>Ga0207414_1000374_pt1 | contig 20550 bp, 15 predicted proteins | sample PonA231FremontCA_2_FD_187269 | JGI IMG/M metagenome (GOLD analysis project Ga0207414, IMG submission 187269) | Marine sediment microbial community from Fremont, CA, USA - Pond A23 Sediment 1 (SPAdes) | ecosystem: Environmental > Aquatic > Marine > Unclassified | place: USA: Fremont, California...
CCCGCCGCACGATCATCTGGTCCAGCGTTTCCTCTCTGACATCTTCAGGCTTGAGGTGTGAGGCAAGCGCATCCGGTGTCGCCACCATCACGCGCCCCAGATCAAAGGCCATTGCGTTCTTTTCGGTTGCCACACCGTTGAGGATGATCGCCTGTTTCAGGGCCATCTCGCTGACCGGCACAAGACCCTGCTGATAGGCCGCGCCCAGTAGCATGATGTTGGCAAAGACCGCGTCGCCCATCAATTGCTCGGAAACCTTGCCGGCATCAAACGCGTGAACATTATCCTTGCCTACGGTGTGGCGAATGAGTTGTTCGCGCGCGTCGATGCGCAACTCCGCATCGCGGTGCAACACCAAGTCGCCAGTGGGCATCTCCGCGCGGTTCAGCACCACACGGCTGCCCCTGCGGAAATGCGCTGATGCCTTGGGCGATGAGCACACCACTGCGTCACAGCCGATGACCGCGTCGGCCGAACCTCGTTCAATCCGGACCTGATTGATATCGTCCGGCCGGCGACCGATGCGCACGTAGCCCAACACGGTGCCGAATTTTTGCGCGAAGCCCGTGAAATCAAGAACGCTCGATCCCTTGCCTTCCAGATGCGCGGCCATGGTGATAAGCGCCCCCACTGTCACCACGCCGGTGCCACCAACGCCCGCGACCAGCAGATCAAACGGGCGTGCGAGATCTGGCATATCGGGCTCCGGCAGATCCTTGCGCATCACCTCGAGGTTCAGGCCAACCGGTGCGGGCTTGCGCCGCGCGCCGCCCTCCACGGTGACAAAGCTGGGGCAGAACCCGTCAAGGCACGAGAAATCCTTGTTGCAACTGGACAGGTTGATCTTGCGCTTGCGGCCGAGGGGCGTGTCCCTGGGCTCCACGCTCAGGCAGTTGGACGCGACCGAGCAATCGCCGCACCCCTCGCAGACAAGGTCGTTGATATAGGCGAAGCGCGCCGGGTCTGGCATGGTGCCGCGCTTGCGACGCCGGCGCTTTTCGGTGGCGCAGGTCTGCTCATAGATCAGGACCGAGACGCCGTTGACCTCGCGCAGCTCGCGCTGCACCGCGTCCAGTTCGGCACGGTCATGCAGGGTGGTACCCGGCGGAAAGTCCGCCATCTCGAACCGTTCCGGCGTATCCGAGACCAGTGCGATCCGCTCGACTCCTTCCGCGCGGCAGGATTGCGCGATGGCTGCGGGGCTGACGGGGCCATCAACAGGCTGGCCACCTGTCATCGCCACGGCGTCGTTGTACAGGATTTTGTAGGTGATGTTGGCCCCTGCCGCGATAGCCTGACGGATCGCCAGCGAGCCGGAGTGGTACCATGTCCCCTCACCCAGGTTCTGGAACATGTGCGGGTTACCCCGGTAGCGCGCACCGCCTGCCCATGGCACACCCTCACCGCCCATCTGGGCGAAGCCATAGGTCTCGCGGTCCATCCAGCTTGCCATGACATGGCAGCCGATGCCACTGGCGGCGGTGCTGCCTTCGGGCAGCTTTGTTGATGTGTTGTGTGGGCAGCCCGAGCAAAAATACGGCGTGCGCACCGCGCCCGGCAGGCTGAGTGATGGCGCGGGCGTTTGCGTGATCGCACGCGCTTTTTCCAACAACCGCTCGTCGGGAAAGAAGGAATCGAGCCGCTCGGCGATCACCGGAACCAGATCCAGCGGGCTCAATTCGCCCGTCCATGGAATCAACGGATCGCCCGCCGCGCGGTGCTTGCCCACCATCTTGCGCGGCTTGTCACCGGGCCAGTCGTAGAAATACTCCTTGAACTGGCTTTCGATGATGCCGCGCTTTTCCTCGACGACAAGCACCTCTTCCTTGTCCTTCACGAAGGCCAGCGCATCGCGGCGGGCCAGCGGCCAGACCATGCCGACCTTGTAGATGTCGATACCCAGGCGGCGGCAGGCGGCCTCGTCCAGACCCAGAAGGCGCAGCGCCTCCAGCGTGTCCTGATGCGCCTTGCCGGTGGTCACAAGACCATAGCGAGCATCCGCGATGTCGAAGATCCGCTTGTCTATGGGGTTGGCCTCGACAAATGCTTCGACGGCGGCCAGCTTGTGCGCGATGCGGGTTTCGATCTCGGGGCTGGGCATATCCGAACGGCGCACGTGCAGCCCGCCCTCGGGAGCCGTGAAATCGGGCTGGACGAATTCGCGCTCGGCCGGGATTTCGACGGACTGGCCAGCCTCGACGGTTTCGGAAATCGCCTTGAACCCCACCCAGGTGCCGGAAAAGCGCGACAGAGCGATACCGTAGCTGCCGTATTCAAGGTACTCCGCGATGGTGGCCGGGTTCAGCGTGGGCATGAACCACGACATGAACGCGACATCGCTTTGATGGGGCATGGAGGAAGATACGCAGCCGTGATCGTCGCCCGCCACGACCAACACGCCGCCCTTGGGTGACGATCCGTAGGCGTTGCCGTGCTTGAGTGCATCACCCGAGCGATCAACGCCCGGACCCTTGCCATACCACATGGAAAACACGCCCTCGACATCACACGCGGGATCGAGCGCAGCCTGCTGAGTGCCCAGGATGGCGGTAGCCGCCAGATCCTCGTTGACCGCCGGAAGAAAGTCGACACGTGCCTCACGCATGCGTTCTCCCACGCGCCATAGCTCCTGATCCAGGCCACCAAGCGGCGAGCCGCGATACCCCGACACGAAGCCGGCGGTGTTGCGCCCGGCTAAGCGGTCGCGCCGGGCCTGATCAAGCATGATCCGGGCCAGCGCTTGCGTCCCGGTCAGGAAAACGCGTCCGGTCTGCCGCTCATAGCGGTCAGACAGATCATATGTATCGAAATTGCGATCATGCTGTGTCATTGCGCGCCTTCCCCATCATGTGGCGTAGGTTCGAAATTAGCATGTTAACAATGAAAATTGTGGTCAAAATTCTTGATAAAAACACCGATATGTGAAAAAATTTATCGTGTGTTTTGAAAGAATGAAAATTTATGCCAAATCTGACCGAAGCCGATAAGCATCTTGTCGAAATACTGCGCCACGACAGCCGGATATCAAACGCCGACCTTGCGGAAAAGGTGGGCTTGTCGGCATCGTCTTGCTGGCGGCGAGTTCGGGCGCTGGAGGATCTCGGCGTTATCCGCAACTACACGGTGTCGTTGGATGACGAGAAACTGGGGTTTGGGTTCAAATCCATAGTCCACGTGCAGCTTACGCGTCATGACCCGGACAAGGTTTCCGCCTTCATCCGCGCGATACGTGAACGCGAGGAGGTCCGCGCCTGCTATGCGACGACGGGCCAGTCGGATTACCACCTGCACGTGGTTTGCCCCGACCTGGCTGCGTATAACAGGTTTCTGGAAGATTTCCTGTTCCGCATTCCGGCAGTGGCGAGCGCGCAAACCAACCTGATCCTGCGCTCGATCAAGGAATAGGCCGCCCCCGAAAGGGGACGGCCCCGGTGCACATCACGCCAAATCGAAACGATCGGCGTTCATCACCTTGGTCCAGGCGGCCACGAAATCCGTCACGAACTTCCCGGAATTGTCGTCTTGGGCATAAAGTTCCGCATAGGCCCGCAGGATGGAGTTGGAGCCGAACACGAGGTCGACGCGCTTGGCCGTCCAGCGGGGTTCGCCGCTCTTGCGGTCCTCGATGGTGTAGGTGCCGGTTTCGCCCGGGACCCACTTGTAGCCCATGTCCGTCAGGTTGACGAAGAAGTCGTTGGTCAGCGCGCCTTCGCGGTCCGTCAGCACGCCGTGCTTGGTGCCGCCATGGTTGGTGCCCATGACACGCATCCCGCCGAGCAGGACAGTCATTTCCGGCGCGGTCAAGCCCATCAGCTGTGCGCGGTCCAGAAGCATTTCTTCCGGGCTGACGATGTAGTCGTCCTTGAGCCAGTTGCGGAACCCGTCCCCCAGCGGCTCCAGCACGTCGAAGCTGTCGGCATCCGTCATCTCTTCGCTGGCATCGCCACGGCCCGGCAAGAAGGGCACGGCCACGTCAAAGCCGGCATCCGCAATGGCCCGCTCGACACCGACATTGCCCGCCAGCACGATGATATCGGCCAGCGAGGCGCCCACGGTGTCCGCGACGGGTTGCAGCGTGTCCAGCACCTTGGTCAGACGCTCCGGCTCGTTGCCGACCCAGTCCTTCTGAGGGGCGAGGCGGATGCGCGCGCCATTGGCGCCACCACGCATGTCCGACCCGCGGTAGGTCCGCGCGCTGTCCCAGGCGGTGGCGACCATCTCGGCGGTGCCCAGGCCGGTTTCGGCGATCAGGCGCTTGGCCTTGCCGATGTCGTAGTTGGTCGGGCCTGCCGGGATCGGATCCTGCCAGATCAGGTCTTCGCCCGGCACGTCCGGGCCGACATAGCGCGCCTTGGGGCCCATGTCGCGGTGGGTCAGCTTGAACCAGGCCCGCGCAAAGGTGTCGCGAAGATAATCCTCGTCGGCCATGAACTTCTCGCAGATTGCGCGATACTTGGGGTCCATCTTCATCGCCATGTCCGCGTCGGTCATGATCGGGTTCCGCCGGATCGAGGGATCGGTGGAGTCCACCGGCTTATCCTCTTCCTTGATGTCCACGGGCTCCCACTGGTTCGCCCCAGCGGGCGAATTCTTCAGCTCCCACTCGTGGTTGAACAGCATCTCCAGGTAGCCGTTGTCGAACTTCGTCGGATGCGTCGTCCAGGCGCCCTCGATCCCCGAGGTGATCGCCTTGTTGGCCGAGCCGCCCAGGTTGGGGTTAAGCCAACCAAAGCCCTGCGCCTCGACATCCGCGCCTTCAGGCTCGGCGCCCAGGGTGGCCGCGTCGCCGGCGCCGTGGCACTTGCCAACGGTGTGGCCGCCCACGGTCAGCGCGGCGGTTTCCTCGTCATTCATAGCCATGCGGGCAAAGGTCTCGCGCACTTGCTCGGCAGTCTTGAGTGGATCGGGCTGACCGTTCACGCCCTCCGGGTTCACGTAGATGAGGCCCATCTGCACAGCCGCCAATGGGTTCTGCATCGTGCCGGGCTCGCTGACGTCCTCGTACCGTTCGTCCGACGGCGCCAGCCATTCCTTCTCGGCGCCCCAGTAGGTATCCTTTTCCGGGTGCCAGATGTCCTCGCGGCCGAAGGAAAAGCCGAAGGTCTTCAGCCCCATGGATTCATAGGCCATGTTGCCGGCCAAGATCAGCAAGTCGGCCCAGCTGACCTTGTTGCCGTATTTCTTCTTGAGAGGCCACAGCAGGCGCCGCGCCTTGTCGAGGTTGCCGTTGTCCGGCCAGCTGTTGAGCGGCGCGAAGCGCAGGTTGCCGGTGCCGGCCCCGCCGCGACCGTCCGCCAGGCGGTAGGACCCCGCCGCGTGCCAGGCCATGCGGATCATCAGCCCGCCATAGTGGCCCCAGTCGGCCGGCCACCAGTCCTGGCTTTCGGTCATCAGCGCCTTGACGTCTTGCTTCAGCGCCTCGACATCCAGCTTCTTCAACTCTTCGCGGTAGTCGAAGTCCGGGCCCATCGGGTCTGTCTTGGTGTCATGCTGGTGCAGGATGTCAAAGTTAGGCGAATCCGGCCACCAATCCGTGACGCTGACGCCGGTGTGGGTCATTCCGCCATGCATCACCGGGCATTTGCCTGATGCGTTCACATCGTTTCCGTCCATTTCGATATTCTCCTATCGCTGCATCATCGGCCAAGGGATCCATTTGATAATATCCATTGCCGCGTATGAACGCGGTAACGGATCGAATCCATTGCCGCGCACGTCTTTTTGTTTCTCTGGCTAGGGTAGCAAAGGGGCCTCATTAAATAAAATTGAAATTTCTAACTGATGCGATAACCTCCCCCTATGGGAAATATTTCGATGAAACACCTTCGCTATTTCGATGCGCTGTCGCGGCACGGCCATTTCGGACGCGCCGCCCAGAGTTGCGCGATTTCGCAACCGGCCCTCTCGGTGCAGATCAAGGAGCTCGAGGAAATCCTTGGCGCGCCGCTGGTGGAGCGCGGCGCGCGGCAGATTCGCATGACCAGCCTGGGCGACGGCGTCGCGCTGAGGGTGCGCGAGATCCTGCGCGCGGTGGACGAGTTGGGCGACCTGGCCCGCGCCTCGCACAGCCCGCTGGTGGGCAGGTTGCGGATCGGCGTCATTCCCACCGTCGCCCCTTATCTGCTGCCTCGTTTCGTCAGGGCGCTGAGCGGGCGCTTTCCTGGGATAGACCTGCACCCGCGCGAGGCGGTGACGCAAACCCTGATCGAGGATTTGCTTCAAGGGCGGCTCGACACGGCGATCGTCGCGCTGCCGGTCTCCGAACCCGCCTTGAACGAGGTGGCCATATTCCAAGAGGAATTCGTTCTGGTGCGCCCCCGGGAGGACGCCGACAACCCCGTACCAAATGCCGAAACGCTTCGCGAGATGCGGCTGCTCCTGCTCGAAGAGGGGCATTGTTTTCGGGATCAGGCATTGTCGTTTTGCAAGCTGTCATCGTCCCTGCCACGTGACCTGATGGAGGGCAGTTCGCTATCGACGCTGGTGCAGATGGTCGGCGCGGGAATCGGCGTGACGCTGATCCCGGAAATGGCCGTGCCGATAGAGACGCGCTCGGCCCCGGTATCGATCGCCCAACTCCCCGCGCCGCGCCCGGCACGAACCATCGGAATGGTGTGGCGCAAGACCAACCCCCTGAACGAGCAATTGGCCCATATCGCCGAAATTGTCCGGCAGGCCGGCCTGCCGATGGGAAACACGGCTGCGACGACATCCAGCGCCCCGATCTAAAGCGCGAGGACCTGAAAAATAGGCGGATCGAACGCGGGAGGGCATCGTCCAAAGCGAGCTTTCCCGGGAAATGCACACTACGCCGCTTATCTGCCTTGCCGGATGAAGCGCGCCAGCGCTAACCAGCGCTGGAGGAAACGCTTTTCAACATGGCTTCGACCGCTTCGAAATCAGCGAGCGTGTCAATGTCATGCGACCGCTCTGGCGGCATTTCGACCATGCCGATACGGCCGCCGGCCAATGTGCCGTTCCGGCGGAACCAGTCGGCATCGAACACGTAAACGGCACCATTGGGCCGATAGACCGGCGGCAGGCTGGCGCGGTTGGCGAAACAATGGGCGGGATCTGACAGCGGCACGAACTGCCCTCCGGCGCCAAGGCGACCCCATTTCAAAACCCCTGAATTCGCCTGTGTCGTGCTGAGCACCAGTTCGAATTCACCGCTGTCGTGCAGATCTGTCGCTGCCGATATGTCCGCGCCACGGCGTAACGGTGAGGTGGCCTGCAACAGCACGACCTGCGCGGGGCCCGTTACACCATGCGACAGAACTTGCCCCAGAACCGCATCCATCGGCGCGTCGTCACTAGCCAACTCCGCCGGGCGCGGCAGAACCGTGATCCCGGACGCGAAAGGCTGTTCAATCAGATCCGCGATATCGGTGGATATCACGATTCGATCGATGCCCGCCGCCTGCGCCTGCTCAATCGCATGAGCGTAAAGCGGCCGGCCGGCTAGATGGCGCGTGTTCTTGCCCGGCAATCCCTTGGAGCCCGCGCGCAACGGGATGATGGCGACGGCATCTCGTGCGGTCATGAAGCGGCCTGTGGCGCAACATCGTTGAAAGTTTTCTGCAACGGCTGCTGCCAGAACACCGGATCGTCAATTACACGCAGGAAATTCTGCGCCGCGGCCCCGCCACCGAAATCGGTGCTGGCGGGGTAGGACCGCCCCCATGCCGCGCGCAGGAAGGCGGTGATCGCGTCGCGATCCGACGCCCCAGCGTGATGCACCGACGCACTGAGTGCGCGATTGGTCTGGCGTGTGCCAATATCCAGCGATGCGATACCCAGGAAAGGTGCCTCACGCACCCCGGCGGATGAATTGCCCACGATGCAGGCGGCATTCTTCATCAACTCCGAGAAATGCGCGAACCGCATCGATGGCAGCACCCGGAACCTTTCCGGAGGCAGCGCATCGATCACCTCCTTGATCGCTTCGGCACCAGGGTCGTTGTTGGGCAGAATCACCACGAAATCGCGCCCTGACGCCGCCAGCGCCGAACACAGCGCCTGTGCCTGAGCTCCCATGCTTTCCTGTTCGGAGGTAACGGGATGAAAGGTGCAGATGCCATAACTGTCGAACGGAATTTCATAGCGCTCGCGCACCTGGTCCAGCGTCACGCCCGAGGGCCCGGCGTGAAAATCCAGCTCGGGCGAGCCGATCACCTCTATCGCCTCACGCGCCTCACCCAAGGCCATGACGCGCTGCGCCGCCTGTTGTGAGCTCACGAAATGATGGCTGGCCAGCTTGGTATTGCAGTGTCGAAACACCTCGTCGATCGTGCCCGATACCTCGCCCCCTTCGATATGGGCACAGCGGATGTAGTTTGTCGCACAAACAAAGGCGCAAGCCAGGGCCTCGACCCGGTCACCATGAACCACCACCAGATCAGGGCGGTGTTCGGCAACGTAATCTGAAAACCCCAGCACAGTCTTGGCCAGCACCGTATCCTGCGCATCGCCGATGCGCTGATTGAGGAACTCGTGAACTCCCACCCCCTCCATGCGGTGCACTTCCAGCTTGGTCATGCCGTAGCGTTCCAGCATGTGCATGCCGGTGACGAAAAATGTCACCTCGTGGCCAGCATCGCGCGCGGGCGCGGCCAGCGCAGCCTGCTTGCCGTAGTCCGCGCGCGTACCGGTCACGAAAAGGATCGATCGCTGGCCGGGTTCTCGAGGGGCGGTCTGCATGCCGGCATCCTTATTGCTTGCGCGTCTTTCATGTGGGTCAAGATATATTGGCATTTGCGCGGCACCGCAATCTGCGCCGGCATGGGCCGCGCGGGACGGCGATGCGGGTTTCGTTTTCACCCCACCAATCGGCCCAACCTGAAGGGATGCATCCGCACGTGCACGAGGTTTGCGCTCGTCGTCAACGCGCCCTTACCTGGGCGCGCGTGCATCAATGATATGGATCGCAGCAGCACCGGCTTCGAAAAACAATTCCCTGGAGGTGGTCAAACCTTCGCGGTAGCTGTCGGAGACGGGCATCGGCAGAGCCTCCATATCGCCTTGCAGCAGCGCCCGCGCCGCCGTGGTGCCGAAAATCGTACCCGGCGCAATCCCACGCCCGGAATAGCCGAAAATCGACAGGGCCGAGCGCCCCGGCGACACGATTTTGGGGACGTGATCGCGGGTCATGGCGATGCGCCCGGTCCACTCGTGTTCGAACGCCGTATCGGCCAGCGCCGGGTAAATCGCCCCGAGTTTCCTGCGGGCCCATTGCCCGTGAATCCATCCGCCGGGGCCCTGGCCATTGCCGATGCAGCCGATAATCAGCCGTCCCGCCGCATCAAGGCGTATCGCGGACATGATCGTCGCGGTGTCCCAGCATCCCTCTTTGCCGGGCAGAACGTGGTCGAGCACCCCCTGCGGTAAGGGTGCGGTGGCGAATTGCGTGAAATTGACTGTGGTGTGCTGCGGACGCGGGGGTTTCGCCGCCGCCTCGCCATAGGCGTTGGTAGCCATCAGCAGCGCCCCGGCCCGGACCGTGCCCGCCGGGGTGCGCACGCACCATTCCTCGCCTTGACGCTCGATCCTGTTCGCAGGCGTGGCGGTAAATATCCGCGCGCCGGCCCGCATTGCCGCGCGCGCCAGCCCGTGACAATAGGCCAGCGGCTGGATCGTGCCCGCACGCGGGTTCCAAAGCGCCCCGTGAAACGCATTCGATCCGGTCCGCCTGCGCGCCTCCTGCGCGTCCAGCAGCGTCAGCGCGGCGCCCGAGGCGTTGCCCTGGCGGTGCCGGTCCCTCAACTCGCTCATAGCACTCGGCGCATGCGCGAGGTGCAGGGTGCCGTTCCGGGTTGCCTCGCACGAAATCGCCTCACGTTCGATCAGTTCGAACACGCGGTCCGGACCCGTCGACAGCGCATCGATCAGGCGCTGACCGGCAGCATCGCCCATATGCTCCCGGATGGTTTCCGGTGGCAGCCAAAGCCCGGCATTGACCAACCCGACATTGCGGCCCGAGCCACCATGGCCGATGGTTCTGGCCTCCAGCACGACAACCGATGCCCCCATGCGCGCGGCCTCAAGCGCGGCGGCGCATCCGGTAAATCCGCCGCCGACGATCACGAGATCGGCAGTCAGGTCGCCTTCCAGGGGGGCTGTCTGCGCCCTTTCGACGAGGCTGCGCCCCCAAAGCCCTGTTTCGCCCTCAGATATCAAACTTGATCCCCTGCGCCAGCGGTAGCTCACGCGAATAGTTTATAGTGTTGGTCTGACGGCGCATATAGCCTTTCCAGGCGTCCGATCCGCTTTCACGACCGCCGCCCGTGTCCTTCTCACCACCAAAGGCGCCGCCGATCTCCGCGCCCGAAGGGCCTATATTGACGTTGGCGATACCGCAATCGGATCCACCCGCCGACAGGAAATGCTCCGTCTCGCGCACATCGGTCGAAAAGATGCACGAAGAAAGGCCCTGCGGCACCGCGTTCTGCATGGCGATGGCATCGTCCAGATCGCGGTATTTCATCACGTAAAGGATCGGCGCAAAGGTTTCGTGATGCACGATTTCGCTTTGCTCCGGCATCTCAACGATGGCTGGACGGACATAGGCCGCATCGGGGTGACTATCGCTTAGTGTCCGGCCGCCTGCATGGACTACCCCACTCTCGGCCCTGGCCTGCTCGAGTGCGCGTTCCATTGCTGTCATCGCGTCCACGTCGATCAAGGGGCCGACCAGAGTGCCTTCGGCCAGCGGGTCACCGATGGGCAGGCCCTCGTACGCATTCATCAACCGCGGGATCAGCGCGTCATAGACATCCTCATGCACAATTACCCGGCGCAGCGAGGTGCATCGCTGCCCGGCGGTGCCCACGGCCGAGAACACGATTGCCCTGAGCGCCATTTCCAGATCGGCCGATGGCGCCACGATCATCGCGTTGTTGCCGCCCAGTTCCAGGATCGTTCGGCCAAGGCGCTGCGACATGCTGGCGGCGACGGCCCGCCCCATCGGCACCGATCCGGTGGCGGACACGATGGCGACCTTGGGATTGGCGGTCATCGCCTCGCCCAGATCACGATCACCGACCAGTACCTGCGTCAGACCTTCGGGCGCATCCGCGCCGAATGCATCCTGCACGCGCTCGCATATCTTCTGCACCGCCAGCGCGGTCAACGGTGATTTCTCGGACGGCTTCCAGATCACCGGATCGCCGCAAACCAGCGCCAGCGCCGCGTTCCACGACCACGGCGCAACGGGGAAGTTGAAGGCGGTAATCACCCCGCAAACACCCATCGGGTGCCAACTCTCGCGCATGGCGTGGCCAGGACGTTCCGACGCTATTGTCAGGCCATACAACTGCCGCGACAGACCGACGGCGAAGTCGCAGATGTCGATCATCTCCTGCACCTCGCCAAGCCCCTCCTGCAGGATCTTGCCGCACTCCAACGACACCAGCGCACCAAGCGCGTGCTTCTGGCGGCGCAATTCCTCGCCCAGCAGGCGCACGAATTCTCCCCGGCGGGGCGCAGGCACCTTGCGCCACTCCAGAAAGGCCCGGTGCGCGCGGTCGATCATCGCATCCGCCTCTTCCACCGTATGCGTCTTGAGCCGCGCGATTTCCGAACCGTCCACCGGCGTGAAAACCCGCAAGCCGCCGCCGGTCAGATCATCGTCGGTGAGGGCGGTATCGGCAAGTATCTCGCTATGAAACATGTCATTCTCCTTGAGTTACGAGGCCGCGCTGTTCGTCCAATCCCATGGACACAAGCAGCGGCTGTTGCTTTTGCAGATGTTTGAAGCCGTCCTTGTCCGCCATGCCCTTCCAGCCGGCCAATATCAGGGACTGCGCGACAGCGCCCCCCAGGGTCGTCCCCGGGCCGGTAACGATGAAAAGATCGGGGACGAACTCCCGGGCGGCCACCGTGATGGCGCGGGTGAAATCGTAGGTCTCCACGACCTGCGTGCCCAACGTGTATTCCCTCAGATCGGCAAGATTGGACGCCCCCGGCCACCAGACCGCTCCGCGCCCGTCGATCAGGGGCAGTGCAGGTTGCTGGAACAGATCCTGCGGCAACCTTTCCCGGCCACGTTCGGCCACCGGCGCCTGTAGCGCGGTATGAAAGGCCGCGTGGTTGGCCAGCCGCATCGGAAATCGCCCCTGCACAGGGTCCGTCAAGGCCTCGAATGCGCGCAGACCGGCCTCATTCCCGGCAAGCACCAGCATACCGCCAAGGTCTATGGACAGGCCCAAGGCATGGTCGGGCTTCCGATCTATCTGCGCCACCAGCGACATCAGTGCCGCACGCCGGTCCGGTCGCGGAATCCAGTCATCGTCCATCCATGGATAGATCAACTGACCACCGACAAGGGCCTGGTGCATAAGCGTTCCCATCGTGTTGGTGACGCGAAGCCCGTTTTCCGGTGACACGGCCCCACCACAAGCCAAGGCCGAATACCAGCCCATCGAATTGCCGGTGACGGCAAGGATCTCGATCTCGTCCCGGTCTATCGACAGTAAATCGCCGTAAGTCGCGGCATAGATCAGACCCGAGGCATTGTCGCCCCGGCTGTGTTTCGCCAGCGAGAAACGCGCACTGCTGTCAAGCTCGGAAAGCGGCTCCTGCCCCATTTCGCGGCGCATGACATCAAAGCGCGACAAGAGCACGGGATCGGGGAAATTCCGTCCGAGGTATCCCAGCTCGGTCGCGTTGTAGGTGCCCCGTCCCGGACAGATGACAACAGCGGTTTTCATGCGCCTTCCTCCGCCAGCTTCAGCGCCGCGGCGACAATGCTGTCTTGCGACGGCATCGTAGCGCCATAAGCAGGACCTGTGGCGATGAAACTGTCGTCGGCGGTCAGCCGCGACAGGGCCGCCCCGGTCGTCTCTGTGAAATGCGCCATCAGCGCCTCTGCCACCCCGCCCGAATGGCGGGTCTCGTCCACGACGAGGATTCGCACGCACCCCTCGACCGCCGCGTTCAGCGCCTCCTTGGGCAGCGGCGACAGCCATCTGGTATCGACGATCCGCGTCCGAATCCCGGCCCTTTCGATCTGGGGCAGCGCCTGTTGCGACAGGTAAGCGCCGTTGCCGAATGTGACGATGGCCAGGTCGCCGCCGCCGCCGTGCACGCCGACCTCGCCCAACGGGATCACCTCCGACGGGTCCGGATAACGGCACATCCACTGGCCGTCCCCCGGTTCGTGCAGATCGCGCATGGGATAAAGCGCGATCGGCTCCACAAACGCGACCACACGCTGTTCCTCGCGCGCCAGCCGTACGCATTCACGCAACATCCGCACTGCATCGGCGCCGTTCGACGGCACCGCAAGGATCACCCCCGGAATGTCGCGCAGCACGGCCAACGAGTTGTCGTTGTGAAAATGACCGCCAAAACCCTTCTGGTAGCCCAGCCCGGCAATCCGCATCACCATCGGGTTGGTGTATTGACCGTTGGAGAAGAACGGCAAGGTCGCCGCCTCCCCCCTGATTTGATCCTCGGCATTATGCAGGTAGGCCAGGAACTGGATTTCTGGCATGGGGACAAAACCGTTCTGCGCCATGCCGATGGCCAGCCCGAGAATGGATTGCTCGTCCAGAAGCGTATCGATCATGCGGTCGGGGCCGAACCGCTGATGAAGCTTCTGGGTCACCCCGTAGACCCCGCCCTTGCGGCCGACATCCTCGCCCATCATGACGATCTCGGGATGCATCAGCATCATGTCGGTCAGCGCCCAGTTGATGAGTCGCGACATGATCTGCGGCTCGTTCATCGCCTTGATGTCGCCGCCGAAGGCAGCCGCTCGGGTCTCTTGCGCGGGTCCGTTGGTGGGTTGGCAGGGGCGCGGCGGCGGTATCAGGCTTGCCATCACATCCTGCGCTGTCCGCAGGCGCGGGCGCGTGGCGGCCTCGTCACCGACCCGCTCGACCCGGTCGTTGGTACTCTCGTAGATGCTCAGCGCCGCCAGCGGCTCCAGCGCCTTTGCTTCGGACAGCAACCGCACGGAATGCAGCAGCGGATCGTTGGCCTCGTCCGCCTCCACCTCGGCCTTGGCCAGATAAGAGGTGGCGACATCCGCGCCCGCATGACCGTAAAGCCGCACGGTGCGAATATGCAAGAACGCAGGCTTCTTGCGGTGGCGCACGTAATCGGCAGCTGCGCGCGCCGTGGCGTATGTGTCGTAGATATCGAGACCGTCGCAAGCGAAGTACTTGATGCCCGGACGGGACGCGAAATTGGCTGCGATCCACCCCTTGGGCGTCTTTGTCGAAATACCGATCCCGTTGTCCTCGCAACAGAACAACAGCGGCAGCGGCACGGACTGATACGCGGTCCAACCGGCGGTATTGAACGCCCCCTGCGCGGTGGAGTGGTTGGCAGAGGCATCGCCAAAGCTGCAAAACACTATGCCGTCGTCGGGCAACGTCGCATGCTCCGGTCGCCTGCGCCGCGCCGCGCCGATCGCATAAGCCGCGCCAACAGCTTTTGGCAGATGGCTGGCGATGGTCGAGGTCTGCGGCGGAATATTCAACGCCTTGGAGCCCAGCACCTTGTGCCGCCCCCCTGAAATCGGATCTTCCGAGGAGCACGCGAACGATAGCAGCATGTCCCACGTCATCGACTGCCCCGGAACCTGCTCTGCGCGCTGGATCTGAAAGGCGGCATCACGGTAATGCAGAAATGCCATGTCAGTGGGCCGCAACGCAGCAGCCAGGGCTGCCATTCCCTCATGCCCCGACGACCCGATGGTATAGAACCCTTGTCCGGCGGCCTGCATGGCGCGGCTTTTGCGGTCAAGCGCCCGCGACAAGCACCCGGAACGGTAGATACCCACCGCCAGTTCCGGCTCCAGTGGCCCTGATGGCGCCGCCCCGGCAGGCAGGTCGCCCGCTGCGACCCGTTCAAGAAAGTTGGTGTGAACGATCTTTGCGCGATCCATGGAATACTCCTCAGTTCCTCGCCGGCAGGACGCGCTGCAGCGGTGTGACGGGGGTGGCGACAATGCAGGTGCGTGGCATGGATCAGTCCCCCTTCATGAAGTCGGATACGCGTTCGATGCCCGCGTCAAGATCGGCACCGCCATCGGCAAGAGGCAGCCGCGAACACCCGCAAGCGCCGCCTCGTGCGCGGCGGCGATTCCCCGGGCCGACGTGGGGAAAACCGGCTCTCCGGTAGATCCCGCGATCACGTCCTGTCCCGCAGTGCACAGCGTGGTCGCGCGCTTGCTCAACGGGGCGATCTGCGACTTTTCGGGCGATGCGATCCGTGCAGCGCGACAGGATTTCTCTGGCTTGGTCATCCGCCCCCTGAAAACTTGTTCTTCGCCCTCTTCTAACCGTTTTCACGCCCGTGAAATAACGATATTAAATCGCACACATTGGAGAAAAACTCACATGATCGCTCCTCGTCGCTTTCTTCCCTCGATCAGTTCCCTTCTGGCGCTGGAAGCCGTGGACCGACTCGGAACGGCCACGGCGGCGGCCGATGAGTTGTCCCTGACCCATTCCGCGGTCAGCCGACAGCTCAAGGTTCTGGAAGAGCAGCTCGCCGTCAGGCTGCTGGTCCGCGACGGCAAGCGGTTGCAACTGACCCCCGCCGGTACCGCCTATGCCCAATCCGTCCGTACGATCCTCAACGACCTCGCGCGCGAAAGCCTGAAGGTCAAGGCGACCGGTTCACGCGACAGTCTCAACCTCGCCATTCTTCCGGCTTTCGGGATGTATTGGCTCAACCCGCGCCTGCGCACCTTCTGTGATATCTACCCGGATATACTCGTGAACCAGATCACCCGCGTCGCACCCTTCGATTTCGAGCGCGAAAATTTCGACGCGGCGCTGCATTTCGGCGCGCAGGATTGGGCCGGGGTTGATTACCTGCCCTTGGCCGATGAGCGCGTCCGTGCCGTCTGCGCCCCCGGTTTCACCGAAGACCTGCCCGTCGCGCCGCAGCGGTTGCTCGAGATGCCACTTCTGCATCTCGAAAGTCGCTCGGGCGCATGGGAGCAGTGGTTTGACCAGCACGGCTGCGAGGCGCACCACCTGCGCGGCATGCTCTTCGATCAGTTTGCCAACATGGTCGAGGCCGCTGCGGCAGGCTTCGGCGCCGCCCTGCTGCCTGACTTCCTCGCAGGCAAGGAACTCGAAGCGGGTCGTTTGGTGCCTGCCAGCTCGGGATATCTGGACACCGGGGGAACCTATTACCTGATCTGGCCCAAATCCACGAACCCCAGCGCGGCGCTGGTGCGGCTGATCGACTGGCTTTCCCGCAACTCGGACCTGGCGGACCACGACGCGCCGGCGCGCCGGGAATGAACCGCATGACATCGGCCCGAACGGAACCAAACGCGAAAAGGGCCACCCGGTTGGATGGCCCCTTTCCCGTCTGCATCGTATCACTGAATACTTAGTTCAGCGCCTTGTCGGTGATCGTGTGCGTCCAGGCGCCTTCCGGCTCCATGGTGATAACCGGGTTCTCGCCCCCCGACAGAAGCGATTCAACCGTGCGCTCGTAGTCGGCAGGATCGAGGGCACCGTTACTTCCCTCGGTCAGCTTGGCGATCTCGCCCATCATACGCTTCTGGTGCTTCGCGGTCTGAGCACCGGATGCGTCATTCTCCAGGACGATTTCGGCTGCGGCATCGGGGTTTTGCTCGGCCCATTTCCAGCCTGCCATCGATGCCCGCACGAAGCGCACCATCTTGTCCACGAACTCGGGATCCTCAAGGTTCTCTTCGAGTACATACAGGCCATCCTCGAGCGTGGCGACGCCCTGATCCTCGTACTTGAACACCACCAGATCATCAGGGGTGAAGCCCGCGTCGATTACCTGCCAGTATTCATTGTAGGTCATCGTCGAAATGCACGCGGCCTGATTCTGGATCAGCGGATCAACGTTGAACCCCTGCTTGAGGACGGTAACGCCTTCGGGCGAGCCGTCCGTCGGGATGTCCAGCTTGCTCATCCAGCTCAGGAACGGAAACTCGTTACCGAAGAACCATACGCCAAGCGTCTTGCCGCGCAGGTCTTCGGTGGTTTCCACGCCGGCATCCTTGCGGCAGGTCAGCATCATGCCGGACGATTTGAACGGCTGCGCGATATTGACCAGCGGCAAGCCCTTTTCGCGCGCGGCCAACGCGGCCGGCATCCAATCGACCATGACGTCGGCGCCGCCACCGGCGATAACCTGCGTCGGGGCGATGTCCGGCCCGCCCGGCTTGATCGTCACATCCAGATCCTCGTCGGCATAGAAGCCCTTGTCCTGGGCCACGTAGTAGCCGGCGAACTGGGCCTGCGTGACCCATTTGAGTTGCAGCGTCACGTCATCGGCCGCCTGGGCCAACGATGCGCTCATCATGGCAGCGGCCCCTATCGCCGCTCCGGTCAGGGATTTTGTGATGTTTCTCATTGTCATACTCTCCTTGTTGAACTGTCGTTTTATTGTTTTCTCAGCCTCGTTGCGACGGGTGCCAGAAGGTCACTGCCTTTTCCAGCAAGGCCACCCCGCCATAAAACGCCGACCCCGCAATCGCGGCGACGACAATCTCGGCCCATACCAGATCAAGCGCAAGTTGCCCGACCGAGGTGGATATCCGAAATCCCATTCCCTTGACAGGGGATCCGAAGAATTCAGCCACGATAGCACCGATCAGCGCAAGTGTGCTGGCGATCTTCAGCCCATTGAACATGAACGGCATCGCAGCCGGCAGCCGCAGCTTGAACAACGTCTGCCAATAGCCCGCCGCGTAGGTTCGCATCAGGTCGCGCTGCATCGCGCCGGTCGATTGCAGGCCCTGCACGGTGTTCACCAGCATCGGAAAGAATACCATCACCACCACGACCGCCGCCTTCGACTGCCAGTCGAAGCCGAACCACATGACCATGATCGGCGCCATCCCGATGATCGGCAGCGCCGCCACGAAATTGCCAACCGGCAACAATCCGCGCTGAAGGAACGGAAACCGGTCGATCGCAACCGCGATCACAACCGCCGCGCCGCAACCGATGGCATAGCCACTCAGCGCGCCCTTTACCACGGTCTGCACGAAGTCCGTCCACAGCACACCGGTCGAGGCGGCGAACCGTTCCGCGATCAAGGAGGGCGGCGGCAACAGCACCGGCGAGATATCGAAACCCTGCACCAGGCTCTCCCAGATCAGGACCAGCGTGATACCGAAGATTACCGGCACGGCCAGCCGCGTCACCCGGGTCTTGGGCCTGCGGGCAAGCTGGACATTGATCTGCCATCCGACAAACCAGGCGACAAATCCGAAAACGATCCATCCCATCACGACAATCCCATTCGTTTGAGTGTGGCACGCTGCACCATCCCGATCGTCGCGACCAGCAATGCCGCCAGGACCGCCGCCATGATCAGCGCACTCCAGATCTGAATCGTCTGGCCGTAATAGCTGCCAGCCAACAGTCGTGCGCCCAAGCCAGCCACCGCACCGGTGGGCAGCTCACCCACGATGGCGCCGACCAGCGACGCCGCCATGCCGACTTTGAGCGACGTGAACAGATACGGCATTGACGATGGCAACCGCAGCCGCCAGAAAGTTTGCCTCGGGCTGGCATTCCATGTGCGCATCTGGTCCAGCTGCATCTGGTCGGGGCTGCGCAGCCCCTTGACCATGCCGACCACCACCGGAAAGAACGACAGATACATCGAGATGATCGCCTTGGGCAGAAGCCCCGATATCCCGATTGCGTTCAGCACCACGATGATCATCGGCGCCAGAGCCAGGATCGGGATCGTCTGCGAAGCGATAACCCATGGCATCACGCTCATGTCCATCGTCCGGTTATAGACGATGCCGACCGCCAGAGCGATCCCCAGCCCCGTGCCCAGCACAAAGCCCAGCAACGTCGACGACAGCGTGATCCAGCTATGATATACCAACGAGCGCTTGGACGTGATCCGCTTGTCTATCGTCGTGTCCCAGAGCTCTGTCGCGACCTGGTGCGGCGCGGGGAGCTTGGGCTTGTCCTGGCTCCATGTGTCGGCCACCATCTCGGTAAAGCTCAACTCCTTGTCCAGACGACCGGCCTTGTCATAGGCCCAGTCCGAATTCAGCCAGATCGCACCCAGATACCAAAACGCGAAAATCGCGGCGACAACGGTGAGAATGGGAAGAATGCTCCGCATCATTGCCACCCCCGCCTGCGCCCAAGGGCCGGGGCCTCTCGCTCGACTTCCAAATTCCGGGTCAGGCCCGGAACGCACGGCACGGCGTTTTCAAACCTCATAGCTGTGCCCCGCGCGCAGGCCATCGCGCACCCGGTGCGCAACCTCGATGAATTCCGGCGTGTCACGAATATCCAGCGGTCTTTCCCTTGGCAGGGGGCTTTCGATCACGTCGCTGATCCGGCCCGGCCGCGGCGACATCACGACGATACGCGTGCTGAGGTAAACCGCCTCCGGAATCGAGTGCGTGACGAAGCAAATCGTCTTGTTTGTCCGCGCCCACAGCTTCAACAACTGCTCGTTGAGGTGATCACGCACGATCTCGTCCAAAGCGCCGAACGGCTCGTCCATCAGCAGCAGGTCGGCGTCAAAGGCCAGCGCCCGCGCGATCGAGGCGCGCTGCTGCATGCCGCCGGACAATTGCCAGGGGTATTTCTTCTCGAACCCCTCCAGTTCCACCAACTCCAGCACCCGCTGAATGCGGCGGTTCTGCTCGGCCTTGTCATAGCCCATGATTTCCAGCGGCAGGCTGATATTGCCCGCGATGGTGCGCCACGGGTACAGGCCTGCCGCCTGGAACACATAGCCATAGGCGCGGGCGCGCCGGGCCTCCTCCGCAGATGTTCCGTTGACGGTGATAGTGCCGCTGGTTGGATGCTCCAGATCCGCCATTGCCCTCAGCAACGTCGTCTTGCCACAGCCCGACGGGCCGATGAAACTGACGAAATCCCCCTTGGCGATATCGAGCGACACGTCCTTGAGCGCATGCACCGGGCCATCCCCGGTCTGGAACGTCAGCGACAGATCCTTGGCGCTGATCACTGTATCGGTCTTCAAAATCTGTCTCTCCCGCTGGCCGGTATTTATCATTATTGGCTGGCTGCGGGGGCCGGGTTCAAGCCCGGCCCGTCCGCTGATGTCGTATTATCGCAAATTGTTCAGATTCCTGCCGGAATATTCATCGGATCACGATGAACCTGCTTGGGCGCGGTCAGCTCCTTCCATTTCGACAAGGCCACGTTGGCCGACGGGAATGCCGGGCGCGGCACGAACCGGCCACGACCGGGCTGCGGCTGGCTGTTCTGGCCCCAGGCCCAGATCACCTCGCCGCGGCTGATGGTATAACGCGCCTGCGCCTTCACCTCGAACCCCTCGAACACGTTGTAATCAAGGATCGAATGATGGTTCGACGCACTGATCGTCTTGGAGATCTTGGGATCCCAGACAACGATATCGGCATCCGCGCCTTCCACGATCGCACCCTTGCGGGGATAGATGTTCAGGATTTTCGCCACGTTGGTGCTGGTGACGGCGACAAACTCGTTGGGGGTCAGGCGGCCTTTTTCCACCCCTTCGGTCCACAGCACCGCCAGTCGCTCCTCCAGCCCGTTGGATCCGTTGGGAATCTTGGTG
>Ga0207414_1000375_pt1 | contig 20517 bp, 13 predicted proteins | sample PonA231FremontCA_2_FD_187269 | JGI IMG/M metagenome (GOLD analysis project Ga0207414, IMG submission 187269) | Marine sediment microbial community from Fremont, CA, USA - Pond A23 Sediment 1 (SPAdes) | ecosystem: Environmental > Aquatic > Marine > Unclassified | place: USA: Fremont, California...
CTGTCAGTATTAACTTCCGAGAGCCCGTGTTCATTCAAATACAATGCACCCATTTGACAGCGGTCCAGGCAGATTTCGCAACCGGTGCACAAGTCTTGATCTATTTGTGCGTAATGATTTGAGAAAACCATTTCCGCAGGCTTGTTCAATTCGTTCAAGGAGGCGAGAACTCCGCAGCAGTCCCCGCAACAATTACACATTCCACTGGGATTCTGGGAAGTGGCGGGTTGTGTTACTAGCCCGGCCTCGTGGGCCTTTGCCAGAATATCTACAGCTTCCTCGGCATCAATCTCGCGTCCCATGTTATAATCAAGGTAGTATTTTGCCATGGAACCAAACATGAAACAAACTTCCTTGGGCTTGTCGCAGGCCTTGCCCAGGGATTCCTTTTGATTCCTGCATATACAGTCCGTAACAACTATTCTCTTGGCATTCTTGAGGATATCCCTGGCGTCTTCGTAGGAAGCAACTTGTTGGGTTGCGTCTATGGACTGCTGGATGGGCACGACACGGAGGAAAGTATCCGCACCGTTGGCCATGGCCTGTTTAAAGCCTTCCTCGTAGTACTGTTCCACCAGACTGGCCAATTCCTTGTCCAACTCCTTGGTGCGGAATTCGAACAAGCCGTGTACAAAGGGAACAGCACCATATTTGGGCGTATCACCCTTTTGTAGACGGAAAAGCAGTTTGCGTTCTGCCATGTCTTCCAGGTGCCTGGAGACTTCTTCGACTGGTTTTTCTGTACGTTCGGCAACAGCTTCCGGTGTCTCCAACATTGGTGTCAATTCCAAAAACATGGCAGCATCTCTTTCATCGAACAAGTGTTTCAGGATTTGCAACTCTATACCTGACTCTGTAGGAGGAAAGCCCAGTGAATAATAGTCCAATCTTTCCTGCAGGTTGCGATAAATATCTTGACTCATGTTTTTCTCCTTAAACAGGCACGGCCTGACTTTTTATGTTAGTTCCAAGTAGTTGTTCAGTTTAAGCGTATGAATAGTATTAAATTCGGATGATGTCAAATTACCGGTAAGTAGTTGAAATAAAGAGTGTGCTTATGTGGTTACGCAAGAACAAACAGGAGTCTAAATCATGGTTGTCTTTTATGCCGGAACATACGGGTAAGAAAGATTAGTGGTGTTGAGCAAGGATCCGGGGATTTGGGATGGTTTTAAAAGGCATATTCCCGCAACTGCAATATTTGTGCGGGAATATGCCTTGTTGAAATAACTGCGGTTATTCGTTCATGCTGTAAGCATCTTTCTGGGCATAGACGTAATTTTCCAGGAAGCGGTTGAATTTTTCACTGTCTGCAACCGGCTTTCGGATCATTTTCTGGCAGATCTCCATCTGTTTTTCAGTGCTCAGGCTGTGGTAGAACAGCTCCAGTGCGTGCTTGGAAAAGTCCCGGACCATGAAGTCGAAGATCTGGTCCAAAAGATCGTCCTGGAGATTGTCCATTTGATACTTCTCGATAATCAGTTGCCCGTAGGCTACCAGTGTGAACAACTCTCCCAGGGACAGCAAGAAGTCCATGTTCTTGGCCTGTTCCTTTTCCGGGGAGGCCTGTGCCAGGAGTTCCTTGAACACTTCGATCTGTTCCTTGAATATGTTCACATTGGGCAGATCCACACTGCTATAGGCTATGTTGTAGTCGTGGAACTGGATCTTGCTGAGCCCCTTGGTAGGACCCTGGTTGAACAGGAAGTCGTCGTTGCTTGCGTCGTCGCGCTTGGGAACTTCCGGAAATTCCGCTGGATTGAAGAAGTAATTGGCCATGAACTTGATGATCAGGGCCATGTTCACGTGCACTGTGCCTTCCAGTTTGGGAAGGGCACGGATATCCTTGGTGGCCATCTCGAAATAGACGTCCTTCTCGAATCCTCTGGCAGCTATCACGTCCCAGAGCAGGTTTATAACTTCTTCACCCTGAGAGGGGACCTTCATCTTGGTTATGGGATTGTAAAGCAGGTAACGCCTGTCTTCAGAGGAAGCGGAGCGCATGTAGTCGGAAGCGCGTTGGGAAAAGAGCCGCATTGCTGCCAGCCGGGTATATGCGTCCATGAACATTTGCTTGATATGCGGGAAGTCGGTGACGTAAACACCGTAGAGGTTCCTGTGGGCGGCGTGGTTAAGTGCTTCGTAAAATGCGTGGGTGCAAATCCCGATGGAGGCCCAGCCCAGATTGAACTTGCCAACATTGACCGTGTTCAGTGCTGCATCCCAGGCCTCCCTGCCAGTGGAGAGTATCTCCTGGTCAGTGACAGGATAGCCGTTCAAGGCGTATTCAGCCACATATCCCTCCCAGTTGACAGTGTTTTTAATTAGATCGTAGTTCTCGTGGTTGGGATCGGCTACGAAAAATACATACTCCTCTGTTTCCGAATTTACACCGAAGGTGGAGACCAGGGCAGCCTTGTTGGCGTTTCCAATATAGTATTTTCCACCGTCAGCTACGTAGTTGTTCTCGCTAAGAGGGGTGAGGGCCATCTCGGAGGAATACAGATCTGCACCGTGTTCTTTCTCAGACAATCCAAATGCGAAGATCTCGCCTTCCTTCAAGAGCTGGGCGGTCTTTTCCTTTATGGCCTCGTTGTCACTCATCCAGATGGGTCCCAGGCCCAGTATTGTCACCTGCCACGCATACCAGTGCGATAAGTTGTAAAAGGCCAGGATCTCGTTGAAATCGCATATCCTGTAAGTATCCCACCTGGCATCCGGATCGTCTGAATATTGTGAGGGGGTTAGCAGGGTTGCAAATACTTCATTGTCCTTGAGGAAATTAATGAAATCCTCGTACCATTCGCAGGATTGGTAGTCCTCCTTGAGCTTGTTTTTTCCCCTGGATTCGAAGTAATCCACGGTTTTTTGCATTATTTCCCTTGACTTGGGATCAAGGTGCTCAAATGTTTCTGTTTTGGGATTTAAAAGCATAAATCATTCTCCTTTTAAGGTATTTAAACTAAGATAATGTTTGTATACAAACTAATTTGATGAAAAATCAATAACAAGGGCACTTGATATCAGTCCCTTTGTTTCCCCGGGCGCAACGAAGCATGGGCAATCTCGACTACGGAGTAGCGAGCGCAATCTCGACTACGGAGTAGCGAGCGCAATCTCGACTACGGAGTAGCGAGAAAAATTGACAGTGTCTGTGATCGTGTCTGCAAGAGTTTATCTTAACAGTCACATACACAGTTTTCATGTTAACTCCCATGCCCTGGCGGGCACAACGAAGCATGAAAAGGTTCTCAACTTGTAGAATAAACGGGCTATTGGTTCTTTTTCTTACTTAACACCTTAAAACTCTAAAACTTTTTCATGTAAATGCTAGCAATACAATAGATAATCAGGAAATAATCAAAATCAACCCCGCAGTGATTTTGTCAGCAGAGCAAGCCTGAATCTGGAATGTGTTTGCAAGCAAGGTCTGGCTATGCCTGTTTATTGACCTTCTGGAGTTTGTGCTTCCTCGTCTGGGATAAAGGGCTGAATAATTGTAATTGGGAATTTCAAAGTGTTCTGCATAATATTCAGGGCTTCAGAGCCTATAGCTTTGGGGGATAGAGGTATTATTATGGGCTCGCTAGCAGTGCCTATTACCTGGATGGGTACGGAAATCAGATTGCCCTGGGTTATGGAACTAAGTAGGGGGACAAGTTTTATTAACCGGTCCAGGGTTTTGAAAGGAGCCACCAGGAAGATAAGGTCCAGTTCCTTGTTTTTTAAATCCACGTCTCCCTTGAAACTCATCTCTACTGTTTTGCCATCCAGAATCCCCTTGGTGATTTTCAATTTATTGTTCTTTAAACTGCCCAGGATATCAATGCTGTTATAAGCCAAGCCCTGTGTTTGCATGTCGGGTACGTTGCCGAAGAGTATCTCGGTAGTATTAAGGAAATCCAGAATCTTGGCAATAACGCTGACTTGATATATTTTTCCGTTGTATGCATGTAATTTTATATCCCCTTGAATCCCATTACCATCTGAATTTTTCTTCCTGCTGGAATTTGTGGAAATCTGCCCTTCCATATCCATTTTGCCTGAGATCAGCCTTTTTTTGTCCCGGGAGCGGAAACATTTTATGCAATTTTCAATATCCAGATTTTGTTTTCCAAAAGAAAAGTGAGTCCGGGTTTGTCCATCTGATATTTGTATACTGCCGTTTACAGGGAGCGAACAAATACGGGTCTTGCTAACTACTACATTTACTTGCTCTTTTTCCTCCAGGGAAATGGTGGACTTAAAAGGGGAGAAAACGAAGTCCTTGTATACAAAACGGTTGCTGCTTAGACTTATATCGCCTTTTAGATTGGCGTGAAAAGGTTTTTCCCAGGAAGTCCGGTTTGAGGATCCTTCATTTCGGGCAATTAGTCTCTGTACGTATTGCCAGGTCATATTTTCAGTAAAAAAATCCATATCCAGATGGTTGAAGTCTTCATTCAAACTGATTTCACCATCTGCCTCTATCAACGTGTCCTGCCAATAGAATCTCGAGGGGAGGATTTTCAAGTTGCCTTGCGGTGTCTCTATATCCAGATTAACAATCTCCAATTTGTCTAAATACTCCGAACGAAAATTCTGCATCTTGAGTTTGCCGCTTGCGTTTGTAATCTTGGGAGGGTAGATATGGAAGCTGGTTTTAAAGTCCCCGCTAATTTCCCCGTTGAAAATATCGTTTTTCCCGAACAGATTATAAGTGGTCCGATTGGAAAGTTTGCCTTTGAACTCCGAAGTTACGGTATTTTTGTCCATGTCCAGCTTTGCCTTGAATTTGGAGTGTGAATCCCGGAGATTTATTTTCTGGAAATTGGTTCTGTTTGCTGTCTTTACCAGCCTGAAGTCCAACTGGGTTTGGTTTGCAAACTTTAAATCGGCTTGAGCACTTGTTTTTTTCTTTCCGTTCCATTTTATGGAGGAATTTTTTACATTTAAAGCCGTCCTGGGCCTGAATTTTTCCGGAAATGCGGTATATTTCCAAACCTTGGTGATAAACTCGGGTACGAAATTGCCTTTCAGGTTAATTTCCCCCTGGGACCAGTCCCGGGCATAATCCTTGAATTTTCCGGTAAACCGGGCGGTTGATCCCATCATGTCCGCACGGCAATCCCTTAGTTCCATGTTAGTAGAGTTTAGGTCTATACTGCACTCATCCACGGAAACAGGAGAGTGCCAATCCTTGTATATACCCTTGAAATCGTGCAATTTACCTTTCAGGGAATATTCCCAGTTCGATGGATCGCGGATATTGCCTCTAAGGTTTGAGTTTTGCAGTTCCAGATTGCCCTTGGGTCCTTTTATCTGCTTCAGATATTTTTTTGCGGAAACGGAAAGATCCTTTAACAGTGCTGACAGCTCCGAAAGTTCCAAGCTTCCCTTTTGGGTCTTTGTGCTGAACTCCTGCGGCTGCTCGGCCATTGATACACTTGTGTAGATATCCCTGAGTTCGGATTTCCCAAAGTCAAGATCCATGTTTTCCGCTTGAATCTTTTCCCCGGGAGAGAAATAAAAATTGCTGCCTGCAAGATGTCCTTGCATGGAATTGGGTTTATATCCTGCAGTTATATCAAAGCTTTCAGCCAGGAGCTTTAAATCCACTTCCCCTTTATGCAGCCTCAAAGCAAGGTTGCCAAGGGCCTGTCCCTTTATTCCGCTGAATTTGTTCAGGGTGTTCAATACGGGTGTTTTTGATACCGTTTTGCGCAAGATAGGGGGTAGATCGGCCATGTCGCCATTGAAGTCGATATTGAGAATAAATGGATGCAGTTCCTGGTTTAAGCCCAGATCAAATATTCCGTCGGTGGCTTCCGAGCTCCCGAATTTGGCTTTCAAGTCGCTTGCCTGCAGTATTTGGTCCTCTATCTTTATTTCTCCTTGAACCTGGCTTAGATCCATTTCTATATTGGGGATGTAAATGTTTCCACGCGTCAAGTCGGCGTTTACAAGGGGATCTGCCAATGCTTCCTTGAATGAGGTGCCCTTGCATTCCAACTTTAGACCGGAAATATCTCCACTTTTTAATACATTAAAAGTGGGCTCGATGCCTTTAAGATCCTGGAGCAAATTGAGACAACTCTCCCTGATTTCGGCTAATTCCAGGTTTTCTCCGTTCAGGTAAAGGCTTGTGTCCTCTGTGTTGGAGTTGTATCGCATGCTGGCATTCAGGCTGAGACCGGGATTTCGTATTCGCAATTTCTGCAAGTCAAGATCATATTTGTGACCTTTACGACTTAAATTGGCACGTAAGTCAAGATCTTGGATCCTCTCGGTATTGTTGTTTCTGTGTAGCGTGATAAAAGGGGCTTTTACAGAAATCTCGCAGTCTAGATCCTTGAATCCATTGTTTGTCAGGTTGGCTTTTAGGTTGATAATGGAATTGCCCGGATTGGGCTTGATACTGCAAGGTATAAGTGCAGGGGCGAATTTGTGGGGCTTGAACTGATTCACTGTCAGATCTTGTTCAAAGCCAAGGCCTTTTAACTTTCCTTTCCCTTTCAATTGCAGGTTTTTCCAGGCACTGGAGTCGCAGGTCAGCTTGTAGCTTATCTGTGTGGAAATCCGGCTTTTCAGATTGATATTGCTAACAGTCTGCAAAAGCGAACCATTTTTGTACAAATTAACTGAACCGTCTCTAATTTCCAGAGCAAGTCCGTATATCAGGGATTTGTATTGGGTTTGGAGTTTGTGTTTTATAGTTTGCAACCGGAGGTTGGCGGGTTTGGATAATTTAAGATTTGCACTCGGTCCTTGTACTATAGTCCGGGAAATTTTTAAATCTCCCTTGAATAAGGAAATTATATCCGGATAAATGCTGAGCGAGTTCAAATCCAGATTAAATTTTGGCGGAATTTCAAGGGACAGTCCGTATAATTTGATTCCAGGAAACGGATTGTAGATTACTTTTACTTTTTTAAAGCTGACCTGAGTGGATTTGCCGGATATTGCATCATTGACCTGTTTGCGAACTAAGTCTGCACTGATTATATTTGGCAAAGTAAGTAAAAGCGTGACGCATAAATAGACCAATAGACAGAGAAGATAGGAAGCTAGTGCAAAAAGATTTTTGGTAATGGATTTAACTGAAAACATGTAAGACAACCTATAATAAAATAGATTTCATGTCATTATGTTCTTGCAAGTTCTTATGTTATTCTGTTATTGAGAATGTGCTTGCTTTTGATAATTTTTTAGATCCCAGGCACCAAAGGAATTTGTTATGAAAAAAATATTGTTTGTTATAACCGTATTTGTCGGAGTCTTGTTTTATAGCCCATTTTCTCAGGTAAGTAGCTGCAAGGCAGAAGTGACAGATTATTTGCAAATGTTTGAAGACAAGGTTACAGAATTCACCCTTGAAAATGGATTGAATTTCGTGGTGATCGAAAGGCACCAAGTACCTATTGTCAGTTTCGTTACCTTCGTGGATGTGGGGAGTGTGAACGAAAAAACCGGCCAAACCGGCATATCACACATGCTTGAACACATGGCCTTTAAAGGTACCAAGAGGATCGGTACCAGGAATTGGGAAAAGGAAAAGCAAGTGCTTCAAGAAATGGAACAGGCCTACAAGGAGTTGAAGAGGGAAAGTTCAAAGAGTGACCCGGATTCAGAAAAGCTGAAGGCAAAGAGAAATAGATTCCAAAAGTTGAAAAAAAAGGCCGGGAATTTTGTCAAACCTAATGAATTTTCCAAAATACTTGAAAAAAACGGGGCGAATAATTTGAATGCCGGCACCACTACTGACGCGACCCTGTATTTCAACAGCTTGCCTGCAAATCGAGCGGAACTCTGGTTCAATCTGGAGTCTGATAGATTGATGAATCCCGTTTTCAGGGAGTTTTACACTGAAAAGGACGTGGTCCTGGAGGAAAGGAGAATGAGAGTGGAATCCAATCCCACGGGTAAGCTAATAGAGAGGCTGCAGGCCATGGCTTATCTGGCTCATCCCTATGGACAACCCGTGATAGGATGGAGATCCGACATAGAACTCTTGACCAAGTCCCAGCTCCGGGAGCTGTACAATACCTATTATGTCCCGCAAAATATCACCATAGCAGTGGCTGGGGATATCAATCCCGAGCAGGTAAAGAAATGGGCCAAGCTCTATTTTGGTCCTTTTGAAAAGGGTCCTGAACCTCCCAAAGTGACGGTTGAGGAGCCTGAACAGGAAGGCAGGCGCAGCTTCAAGATAAACAGTATGCGCAAGCCAGTGTATGTCAGGGCATATCATGCTGTAAATCAGGATAACCCGGATTTCTTGGCCTTGGATCTTTTGGCATCAGTACTGTCCAGGGGCAGGACTTCCCTTTTGTATTCCAGCCTGGTACAGGAAAAGAGGTTGGCTGCGAAAATTTCCGCTTTTAACGGATTTCCCGGCACCAAGTTTCCTTCCCTGTTCGCTTTTTTCGCGGTACCCAACGCGGGTGTGGAACTGTCGGAAATTGCCGAAGGTATAGACAAGCAATTGCAAAAGGTTAAAGATGGTGAAATAACCGCAGAGGAACTGGAAAGGGCAAAGACAAAGGCCAGGGCTTCGTTGGTTCGAAGGCTGGATTCCAATATGGGATTGGCCAAGACTTTTGCCAAGGCTCAAGGACAGAGAGGGGATTGGAAAAAGGTGTTTACCGACCTGGAGAAACTGCAGAAAGTAAGTCTGGAGGACATTCAAAAAGTGGCGGAAGAATATTTGAGCAAGGAAAATTCCATAGTGGGAAAATTGGTAAACATTAAACCGGATCAAAATATATTGGGAAGGTAATATTATGAAACAGAACAAGATAATCAAATATATCCTAATGTGTGCTGTGTTCCTCATCTTTAGCGGGTGTGCCGCTCAAACCCAGAAAACACCCCAGTATGATCAATTGGAGTTTTCATCAGTCAAGGAGTTGCCCAAGCCCGAGACCGAGAGCTTTACACTGGGCAATGGTATCAAGTGTTTCCTGCTGGAGGATCACGAGCTACCCTTGATTAAAGTCAAGCTCAGGATCAGGTCAGGAAAGGTAGAGGTCCCGGAGGGCAAGGAGGGGTTGGCTGAAATCGCTGGCGATGCCATGCGTAGCGGTGGCAGTTCAAAATATCCCGGGAAAAAACTGAACAGGATTCTGGAAAATAATGCAGCCAATTTGAATATTTCCTTTGGCCTGTCTTCCGGAAAGGCGGGGCTGAATGTCCTGAAAAAGGACTTTCCGGAGTTGTTGCCTGTTTTTGTGGATGTGCTCAAAAATCCTGCATTCCCAGAGGAAAAGATCGGGCTGGCCAAACAAAGACTAAATACCAGGATTTCCAGGCGCAATGACGGACAAAAGGAAATTGGCCTGAGGAAGTTCAAGAAACTTGTTTATGGGAAAGAATCTGTTTATTCCAGGGTACCGGAGTATGAAACCGTGGAATCCGTAACCAAAAGTGACCTGAAAGGGTTTCAACAAGCTGCATTCAAGGGACAAAAGATGATTATGGGTGTAGTGGGGGATTTTGATTCCCAAGACATGAAAAAGAAGTTGCAGAGGGCCTTTTCCGCTTTTCCAGCTGGTAGTGAAGATAAGGAATTCAAGGACGAATTTCCCCAAGTTGAGGATAATCGGGAAAAAACAATAAACTTGGTAGACAAGCCGGATGTGAATCAAAGTTTCATTTTGATTGGCCATAAAGGTGGAATCAGGACAAATCCCGATTATGCAAAATTACAAGTGATGAACAAGATATTAAGCGGTGGATTCTCGGGCAGGCTGTTCGAAAATATCAGGACAAAACAGGGATTGGCTTATTCCGTATTTGGCAGATACGGTTGTAACTATTATTATCCCGGTACCTTTTTTGTTGGGCTGGAGACTAAATCCGCCAGCACTAAAAAGGCAATACAAAAAGTGCAGCGGGAAATCAAGCGCTTACAGAAAAACGGTACCGATTCTGAGGAATTGGAACAAGCTAAGAGCCAGTTCAATAACTCCCTGGTGTTTAAATACAGCAGTTCGGAGAAGATAATGTCACGCTTGCTGCACTACGAATACAGAAATATGCCCAAGGATAGTTTCCAAAAGCTTGTTCAGGGGATTCGGGAAGTTTCGGTATCGGATATCCAGGAAGTCGCCGAACAATACATAGATCCGGAAAGGTTCCAGATTTTGGTGGTGGGGAAAAAATCAAAGGTATATCCGCAGTTGCAAAAGTTGGGCAAAGTCAATATGTTGGAGCTAGAACCCTGAAGTTGTTTTGGTGCAAGTTGGATCTGGAAATCGCCTTCTTATTGATATCTTTTCAGGATGTCCTTTGCCTTCTCTCTTAAATAGGTGCTAGTGGCATTTGTGGCCCTCTGGAGCATTTTTTTGCCTTTTTTCGTGTTACGCCCGGTTTCCAGCAAAAAATTGCCCATATTCAATTGCAGTTTTGAGCGCTGAAAGGTTTTTTTGGGGATCATCTTTTCCGCTTCCCTGTAGTATTGAAGCGCTTTTTGGGTGTCTCTAAAAGGCCAAGGCAGATTGTCCCACAAACAGGCCAATGCAAGTATGGGTGCCCCTTTCAAAAACTTCTTGTCCAGCGAGTAGGCCCGGGAGAAGTGCTTTAGTGCCTTGTCCTTCAATCCTTTATTAATTGCGGTAAACATGCTCACCCCTTTTGAGTAGCTGTCAACACACAATCCAAAATAAAAATGGCCTTCCACCCTATCGGGATTCTTCTCCACTGCTTTTTCAGCAAAATTCAAGCATTTTTGCCCGTATTTTTCGCAAATGTCTTTCCAGCCATCCTGTTTCTCCCTGTAGGCGTATACAGTATAAACCCTGTAGGCCCTGGCCATTTTCCAATTGGCTTCATAACTTTCAGGATTTTTCTCTACAGCTTTTTTATAGAGTTTAAAGCATTGTTTCCTCTCGTTTTCACTCAAGTTCAGCTTGACACATTTTTGATCCGCCTTGTCCAATAGATCTTTTGCTTGCAGACTAAAAGGAGTGCAAAATAAGACGAGGCCGAGTAAGAACAAATTATAATTTTTCATAAGCCAAATAATCGAAAAGGTGTTGTCTGTTGTAAACAAAAGGTAACAGAACTAAATAGATAAATGCAAGTGATTCAGCAGAGTTTTCTGCTAAGCAAAATATAATTGCAAAAGAATATATCAAATCAAAGGATGTTTTTTTAAAGTATAGATTTGGGGTGGTGTAGGCTGAAGAGCAAATAAATACTAGATTCATTAATCGAGTATAGTGAGGTGAGTAGATCACATTCGCCTCACTATACTCGATTAGGAGTCTTGCTTTTAACTAATTTCCGAATTGAAAACCTGCTATTTTCGTATCCGGAAATTAAGAATTTCCAGATTGGAACTAACTACCTGATAATCCAGTATCAGTATTCTGCCAGTATTTTTTGGGCTCGTTCGCTAAAATAGGGATCATCTGAATTTCTTGCTTTTTTGAGCATTTTTCTTGCCTTGTCCTCATTGATTCCCTCGTCCAACATTAATTTACCCATGTAAACATGAAGTTCCGGTCTGTACTTGGAATCTTCTGGCATTAATCTATTGGCTTCTTTATACAATTCAAGTGCCTTATCCGGATCGTCGTACCATAGCGGGAGCACTTGCCAATATCTTCCCAAAGCCAGGGTAGTTGTAGCATCGTGGTAATTTTTGTTTATTTCGTATGCTTTGGTCAAATGTTTCTTGGTCTTCTCTTTCAAGCCTTCCTTGACCGCAGTTATTATACCAACTCCATCTGAATAATTGCCTACACTGAGACCGTAGTAAAAATGACCTTCCAATTTCTCGGGTTCAATTTTTATAGCCTTTTTGGCGTATTCCATTCCTTTTTTCCCAAATTTGGCACAAATATCTTCCCAGCCCTCGACTTTGTTTTGCTTGCTGTATTTTGCGTATTCTCTACAACACCTTGCGGTCTTCCAATTGGCTTCATAACTTTTCGGATTTTCTTTCAATGCTTCTTTGTAAAGGGGCAGGGCTTCCTTAAATTTTTGAAGATTTTGGTATCCAGCTTGTTCGAAAATATTGTCCGCTTTCTTGATCGGGTCCTGGGCCCAGAGATTTTGTGATACCAAAGTACATGTCAAGAATACACAAAAAATTACAATTGTTAATCTTTTCATAATCAACTTCTCCTTGTTTATTTTTTAAATTGATCTGTTAGTATGTTCATCCCTTAATGCACGGTAGGTAAGAGGGTTAAAATAACCTTGTTTATTTTGTTTAAAAATGTTAGCTAAAAATTAAATGTTTTGTCAAGGGTTGCATTTATTGATAATAAATTAGAAAAGTATCAAGTGCATAACACAATGCGTTTTATTAGTTGGAATTTTTAAATCTTGAAAAACAAACGATTTTTGTTTAAGAATCGGCTTGTTCGGTTGAAAAGCTGGCTTTTTAGCACTTTTGCTTTTCAAATATAGTAGTAGAGCGGCGTTAGGCCTCTTTTTGGAGCGGCGTTGCTTGATTTTTTAATTAAATTAGGGCTGATTGAATATATATAATAACTATTTGCAAAGGGAGTTGAAATGAACAAAAAATCGACCTTTTTGGAACTAAAAAAGAGTGAAAGGGCGTACAGAAGGGATCTTATCCTGGATGCCGCCATGAATCTATTCGCTGAACATCCGTTTCACAAGATAGGAATGCGGGAAATAGCTGATGAAGCCGGTATTTCTCCTGCCTCTATTTACAGATATTTTTCCAGTCGCGATGATATCCTGGCAGAAATACTGGGACATGAGGTAAAAGAAGGTAGATTAAAACAGGAGAAGTCGATAGAAGAGAGTTCTTCTTTTGAAGAAGTAGCTGAAATCGTAGTGGATTTTTTTATGGAGAAGGAGGCTGCAGGGCAGATTCTCAATCATTTCATGTTGAAAGATGATCTGGATGAAGAGGCTCTGGAAAAATATTACGAGATAACGAACTACTATTTGAATGAGTTTGACAAGGTCTTGTTGGGACTAGGTTGTGACCCGGGAAATGTCAGCCTGTTTTCCATGACATTTTTTTCCTCTATACTTGGTATAGTCGCAACCACTAGAAGATCTTTTAATAGCGAAGACAAGGAGGAACACAAAAAGCACGTCAAAAGATTGGCCAGGTTAACCGCGACGATATTCAAAAAGGGAATGCTGGAGCACGAATAACTATACGCAAACCTTGAACAGTTGCCTAATTATTTGGCAAGAAGACCTTATCCCCTGCGCAAAATGGTTGAAGTTACCTTTGAGATATTTTGGATTTCACCCCCCTTGGGATATAAGTATCTTAATAAACCACAAGGAGGGTGTAGCCATTTACAATCGTTATGTATCAGGATAAGTGACTAGGATCTGAACTCACTTTGCTGATTGTGCGCGGGGAAAGATTCTAGGATGCTTCTTGAACTTCCATCAATTGGATCTCAAAATGTAAATCCTTTCCTGCCAAGGGATGGTTGGCATCCAGGGTAACCTTGTTTTCGTCCAAGTCCACTACCGTTACGTGTACTACTTGGTTATCGGGTGTGGTAACTTGCAGCATCATTCCCATTTCAGGATTGATATCTTCCGGGAGGTTGGCGCGTTCAACCTCTATCTTTCCTTCATCGTTGTAATCTCCGTAACCCTCTTCAGGTGAAACAGTAAATTCTTTCTGTTCTCCTTCACCCATGCCGACTACTGCGTTCTCAAAGCCTGGTATTATTTGCCCTTCTCCAATGGTAAATTCCAAAGGGTCTTTTTCAAAGGAATTGTCGAATTCCGTTCCATCGGATAAAGTTCCTCGATAATGAACTTTGACTTGATCACCGTTTTTTGCACTCATAAAATCTCCCTAAATATTATAAAATTTTAAATGTATTGAATTGAATAACAAATCAACGCTTAATATAATATCTGATTGATAAACCTTTTGCAAGTAGTGAAATCATTTTTTACAGGGTCGTTTTGTAAATTTTTATACAAAAATTAAATCAGATAGTTAAAAAAGAATTTCTTAAAGTCTGCTTCGAATTTTTATGCCTTATCTACTTGCTATTTGAGCTATTTAAGATTAAATACGTGAGCAGGCAATATATGTTTGGACTTATACTATATAATATCAATAAGGCTTGTTAGCTGTGGGCACAGTTACATATCTATAATTTTAATTAACCGATTTATGGGGAATTTAATATGACAAATCGAGACAGTTCTTCTGGAAAGAATAAATTTTTCCTGGTCTTGGGTATACTGATAATAATTGGATTGATCGGTTTATACCTGTTTTTTGCCGAACAGCAAAATCCCAGCGTTACCTTTGCTCCTGAAAAGGAGTTTGTTACCCCGGATACCAAGTTTGATTTCCAATCCCGGGACAAGGACTCCGGGCTTGATCTTGTTTCTATTCACCTTCTCCAGGGTGATAAGGAAATAGAGATGTTTAAAAAGGATTTTGACAAGAAAGTGGATGAGATAAGTAAGGTATTGGGATTGGAAAAATACAGGTTAAAAGACGGTGCACTCAGTATTAAGATCAAGGTGCGGGATAATTCCTGGAATAATTGGTTCAAGGGTAATGTGGTTGTCAAGACTTTCAACTATACCCTGGATACCGAGCCGCCCAGGATTACATTGAAAAGCTACAAGCATAACCTGAAAGTCGGAGGCTCCGGACTGGTGGCTTTCAATGTTTCCGAATCCGTGAAAAAGATCGGCGTGCAGGCGAATGGTTACTTTTTTCCCGCTTACAGCCCACCTGAAAGCGATATGTATTTGTGCTTTTTTTCTTATCCCTACGAGTTTGTGGGAAGGGATGCCAATCTCCTGATAAAGGCTGTAGATAAAGCAGGCAATGTGAGAAAGACAGGTTTTAATTATTTTGTAAGTAGGAAGAATTTCCTTAATTCCGATATCCGGATAAGTTCGAATTTTCTTCAGAAAAAAATGCCGGGATTCCAGGATAATTTTCCCGGGACTACAGATAAGCTGAAATTGTTCCTCAAGGTAAATAAAGAACTGCGTGCAAAGAATAGAGAGAAGCTTTTAAGCGTGGGAAGGCAAACCGAGAAAAAGCCCCTTTGGTCCGGAGCATTCATGAGACTCCCCGACTCTGCCAAAAGCTCATCCTTTGGGACTTACAGGACATATTATAATCAGGGTGAAAAGATAGACAATCAAAGGCATTTGGGTGTTGACTTAGCCTCTGTAAAAGGCGCAAAAGTCCCTGCCGCCAACGCGGGTAAAGTGGCATACACCGGATGGTTGGGCATTTTTGGCCAGGTGGTGATTATTGACCACGGTTTGGGACTTCAGAGTATGTATGCCCATTTGTCCCGGATAAATGTGCAAGAAAAAGACAAGGTCGACAAGAGCGAGATTATTGGTAATACCGGATCGACCGGGATGGCAGGGGGTGATCATTTGCATTTTGCAATACTTGTTTCCGGAGTACCCGTGTCTCCGCTGGAATGGTGGGATAAGACCTGGATCCGGAATAATATCAAATCCAAATTGAATTTACTGGAAAATAATAAAGAATGATTGGATAAGACACCAATTTTATGTGACAGAAACATTTTTTATTGAGTCTAAGCACAAAAAAGATCGACAATTGGAGGTTAGTATGTTTGAGATCTTGAAGAAAGAGATAATGGGCGATGGTTCCATGGCGATGAACGAGATCAGTTCGCCACTTATTGCTAAGAAAGCCAAGCCTGGTCAGTTTGTAATTCTTAGAGCAAACGAGAAAGGAGAGAGGATCCCCTTGACATTGGCTGCTACCAATCCGGAAAGGGGGACTATTACAGTCATCTATCAGGTGGTGGGAAAATCTACCGCCTTGTTTATGGATATGGAGGTTGGTGAGGCCTTTCAGGATATCACCGGGCCACTGGGCAAGCCCACTGACATCCAGAAGGTAGGAAATGTGGTTTGTGTAGGCGGAGGTACAGGAATTGCGGTTATGTACCCTCTTGTTAAGGCAATGAAGGAAGCCGGCAATTATGTTGTAACTATTATAGGCGCTAGAACAAAAGATTTGTTAATTTTGGAGGATTGGCTGAAGGAGTATTCGGATGAGTTTCATATCTGCACTGATGACGGTACATGTGGCCATCACGGCTTTGTTACTGATGTGCTCAAACAGCAATTGGAAAGCAAGGAGATTGCAGAGACAATCGCCGTGGGTCCTGTACCCATGATGAAATTTGTCTCCAAAATGACTGCGTATTACGATGTTAAGACCCTGGTGAGCCTGAATGCAATTATGGTGGATGGCACCGGCATGTGTGGTTGTTGCCGGGTGACCGTGGGAAATGAGACTCGCTTTGCCTGTGTGGACGGTCCGGAATTCGATGCTAAATTAGTGGATTTTCAAGAACTGAGCTCCAGGTTGCAGGCCTATACAGACATGGAAAAACAGGCCTATGAGAAGTATAAATGTGAATGCGGCTCTTAACATGAAAAAATTTCAGAGTTTTCTCGCTACTTCTTAGACGAGATTGCCAAGGTTTTAGGGGTAAGAACAAGAATTTTGCTCGCCCCGCCCTGCCAAAGCAGGGACAGGGTCGAGATTGCCCATGCTTCGTTGTGCCCGTTAAGGCATGGGAGTTAGCATAAAAGACTGTTATCTGTTATCCGGGAATGCCCGTTCTTAAACAGAAAATATATGTAGAGAAAAATCTGAGTCTAGATATTTTAAAAATGTGATTATCAAGGCTTGGTCTTGTATACTCTACTCCCAGTGTTAAAAGAAAGTCGCAATCAATCCGATTAGAAAGAAAGTTATTTAAAAATGGAGGATGAATATGGCTGAACAGAAGGATAAGAAGGAAAAGATTCCTCGCCAGGGAATGCCTGAACAGGAAGCCCAGGAGAGGGCCAGGAATTTTGACGAAGTTCCTCTTGGATATACAGTGGAAATGGCCCAAAAGGAAGCCCAGAGATGTATGCAGTGCAAGAAACCCGCTTGTGTGCAGGGTTGCCCCGTTGGTATCGATATTCCCGGCTTTATTCAGCATATAAAGGATGGGGAGTTTACCAAGTCCATACGCAAGATCTGGGAGAAAAATAGCCTTCCCGCTATCTGCGGAAGGGTCTGCCCCCAGGAGGAGCAGTGCGAAAAGGAATGTATACTTGGCAAAAAGGACTCCCCGGTTGCCATAGGCCATTTGGAGCGTTTTGCTGCGGATTACGAAAAGAACTACGGATCTGGTGAGCTTCCTCCCAAGAAGGAACCCACCGGCAAGAAAGTCGCAGTGATAGGATCCGGGCCTGCAGGACTTACGGTAGCAGGGGACCTGATCACAAAAGGACACGATGTGACCATTTACGAGGCCTTTCACAAGGGTGGCGGCGTCCTGGTCTACGGCATACCCGAGTTCAGGCTCCCCAAGGAAATAGTTGCTTCCGAGTTGAATTTCCTGGAGCGTTTGGGTGTTAAAATCGAGTGCAACAACGTGGTCGGAAAGACATTTACCGTGGACGAGCTTTTCGAGAGCGGATTTGATGCCGTGTTTGTAGGAGTTGGCGCAGGATTGCCCACATTCTTGAACCTTCCGGGAGAGAATCTGGTGGGTATCTATTCCGCCAACGAATATTTGACCCGAGCCAACCTGATGAAGGCTTACAGGTTTCCGGAATACGATACCCCGCTCGCCCAGGGCAAGAACGTGGTAGTCCTGGGAGCGGGAAATGTTGCCATGGATTCTGCCAGAACGGCTCTGCGTATGGGGGCTGAAAAGGTGCGCATTGTATATCGTCGTTCCAGGGAGGAAATGCCTGCCAGGGAGGATGAAATCCATCACGGTGAAGAAGAGGGTATTGAATTCCATCTCTTGACTTCTCCCAAGGGATTCAAGGGAGACGAGAACGGGAGGGTGGTATCCATGGATTGCCAGCAGATGGAGCTCGGAGAGCCGGACGAGTCCGGCAGGCGCAAGCCTGTCCCGGTGGAAGGCTCTGAATATACCATGGATTGCGATTTGGCAATTGTAGCAGTCGGTGCCGGGGCAAATCCCGTGCTGACAGGTTCCACCGAGGGCCTGGAAACGACTAAACGCGGCTATATAGTGGCGGACGAGAAGACCGGCAAGACCTTGAAAAAAGCTGTCTGGGCAGGTGGAGACATAGTTACCGGCCAGGCTACTGTAATCCTGGCAGCAGGTGCCGGTAGAATAGCTTCGGATTCCATACACGACTACCTGACCATAGGGTGGTAAACCCTTTCCAGAGTTTTACAAGGGCGGGGGCTTCTTGATGAGTTCCCGCCCTTTTAGATCACAGATGACAGAAAACAGAAGACAGAAAGACTCTCCTTTCTAATTTTCCTTCCAGCGATTCTTAATTTTAAAAAATTGATATTAAGCTAATGATACAACCTAGATTTATTTAATCCGCAGCCGGGTAGTCCAATTTTGCTCTGAATGCTTATCCAGCTCTATAACCAATTTCTTCAACGCTGAACCGTGAACTGGGAACCTGGAAGCATTAACAGATAACTGATCAGCTATTGATTAAAAGTATTGATAAACCTCGCACCCCGAACGTCGAACCTACAAGCCTGTTGCGCCCTGGCATTTACCTTGACACTAATTTATGCTGTTGTTAATTGATTGACACTCTTGTAAAAAGAGTGCTAAATATTACTAATACTGATTTGTGTTCTCTGGAAATAGGTCGGGCCGCACTAATTTGGATTGTGCAGGAGTATGGATCAAGTCCTTTAACAGGAGAAAGTTTTATGTCATTGGAAGACAGGGAAAAAGACGTCCTTAACATCATAATACAAGGATACATTGATCATGCTCAGCCTATCGGTTCCAGATATGTGGCCAAGAAGTCCGGATTAAACTTGAGTCCTGCAAGTATGCGCAATATTATGTCGGATCTGACCGAGGAGGGGTATTTGGTTCAGCCTCACACTTCTGCAGGACGAATACCAACGGACAAGGCCTTCCGCTATTACGTGGACAATATTTTGAGGCCGGGGCTTTTGTCACGGGAAATCAGGAACAATATAGACGGGTATTTGAATCAAGCAGGTTTGGAATTCTCGGAACTCTTGGAGCAGACTTCCAAGCTTATATCCAATCAGGCCAGTCAATGGGGGATGGCTGTTGCTCCCAGCATAAGTTTCGCTCGTTGGCATCAGATCGAATTCGTGTTGGTAAGGCCGGGTTTAGTGACTGCGATTTTGGTATTTCAGGGAGGGATAGTCCAAAATAATTTGATCCAGGTGGATGAAAGTGTGACCGCAGATGACTTGGTCAAGTACAGCAACTATTTGAATGATAGATTCCAGGGTGAAAATCTGGTGCAAGTAAAACAAAAGATACTGCAAGAGATGGAGCAGGCGGAGATCCAATTCAACGACCTCTATTCCAGGGCAATGAGTCTGGTACGGGAGACCTTTGACCATCAGAACGAGAGGGAAATATTTTTGGAAGGCACTGTGAATATTCTGGAAAGATTGGATAAATCCGATATTTCCGGCATGAAGGAATTGTTGGAATTTATGGAGCAAAGATCCAATTTGTTGGAAATCCTGGAGGAGATAACCAATACTGAAGGGCTTAGCATTTCTTTTGGCACGGAATTCTATGGTCCACAGCTGGGAGAATGGGGGCTTATATCTTCCCCGTATACGGTAAAAGGGAAGCCCGTGGGGGTAGTAGGTACTATCGGTCCTATAAATATGGATTATTCAAAATTGGTTCCAATGGTTGACTATATAGCAAAAATGCTTACACAAATATTTGAAAATCGATTTTAAATTCAAATACACCTACAGCTACTTGTGGACTTGGATGAGTCTCGGGTGGAAAAAATCAAGTGCAGGAGGAGATTATGACTGAAAAAGAGAAATACCAAGGAGATTCCGAATATATTAATGCCGAGGACACTGATGCGGATAAGCAGGATGCCTCCAATCCGGAGGATATTCAGGAAGAAGACGCCTCCAGTAATGCTGAGGAAATGCCTGATATAGATCCGGAGATGTTGAGGGAATTGGCCAGGGAAAAGCTTTGCCCGGAGTGCCCGGAAAAACAGGAACAAGAAAAAGAGGTCATGCGCATCAAGGCAGAGTCTGATAATTTCAAGAAGCGCATGGAAAAGGAAAAGCAAGAGCAATGTAAGTTTGCCACCGAATCCCTGCTCCAGGATATTATTCCGGTGATAGATAACCTGGAGCTGGCATCGAAGCATGGCAGGGATATAGAGGCCTGCAAGGACTTGGTAGAGGGTGTGGATATGACCAAGAAGGTCTTCCTGGAGACCCTGCAGAAACACGGGGTGGAACAGATCAAGGACTGCGAGGGCGAGGAGTTCGATCCCAAATGGCACGAAGCAATGGCAGAGGAACCCAGGGAAGACATTGATAGCGGCCGGGTATGCCAGATCATGCAGACCGGATACAAATTGAAGGACAGGCTGGTTCGGCCGGCAAAGGTAACTGTGAGCAAAAATGTAAAAAATTCTGGATAGAACCCCTTTACTAATCCTGAATAAAGATTACATTAAATGATAACTAAAAGTGAATTTTATATGGAGGAGGACGAGATATGAGTAAGATAATCG
>Ga0207414_1000376_pt1 | contig 20470 bp, 16 predicted proteins | sample PonA231FremontCA_2_FD_187269 | JGI IMG/M metagenome (GOLD analysis project Ga0207414, IMG submission 187269) | Marine sediment microbial community from Fremont, CA, USA - Pond A23 Sediment 1 (SPAdes) | ecosystem: Environmental > Aquatic > Marine > Unclassified | place: USA: Fremont, California...
AATTTAGGGTTTTCATCATTACGTGTCAATTAATTTTTTTTAATTAGTTCTTATAGATATTGGTTGGTATTTCTAAATATCTATAAGAGTGCAGAATGAAGAATGCAGAATGCGAAATGGCTAACTATCAATGAAATATAAAAAAATGCATCTGTTATTTCAATATGTTAATTAAAAAAATGAGCGTTTTATAAAATCCTATTTAAAATTTGTCTAAAAGGAAACTAATCCGCTAATTAACAGAAAAAAACTTAATAATATTATAATCAGCATTTAATATTTAATTTTTAAAAATCCTGATTATTTGGAAGCATATAGATCTATCACGGTAATTTTCGGTCTTATTCCCACTCTTCCGGGAAAACCAATAAAACCCAAACCCGTATTCACGTAGAGCTTCTGTTCTCCGTTTTCGTACATTCCTCCCCATTCCGGGTATTTCAATTTTGAAGGACTCCACCTAAAACCATTTAAGAAAATGCCAAATTGCATTCCATGTGTATGTCCGGACAGAGTCAAATCAATTTGATCATAATTGAGAACTTCTTCTTTCCAATGGCTGGGATCGTGAGAAAGAAGTATATTAAATTTTGTTTGTCCGTTAATCGTTGAAATGGCTTGATTCAAATCACCGTACTGATGAAATGGGGGCAATCCCCAGTTTTCTACCCCGATAACACCAATACCCGTATTCTTTCCATTTAAGATTAACGCATCATTCAGAAGCAAATGAAAGCCAATTTCCTGGTGCAGTTCTTTTAATTTCTGAAAGTTTCTTTGTTTTTCCTTATTACCTGACCATGGAAAATAATCACCATAATCATGATTACCCAATATTGAAAATTTTCCTCTGGATGCTTTTAATTTTTTAAGAACCGGAATAAAATCATATAATTCTTCTGCCAAATTGTTCACCAAATCTCCGGTAAAAAAAATCAGATCAGGATGCTGTGCATTAATCAGGTGAACAGCTTTTTCAAGATGCGTACTTTTCTTAGACCAACTCCCTATATGTAAATCAGATATTTGCACAATCCTTAAGCCATTCCATTCATCCGGTAAATTTTTAAAAGTTATGGGAACCCGGTCAACTTTGAAATGATATTTACCGAACAACATACCATAGAGTAAAGCAATAAAGAGAACTATAGCAACCCCTAATCCAATGTATGATATAATTTCAGTAGAATAATGATAAGAAGATATAATTGCTAAGATAAGTTCTATCACTTCTGTGAAAAGTAAAAAAACTGAAAAGATAATTTTAGGTATGTAAATCAGAATGAATACCCCAAAAAACAAAAACATTTCCCTTTGTTTTTGTTGATATTCCTGCTTCCAATTATGACCAAAAGAGAAAAACAATATAAACAAAGTCAAAACAAACGGTATTAACCAAAATCCTATTGAAAAGAAAGCAGTTTCTATGTGAAATAAAGCACGCAATTCAAAAAAAAGAAAACCATCAACAAGTAATATTACCCCGAGGATTACTAATCGTATAAAATGAAATCGTTTAATCATCTTTCTTATAATAATTTAAATTGTTAAACAAACAAAATATTCTATGTTCCCAAATTGATCGATTCTCATTACAAAATGCATAAAAACACTTCCCGAACAAAATAAATCATCCACAGTTTATCAATTTTATTTTATTTTTTTAATTTGGTCATCAATTAATTCTGTTTCAAAAAACCTAAATCATTAATCAGCACAAAACCAAAAAACATGAGTATAAAATCAAAAATGTTGGTCTTTATCCTGTTAATTTCCTCTATTATTTATGTTTTTGCAGTTGGATACATAAGTTACAAATTAAAAAACAACTCATTAACAAACTCAAAGGAAAAGATAGATGCCATAGCCGAAAAATATGCAAATAGCGTAAAAGCTGATCTTGATGTAGAAATGATCATGTCCAGGGGCTTAGCTCAAACTTTTGAGGCATTTCACGGAGAACCGCTCAGTGAATGGCAGCAGAAACACGATGAAATTCTGAAAAATATAATCAGGAAAAACCCGGATTTCCTTTCGGTCTGGACTAACCTTGAGTTAAATAAAGTAACACCATGGTATAATAAAGAAAACGGAAGAATTCGATTGACATATTACAGAGCGGAAGGTGAAATAAAATATAAAGAAGAAATACTGGATACTACACAAAATTTTGACAGAGGAGCCTACTACGATATCAGGGAATCTAAAGAAGAACTCGTCATGAATCCGTATTATTTTGCCTATACTGAAGAGGAAGATGAAATTCTTGAAACAAGTGTAGGAGCTCCGCTTATTAAAGACAATGAATTCATAGGCCTGGCAGGTATTGATCTCTCGCTAGAACGATTTCAACCTGTTATAGAAAAGATTAAGCCTTACGAAAACAGTTATGCATTTCTTATCTCTAACGACGGATCTTTAATTACTCATCCTAATGATGAATACATAAACGGCAACGTAAGTGATTTTGAAAATTACCCGGAGGAAATATCCCTGTTAGAAAAAATTAAAAACGGAGAAACAGTATCTTATACAAGAAAAGGAATTGAAGGGCAGTCAGATTTTTATGTGTCCTATGCCCCGCTGGTGATTGGAAAAACAAAAACTCCATGGTCTTTAGGATTAGCTGTTCCTTTGGATGCAGTCATGTCTGAAGCGCAGGAAGCTTTTGAACGTGCGATACTTGTGGGTATTATTGGATTAGTTGTTGTAGCTTTCGTTATTTGGATTATAGCTCATACCATTTCACGATCTATAAAAAAAACCACCGTAGTTTTAGGCGATTTAGCACAAGGTAATATAGACAAAAGTAAAAAACTAAATATCCGCTCAAAAGATGAAATCGGACAAATGGGAAAATCTCTAAACACCCTCATTGACGGATTAAATAAAACTGCAAGTTTTGCAAAAGAAATTGGAAAAGGAAACCTGGACAAAGAATTTCAACTTCTCAGTAACCAGGACACTTTAGGACAAAGCCTGCTTGAGATGAGAGAAAGCTTAAAAGAAGCTCAGAAAAAAGAAGATGAAAGAAAAAGAGAAGAAGAAAAGCAAAGCTGGGCAAACAAAGGCTTGGCTAAGTTTGGTGACATTCTGCGTCAAAATACAGACGACATGAACGAATTTGCTTATGATATTCTTAGCAACCTCGTAAAATATGTGAATGCTATTCAGGGCGGAATCTACCTTATTAATGATGAAGACAAAAACGACAGGCACATCGAAATGGCTGCTTGCTACGCTTATTCCAGAAGAAAATATGTAGAAAAACGAATAGAAATGGGAGAAGGGCTTATTGGGCGATGTATTATGGAACAAAACACAATTCATCTGACAGAAATCCCGGAGGAATATGTTAACATAACATCCGGACTTGGAGAATCTACCCCAAACAGCATACTTATTGTCCCGCTTAAATTTAATGACGAAGTTTTTGGCGCGGTAGAACTAGCGAAATTTAAAGAATTTGAAGACTATGTTATTAAGTTCGTAGAAGATTTGGGAAAAAATATAGCCTCCACAATCAAAACAACAAAAATCAATATGCGAACAAATCAGCTCTTAGAACAATCTCAACAGCAAAGCGAGGAATTATCTTCACAAGAAGAAGAAATGCGACAAAACATGGAGGAACTCAAAGCTACGCAAGAAGAAGCTGATCGAAGAAGCACTGAAATGGAAGGGTTTATAAATGCCCTCAAAGAATCTAATCATGTTGTAGAATATGACCTCGAAGGAAAGATATTGGATGTAAACGAAAATTTTCTAAAGCTACTGAATATGAATAAAGAAGATTTAGTAGGTTTACATCACAAAGATTATCAGGAATATACTGAAGAAGACCTGAAACAATACGATAAATTCTGGGAGGACCTGAAAAAAAGCAAAAGTAAGAAGGAAACCAGTACACTAAAAGTCGGAGAAAACAGGTACACTTTTGTAGAAACCTACACCCCAATTCTTAACAAAGAGGGCAAACCGGAAAAGATATTAAAAATAGCGACTGATATTTCTGAAATAGCGCATAAGAAGTAGCTAAAGGAAGTTGCAGTTGCAGTGGCAGTAATCAGAGAAAATTCGCATCATATAAGGGTTAACAAAATATATTACGTAATACGTATTAGATAACCTAAGTTTTGTGAGTTCTTTTCTTTTCACATGTCGATAATTCCGTAACCTCGTTTTTTGATAATTTTGGTTAAGTTTAGTGCAGAAAATTATTATTCGGTCCTGCAATAGGTTAATAATTAATCTTTTAAGCATTCATGAATGCGCCTTTATAGAAGAACTTAATGTTTTTTACTAACCTTTAATTATCAATTGCAGAATAAACTGAACCTTATTCATTGCTGCTGGAACCTTAGTAGCATTAAAATCAACGCATATATACCTTATTACCTAATTATGGCTGATTTCTCTCTGGGACGAATCCTATAAAATAAGCTAAATAAGGTAATCTGTTGGAGATGGGCAATTTCTACTAAGGTAAAAGATGGAAATAAGGCTTGTCAATAGTCTGCAGATATTTAATGCTGAAAGTTCCTAAAAAAGTCGTCCGGGAAACGATTGCCAATAAAATGCAACAATTTCCCGGACTGTTTTATTTTTTCTGGATAAAAATACTTTAACGAATACTAACACCTAAACCAGTAGTAAAAACTGAATAATCGGCATAAGTATAATCAAAATGCAGGGTAATTACGGCAAATTTAAAACGAATACCGGCATTATATCTGGGTTTTGTTGTACTTCCATCTTTATGTTTGATTTCCATACTTATAGGATCTTTAATAGATTCCACACCATTTTCTGTCATAATGGGGTAATTTCCATTTAAATTTAATTCAGTGGTAGAGGTGGCGAAACCTAAACCTCCATAAAAACAAACAACAGGTAAATTGGCAGAAACTAATAAATTTCCGGTAAAACTAGAGATGTCAAGCCTCATTTGTTGATCATTATACGTTTCCTGATTATAGTTTTCCTCTCCATAAGCTTCAGGTGTTAAACTTAAACCAGTTTCTGAATTAAGTTTAGTATATCCTCCCATGACAGAAAGTTGAAGTACAGGAATCTTGTTTAATGCGGGAATCCACTGTTTAATTGAGTGTTTCACGCCGACTCCCCATAAACCTATCTCTGCCTGGCTACCCAATTTCATAGATGGTGTATAGCGGCCTATTAATTCTGTTCCTTTGGGCAAACCAATTCCGAATTGTAACATAGGAGCAGGGGCAAAACTAATTCCTGTTCCTTTTGGGAGTTCTATTTCAACATTTTGTCCTGATGGCGGATTTTTCAATTCAAGGGCAGCGCCTGAAGTTTTGTCTCCCATGGCTGTCGGTGAATTGGCTCCCGGATCTACAGATTGTAATGTTGCTAGTTCAAGATCATCAGGCACGAAAGACTGATCTGTATTTGGAACAAATGTTGTATTTAAGGTAAATGTAGCATCAAAGCCCAAAACACCGTGAGGTTTTGCAGTATTATACCAACCGCTGTTAAGATCTGTTCCCAGGGCATTAGTATAAGGACTAATATAAGCTTTCATCAATGACTGAGCATCTCCTGGTGCATCTTTCTGGAATGCTTTCATCAGTTCCCCGAAATCATTTAATTGCCCTTTAGCTGGCTTTATAAAAAAGATAAAAAGAAACAATAACGGGATAATTCTTAAAAAGGTTAGATTTTTCATAGCGTATGTTTTTGTATTATCTTTGACAGAAATTCTTCCTAATATTACGTAATTGCTGAAGATTTGTTTACATCATTTCATAAATATTCAGAATTACGTAACGAAGATAAGAAAAATATAGTTAAAGAAATCAATAATCATGGCCCAGAATCAACCCCTTGCTGACCGTATGCGCCCAAAGACATTAGATGAATTTGTCGGCCAGGAGCATTTAGTGGGAAAGGGAGCAATACTCCGAAATTCAATTGAATCTGGAAATCTGCCCTCTTTTATTTTATGGGGGCCACCAGGTACAGGAAAAACAACTCTTGCGAAAATTGCTGCTAAACGGCATAACAGGGTGTTTTTTACGCTTAGTGCTGTTCATTCAGGTGTCAAAGAAGTAAGACAAACCATAGAGAAAGCAAAAAAACAACAATTTTTTGACGCTCCGAATCCAATTTTATTTATTGATGAGATACACCGTTTTAGCAAATCGCAGCAGGATTCTCTCCTGGGTGCAGTAGAACAGGGAACAATAACACTCATAGGCGCAACAACTGAAAATCCTTCTTTTGAAGTTATCTCCCCACTCCTCTCCCGCTGCCAGGTATATGTACTTAAGAGCCTAGAAATTAATGAACTGGAAAAATTACTCGACAAAGCACTGGAAAAAGATTTCCATCTAAAAAAACTCAATATTCAAATAAAAGAAAAAAATGAGTTGTTCAGGTATTCCGGCGGAGATGCACGAAAACTATACAATATTCTTGAGCTAGTAATCAATACAGAAAATCCCGACAGAAATACTTCCACGGAAGTTATCATCACCAACGATAAAGTAACCAAAATTTTACAGCAAAATATTGCCTTTTATGATAAGAATGCTGATCAACACTATGATATCATATCTGCATTTATAAAATCTGTGCGTGGCAGCGATCCAAACGGAGCTTTATACTGGTTGGCACGAATGGTTGAAGGCGGAGAAGACCCTAAATTTATAGCACGTAGATTAACCATTCTCGCTGCGGAAGATATTGGTCTGGCAAATCCTAATGCGCTGCTCATTGCCAATAATTGTTTTGATGCAATCGAACGAATTGGCTGGCCGGAATCAAGAATTATACTTTCTGAAGCAACCATCTATCTGGCCACTTCTCCCAAAAGCAATTCAGCTTATATGGCCATAAATGAAGCACAACAATTAGTAAAAGAAACGGGAGATCTTCCGGTTCCTTTGCAAATCCGGAATGCTCCGACAAAACTTATGAAGGAGCTGGGTTACGGGAAAGATTATAAATATGCTCATAATTATCCCGGAAATTTTGCTGAAGAAGAATTTTTACCTGAAGGGGTCAAAAACAGAATAATATACAGTCCACAAGAGAATAGTAAAGAAAGAGAAATAAAACAACGCCTGCAAGTATGGTGGAAAAACAAGTATAATTACTAAAAAATTCATCTATGTATCCGATTGAAAACTTAAAACACGCTGATTCTGACAATTTTTTCCTTTTAGCCGGCCCATGTGTCATCGAAAATGAAGAACTGCCGTTTCAAATTGCAGAACAAATTAAAGATATAACCGACAAGTTGAAGATTCCATTCATCTTTAAAGCTTCCTATAAAAAAGCGAACCGGTCTAAAATCGATTCCTTTACAGGTATTGGAGATGAAAAAGGAATAAAGATCCTAAACCAGATAAAGGATAAGTATCAGATTCCGGTGGTAACAGACGTTCATTCACCTCAGGAGGCTACACGGGCCGGTAAATTTGTGGATGTACTTCAAATTCCTGCTTTTTTATGCCGGCAGACAGAACTTTTAGTGGCTGCAGCTAACACCAATAAGGTTGTTAACATCAAAAAAGGTCAATTTCTTTCTCCTTCAGCTATGAAATTTGCAGCTCAGAAGGTAATTGATTCAGGAAACGAAAAAGTATGGATTACTGAAAGGGGAACCACATTTGGATACCAGGATCTTATTGTTGACATGCGAAGTTTTCCTACTATACATCAATTTGACCTGCCAGTAATTCTAGATATCACCCATAGTCTTCAACAACCTAATCAAAGCAGCGGAGTGACTGGCGGACAGCCAGAAATGATTGAAACAATAGGCAGGGCCGGTATTGCAGCAGGTGCAGATGGCATTTTTATTGAAACGCATCCTGACCCGGGCAATGCAAAATCCGATGGGGCGAACATGTTAAATCTTGATTATCTTGAAAAGCTTTTAACAAATCTTACGGAACTAAAAACAACGATTAATAAGATTGATTCCAGGTAGGCACATTCAGAAGTAGAAGCAATTATTAAAATGACTATCAATTAGCTTATTAGTATGCGGAAAGCAGCTTGCAGAGTTGAAAATTCCTCTAAGCAATGGGAGAAAAGTTGCAGCGGCAGAGGAAACATGCAACATAAAATGGCTGAAGAGATACTTTTCGTGATTCGTATTAGACCCAAATTCAGCGATTCTCATTCACCTGACTTTGGCTGAAAAAATCAGCTAGCCAGGACTCAGGCTTACTTCAGATTTTGAATTCTGCATTCTTGAAAATATTAGCCACTGCTATTTAAAATGCCAGCTAAAAATCAAAAAAGCGCTTTAGATTTTCAAAGTAAAAATTATTCCATCCTTCTATCATGTTTTCATAGGCTTCATCAGGGATATTTGTATGAGTTAACCGCACGCTTACTCCTTTCTTATCCGGGAATAACTCAATTGTGACAATTGATTGTTCTTCCTGATCTCCAAAATACCATTCCTGAACAATTTTTTTGTTGGGAACAAATTCAATGTTTCGGCCGGCAATATCTCCCTCCCACAGTGAAAATTCACTGCCGGGTTGCGTATCCATCTTCGCCGGATAACCTGTCCATAATTCCAGAGTAAAGGGATTTGTCAGGGCATTATATACCTCCTCAGTAGTAGCTTTTTTTATAATATAATGTTTTTTAAAGTCTTTCATATTTTATTATTTGTTATATGGATTCAAATTATACCTGCTTTAGATTTCTTATCTATTTAGTCCCCGGAAGATTCAATCTCATATTGATATTTCCCGATGCTCCGATAATCTTTGAAATAAAACACTCCTCCCCAGTTGTGCTTTACTTTGTGATATACGTTTATTTTATCATCTTGTTGAATAATAATTCTTTTAATGTGCATTCCTCGTCCTTCATATTCATCGACCTTTCGATAAAAATTCGTATCTACTTCCTTTTTATCGGTATTTTCTGAATTGAAACCATCTTCTAGCAGCTTGTCAGTATTTTCAAAAATCTCTCGTAAATAATTCTTCTTTGTTTTATTTATTTGATTATCAATTAATTCTTTCTTTTCTTTCTCATTTAATTCCCGTCTTTTTTGTTTTTGTTCCTTTCTTTCTTCAGCTTCTTTTTTTACCTCTTTTTTTAGTTCTTGTTTTTTATTTGTTTCCTGTTGCCTTTTCTGTTCTAATTCTTGTTTTTCTTTTTCAACCGATTTTTCGATATTGTTTAATTTCTCTTGTTTCTTCTGGTTTTCTTCTTCTTCTTTTTGAGCTAATTCCTCCTGAATTTTTTCCTGCTGCTGTTTGAGTCGTTCTTGCCTTTCCTTCTGCTTTTCCGCTTGAGCTTTTGCAACAGAATCAGCCCTTTCTTTTGCTCTTTCTTCCATTTGCTGTTTCAATTTTTCTTTTCTCTTCCGCTCTTCTTCTTTCTGCTTCTCAAGTTTTTCCTTTCTTTTTTTCGCCTTTTCTTTTTGTTGCTGAATAAATTCCTGCTTTTTCTTTCTTTCTTTTTCCTTTTCTTTTTTCAATTCTTCCTTTTTTTGAGCAATCCGCTTTTCACGTTGTTGCTCCTCATATTCATCGCGAGCTTTATTGTATGCTTTTTCTTTTTTCCTTATCTGATTTTGAATTTTTCTTGAATAATCCACGTCATAATCAAATTCATCGATACTGGAATTATATACAATTTTTCCCACGGGATATTTAAAAGGTCCCAGTTCAGAATTCGGCACGGATTTAAAAATCTCTACTTCAAAGTATAATGGTTGAAAAGAATTAGATTCCTTACCCGAAGGAACATTAGTATTTACTTCTATCTGCTTTGTTACGTAGCCATCTTTAACAAAATGAAGTTTATATTCATTATTAAGTTCCAGGTCATAATTAAAATCGCCTCTCTTGTCTAAATTAATTCTATCAATAATATTTGAGTTTTTCTCTATCTTTAAAATTGCTCCCTCTGAGTTTTGTTCATTCTTTAAAAGAAGCCTCCCTTCAACTAATAGCTGGGCTTTAAGAGAGAAAGAGATAAATGCAAAAAAAACAAATAATGCTGTAATTCGAATATATCTATCCATTGGTAAATTAGATTCTTTCTTAATTCAATAGAAAAATCATGATAATAAAAAATATCATGTTAGGCTTTGGGAAGAGTAAAATTGAAAGCGCTACCTTTTCCTTTTTCGCTTTCTACCCAAATCTGACCATCATTTTTTTCAATAAATTCATGAGACAAGATTAATCCTAAGCCAGTACCTGTTTCTGAATTGGTTCCTTCCTTTGAAAAATTTGTAGTTATTTTAAATAATTTAGGAATTTCCTCTTGATCCATGCCAATCCCGTTATCAATGACTGATATTTTCACCATATTTTCACCAGAATCTTCCGAGGTTACTTTTATGTAACCATTTTCTCCCGTGAATTTTAAAGCATTTGAAATCAAATTTCTTATTACTGTATTAATCATATTTTTATCTGCCCAGCTTATCAGCGAACCATCTACTTTATTGATTAACTCCAGGCTTTTCTCATCTGCTTTATCTTGCAACAGGTGAAAGTTCTCATCTACGAGTTTACATAAATTTATTTGAGATTTATTCACCTTAATTCTGCCTGTCTGAGACCTGGCCCATTGCAGAAGATTATCCAACAAATTATATGCATTGGATGAAAACTTATTGATCTGACCAATAAATTCCTTTATTTTTTCCTCATCATAGCTGTCATACCGGTAGAGTAATAATTCTGAAAGCCCAATTACTGTATTAAACGGATTTTTCAAATCATGGGCAATGATAGAAAAAAACTTATCTTTTGTCGCATTCAGTTCTTCTAGTTCTTTCCGTTTCTTTTCTATCTCTTCCTTTTCTTGTTTTAGCTCATAACTTTTCTGAGTTAATTGTTCTTCAATAATATTGGTGCTTCTAAGTCGTTTTATCAGAGTTTTTAGAATCGCTTTTGCTATTTCTACGTTTTCTGAAACAATATGATCAAAAATGGTTTTATCTAGTCTTAAAAGTCTTGTATCTTCAAGGGTGGTTACAGAGGCCGACCGCACCGAAGAATCAATAAGCGAATATTCTCCAAAATATTGATTTGAACCAAATTGCGTGAATATATGTTCTTCATCATGTACCTTCACTCTTCCCTCCATGATTATATACATAGCATGTAATAAATCACCTTTATGAAAGACCACCTCACCTTTTCCAATATACACCTCTTCCATAGATCTGGCTAATTCATTAAGTATTTCATCGGTTGAATCCCTGAAAATATTTACAGCTTTTAATACCTGGATCCGTTCTTCATATTGGTGGTTATCTGAAGAAACTTTTCTTTCACGTTTCATAAAAATGTTTTCATCCTTTAAAATGAGTACAACAAAAATAATAATTATCTATTAAAATAAAACAATCTTAATTTCCAATGCCTGAACTATTAAAATGCTATAGGAGTAAAAATAACATAGAGTTTAAATTAGCCAGATAAGAAAATATACTAATAAGCGTACAAAGGAGACGGTTCTTTGTAATTAAAGAGGTCATAAGCGGGCCATTGATCCACTTTTCCAATAAAATTTGTCATAACGGAGTCCATAGTATCAGTGAAATCATGGCGCAAGGTGTTACTGGTATTTAAAAGCATTACCCATGAAATTCCGTCAGCGCCTCTTTTTAACAAAGCGGAGGTTCCGGTTAGGGTTCCTGTACGTATCCATGCACCTTTTTCATCTGTCCGTATCCAACCAATAGGTCTGACACCGGGCTCTGTATTAATCATTTTTTGAATAGTTTCACGGGAAAGAATGTCCTTTTTAGTTCTATTTCCGTCTATATGAGCGATAAATTTTAATAATTCGGCAGGACTGGCCACCCAAGCTCCGGCAGCACCAAGAACATTAAAATTGTTCCCTCCATATTGTCTTAAAACAATTTCATCTTCATTTAAAGAGGAATAAACTTTCTTAAAAGGACTATTAGAATAATAATTTACTTCATTTGAGAATTTTATATTTCGATTTGTACTTCCCAAATGCATATCATAAATATCCAATGGGTTAAGAATGCGGCTAACAACATAATCTTCATAACCTATTCCGGTAACTTTCTCAATTACTTTTCCCAGGACAGCATATCCAAAATTTAAATATGAACTTTTACTTCCGGGTTCATAATCAAGGTTTTTATGTTTTAACGTATATTTAATAGTAGTTTCCAAATCAACAGGCAGATCAACATTCATCTTTTCCATAATACTGTAAGGCATAAAAACCGGGTCGCCTCCAGATTTGGCCCATCCTGCTGAATGTGTTAATAAATGGTAGATCGTAATATTTTTAACTCGATCATCTCTAATCTCTAAGTATTTCTGGTGATTTAATATTCCATTTTTCCCAAATACCTGTTGATCCAGTTTAAGCTGATTTTTCTCTACCAGTTTCATAATTGCCGTGGAAGTAATTAGTTTTGAAATACTTGCAATTCTAAAAAGATGTTTGGGTTCAATTTGTTCAAAACCTTCTCTTTTTGTAGATCCAAACCCTTTAGCGTAAATAAGTCGTTCGTTCTTCATTATGGCGACAGAAGCACCAGTGATATTCCATTTTTTTATAAAATGTTTTATTGTTCCTTCAGCATTTCTTACAGATTGGTAAGAAGAAAGTTGATTATTGATTTTCCGAGAAATAGCTAGTTCATTGGAGCTCTCATTCGTACCGACAGTAACCGCCCTATCCGACAACGAAATGAAAATTTCGGCGAAAAAGACAACTACAAACATTGATATTTTTATTAAAGTAGATTTTTGCACCATATTAACCAAAGTTATAATAACTCATAAGACCTTGTTGATTAATATTCAATTTCTTACCAAAATATTAAAACATACTTCTTAACCAATAATTCAGGAAATACTCCTGTAAAATGGAAGCGCAAATCTATTCTTTTTACAATTTAAACCAAATACGTGTTGAAATCAATTTGATAAACATTTTATAGTAAGAGATTAACTCAAAAAACATCAGGATGAATTATGAAAAATATATCACAAAAAAACAACCATTGCCACAAAGGTGACAATGGTTGCTAATAAATTGTTTAAAAAAAGTTTTAAAAGAAAATTCCAGCGGTAAAAATAAATTGATTTGTTCTACTGTCCAGAGGATAATCTTTGTCTCCAATTGTTACATTATCCCCGAGTTTACTGAGACTGCCTTCATATTTAATATCAAGCGTCAAAAAGTTGAAAAAATCAGCACCAACACCAACTTGATATCCCCACGTGGCAGAATTAAATTTTTCGTTTACTGTTTCTTCATCAAATGCGGCCTCTATAGCTGATTTTTCGGATAGCATAAAACTTCCGACCGGTCCGCCCTGAATTCTTAATGGCCCGAATTTTCCACCAACAAGTAATGGTATATCAACTTTGTTAAAACTTTGTGTCTTAACAAATTCTTTAGTCTCTTGTGTGGCAGATTGATACTGTTTTGTAACTTTGACCCTTGAGTTTGTAGAGCTAAACATTAACTCAGGTTGTACATAGATGCCCAAAATTGATAGTCTCCCGAAAAATCCGGCCTGGAAACCTGCTTTTGCATCCTGAGCTTCCATTTTGATTTCTTCATAGTCACTATCAGTAGGAAACTCAGTTAAATTTTTATCCAGATTGGAAGAGGCTGTCATTAAACCAGCCTTAGCTCCAAACTGTAGCTGGCTGTAACTTTGGAATCCAAAGACTCCAACCAGTAGTGCAAGTAGAATAAGTCTTTTCATAATACAATCAATTTTAATTTACCTGAAATAATCAAGAATCATGCCTAAACACTTATTGCTGTTGTTGTTGTTGTTGTTGAGAAGTATTAGCATGTCCTTGCTGCTTTTCTTCATCAGTTGCTTCCCGAACATCGATTACTTCTCCTTTAAAATAAAGGTCGTCTCCTGCTAACGGATGATTAAAATCCATTTTTACTTGCTCATCACCAACTTCGAGTACGATGCCATCTAATTTATTGCCTTCCTGATCCTGCATCGGGATATAATTTCCTACTTTTAGAAGATCGTAGTCAATTTTACCTTCAATTTCAAAAATGTTTATCGGCAGGTCAACAATAGCCTCATCAGAAGCTTGACCATAAGCATCTTCACTTTTGATCTGGAATTCGAAAGTATCACCTGATTTAAAACCTTCTAAATTTTCTTCAAATTTTTCAAGCATATTTCCTACGCCATAGAGAAAGGTCAAAGGTCTTTCTTTATCAACTTGTTCAACTGATTCTCCATCAAAACCATCAACACTTAAGTTGTAAGTAACTGATACTACTTTTTCTTTTTCAATTTGCATAAACTTGTGCTTTTATTTATTATTTAAAATCTTAACAAAGAAACGGTTTTATTACCGAAATTTCAAAATTAAACTAAAAAAATAGCTAAAGTAAGCCTATAAGCCAGGTTCTGTAAATCTTAAAAAGATCTTCCATCATTTATCTCAGCGGCCTACCCCCCGGCAATCAGGCGAGCAACCTTCAAACGCCGGTATACGTGGCCTTTCAACGCATAAGTCTGGACAGCTATTTTGGTCGCCCAAAATACTGGTGAGCTCTTACCTCACCTTTTCACCCTTATCCGGCAGATGCCGGACGGTTATTTTCTGCTCCGGAACTATACCCTCTCGGATATCTCCCCTTTCGGGAGTATGCTGCTCTGTGTTGCCCGGACTTTCCTCTATGCATGAAGCATAGCGATGGAACTGCCTACTTTAGAATTTCATCCTTTTAGTAATACTTCAACGAACATTATTCATTCATTATTATTTCAAAAAAACCAGGGTAGCTCCATAACCATATTCTTTAAAAGAAGCGTCCTGGTATTTTAATTTCGGATAATTTCGGTCCAAAGATTTTCTAAGTTCATATCTGAGTCTTCCATTCCCCACTCCATGAATAAATACAATCCGTTTCGTACGTTTATCATTCATTGCACCTTCTAATGCCGTTTGAAAACGTGCAAGCTGAATTTGTATTATTTCGCTGTTAGACAACTCATTTGGTATTTCTACCAATTCTTCAATATGCAGATCAACCTCCTCAATGTCCGGATTAGTTGATTTCTGTTTGTTTTTTGGAGTAGAAGATTCGTGATTGGAGATATCTTTTTCTTTGACAGCTTGCAGAATTTCTTCGTCTTTTAAATTGCGTAGCTGTTCATAAAAACGCTCTTCACTTTTCAATTCCATTACCCAGGCAGCTTCTTCAAAGAAATCATTTTCTTTAAAAGTAGTTCGTTTAAAAAAACGTGCCGGTTTCAATTTCAAATTTGTTTCCATTGGTGGTACGGGGTGGAAAAAACCTTTTCGGAAAAACATAATCTGAAATTTCAACTCATTGAGCTCATTGAGGTTGTCCCGTTCTACGGTTTTAATTAAAAATTTTGTATTGTCCTCCAAATATCCAGATGCAAACCATGAATAGGAACTTTCCTTTTTTACAAGGATCACATAATAGATTTCAAAATCACTGTCATTGATTAAATAAATATCTAAATCGCTATTCTCAGGCTGATCCTGGTTCAATGGAACAAACGCAAAATGAATTTCATTATCCGGATTGCTTGCCGAAGGAATTTCATCTTTATTGGGTTCAGCCTCTCTGAAAAAATTGTATTCTTCTTGTTCAGGCTCTTGATTGGGTTTTGTTTCAGGAATACCTTCTTCCTGTTTCTTCTCCTGCTCTCCACTTTCACTGATGAGCAGTTCTTCCATTAAAACAGGCACCTCAAAACCATCATGAGTTAAGACATTTGCCATATCCTTGCTCAGAATTTTTGTTACTTTGCCGCCACCAGTGTCATTTAAGAACTTGACCTGGTCTCCAACCTTTACTTTCATCTTCTATCCTTTTTATTATGAAACATTTAGCTAATGAAGATTTTTTTCATTATTAACCACAAAATTAACTAATTTTGCCGTTTAATTTTAATGAAGATGATACAGCCTGGAAAAATATCTGCAAAAGACTTTGATTATTATTTACCTGAAGAAAATATAGCAAAATATCCTGTTGAACAGAGAGAAAAGAGCAAATTGCTGCTTTATCAAAAGGGAGCGATTTCTCAGGATATTTTTGAAAACATCCACAGGTACCTTCCTGAAGATCAGCTAATGGTTTTCAATAATGCGCAGGTCGTATATTCACGCTTACTTTTTCAAAAATCTACCGGCGCTAATATTGAAATATTTTGCCTGGAACCCAGCCAACCAAAAGAATATGCGCAAGCATTTCAGCAGACTTTTTCTGTAACATGGTTATGCATGGTTGGTAATTTAAAGAAATGGAAAGAAGATGTATTGGAAAAGAAAATAGCTTTACCCAAAGGGAACCTTAACCTGAAAGCTAAGAGACAAGCCAGAAGAGACAATGTCATCGAAATTGAATTTGAATGGGACAATGCGTCAATTACATTTGGAGAAATTCTTGACAATGCAGGAATTGTCCCCATCCCTCCTTATCTTAAACGTGAAAGTGAACCTGTGGACAAGCAACGCTATCAAACAGTATATTCCAAAATCAAAGGTTCTGTTGCTGCACCCACCGCCGGCTTACATTTCAGTGAACCTGTCATGAACAAAATCAGAGAAAAAGGAATTCGAACAGAAGAAATAACACTACATGTGGGAGCCGGAACTTTTCGTCCTGTAAAATCAGAAACTGTTGATCAACATGAGATGCATACAGAACATTTTTCGGTTTCACAACAAACTATAGAACAACTGGCTAATTCCAAAGGTAACATACTTGCTGTAGGAACAACTTCCGTGAGGACGCTGGAAAGTTTATACTGGATTGGCGTGAAGCTGAAATCCATGAGTTCTTCACCATCACGTATTGTATTAAATCAATGGGAGCACTTAGATTTAGACCATTCGGTTTCTGTGGAAGCGGCATTAGAAGAAATTCAGAATTACCTTAAGAAAACCCGGAATGAAACCCTGAATGCCAGCACCCAAATTATGATTACCCCGGGATATGAGTTCAAACTCACAAAGTCTATGATCACCAACTTTCACCAACCCCGGAGTACTCTACTCATGCTTATTGCCGCATTTATCGGGGAAGACTGGAAGGATATTTACGATTATGCACTAAAAAATGACTTCCGCTTTTTAAGTTATGGCGATAGTTCCTTGCTTATGCCTTAGTAGATATTAGATGATATTAGATTGTTGTCATTCAATAGGCACTAGTTCTTTCGCGTTCTCCAAAGTTGAACATTAAACTCTCGCTTACTCATTAGCTAATTGATGCTTATTTTAAAATTTGTCGTTTCTTCTGAATATACCTCTATACCCCCTCTTCACTTAATTAACTTAATCCACTCAATTAACTAATCAATTAAAAACAATACAGAAACTAATCCGTCTTTTTCTTCAAAAGTTCTACAAATTCATTAATATCCTCTTCCGTTGTATCAAAAGAAGTCATCCACCGGACAACTCCTGTTTCCTCGTCCCAAATATGAAAGAAATATTCATTCTGCAAATCTTCAATGATCTCTTTGGGTATCTTGGCAAATACTCCATTGGCTTCAACATTCTGGGTAATTTCTACATTTTGTAATTTAGATGCTTTGTCAGAAAGCATTTTAGCCATATCATTTGCCTTCTTAGCAGTTTTAAACCATAAATCATCGGATAAATAAGTTGAAAACTGGGCAGAAATAAACCGCATTTTTGAAGCTAGCTGCATCCCTTGTTTTCGCATATATTTAAATTCCTCGCCCATTATATCATTGAAGAATACAATAGCTTCACCATACATCATTCCGTTCTTGGTACCACCAAAAGAGAGGACATCTACCCCAACGTCTTTTGTAAACTCCCTGAAATTTTTATCAAGAGCCACAGCAGCATTTGCAATGCGTGCGCCATCCATGTGTACATACATGTTGTTCTGATGTGCAAAATCACAAATTTCTTTAACTTCCTGAGGAGTATAGATAGTACCCATTTCAGTAACCTGACTGATAGAAATAAGTTTAGGCTGGGAATGGTGCTCAAAATTTAGTCCATGCATGTGTTGTTTTATTCCATCAACTGTAAGTTTCCCGTTTTCAGTGCTGACGGGAAGCAGTTTAAAACCATTAAAGCGTTCAGGAGCGCCGCATTCATCTTCATTTATGTGCGCTGATTCCGGGCATATCACTGAATGGTAAGGACGCGAGAGTGCACCAAGCCCCAGGACATTAGCTGCAGTTCCCAGGAAAACAAAATACACAGAAATATCTTCCCCAAACTGTTCCCTGAATTTCTTTATGGCATCCTGAGTGTAAGGATCATCTCCATAAGCGATAGTATGCCCATTGTTAGCATCGTTTAAAGCTTTCATTATCTCTGGATGTACACCTGAGCTGTTATCACTGGCAAAACCTTTTTTATTTATCATAATTTTATGTTTTTATTATATTACCTTTCTGAATTCTTCAAATATAAAAAAAAGTCCGGGTGAAAAACCCGAACTTTTAGTTATGATTATAAATAGCAAGAAACGTTTAAATGGCTTAAAACTTTTCATCGTATTTTGTCCAGAGCTCATCACCGAGATCCCATGCTTTTTCCACTACTTTATTTCCCCATTTGTTCGTATGTTTGGTAAGGAATTCTTTAGCCTTTTCAGGATCTTCTTCATAGAGTCTTTGGGCTTTAGCATCAATTTGCTCTTGTTTTTCAAAGAGTTCTTTCTGCCATGGAATCCATACTTCATCAATGTCTTTGTGCATATCACCCCATCTTTGGGCTGCCAGTGTGCCTAGTCTGTTAAAAGCCCACCAGGCTGACTCACGCGTATAACCATTTGTTCTTCCGGGAGTTTTGTAAGAATCAGGCAATTTTTCTGTTCCGGCATAAACCGGTATGTAAATAGAAGAAGCAATATTGTCCTGGGCCAACCAGGTTACTCCGCCAATTTCATCCGGGAGCCAGTCTCTGCACTGGATGATTGTTCCGTACATTGTGTACCAACGGGCAATAGTTCGTTCACCTAAAAACCTGATATCTCCGGTCTCTTCATCAACACTATACCAACTGCCACTAACATCATCTATATCAAGTTGATCGTAGGGCATAAAAGGATTAGCAAGTGGTGAGATAACCTCTTCTCCTTCTTCATTAGTAGTGGTAATATTCCTTCTCATGTCGTAAGGTGTACCCTGATAATAATCCTTAAAAACCCTGACCATATCATCCAGAGTAACCTTCTCATCTGGCTTTACTGAAAAAGGATAATTCTCAGAGGTCGGACTAAAATTCTTCGAAGGTGCTAATAAATCAAAGACTCTCCATTCTCTTCTTCTGGAAGCTATTGATTTTCGGCTACCTGGAGCGTAGACATCGCAAAAACGGAAAGTTTCGCCTTCGCTCCACCATCCATTTTCTTTGGCAACTTCATAAATATTGTCCGAAGCCATGAAATAATCTTCATTATCCAGATTAATCTCTTTAATTGTAGATGCATTCGCATTTACTGCAATATGATCGTCTGGTACACGCTGGGCAACCCAAACAGCTCCAACTTTTCCTTCTCCGGGCCCAACTACTTCAAAATGCCAGACTTCTTGTTCATCAGCAATAGTAAGTGCTTCGCCGGCATCATTCCATCCATATTCTTCAAGTAACTCACCAGCCATCTTGATCGCTCCACGTGCTGTTGAGCATCGTTCCAGCATCAACTGGCAAAGGCGTTGACAATCGATCAGTGATTCGTCAGATACTAATTCATCACGACCGCCGAAAGTTGATTCTCCTATAGCAAGTTGATGTTCATTCATAGATGGATATGCTGTATTCAGATACTTATTCGTATGCTCGACCTGTGGAATTGAACCTATCTTATCATGTTTATAGGCAGGCATGGCTTTAGTTGTGTCCTGAGTACGCTTATACATCGGGACTGTTTCTCCGTCCTGATGATCTTGTGCCTCCTGAATATCCATCCAGGAACGTGTTCTGTGACTATCATCCGTATGTGATGTCATCACGGAACCGTCAAAACTTGCATCTTTTCCAACGGTAACAGAAGTACATCCTTCCGGGAAACCGCCTTCCCAGTCACTTTTATCCTGAGCAACAATGTTTTGGGTAAAAAGAAAAGATAACAATAATGTAAATGCAAAAATTAAAGGGAGTTTAGTTTTCATAATTGTCTGATTTTTAATGTTTATGCTCTTTTATGTTTTATACATTAAACTAGAAATGGATAATTTTCGTTAATGCATAGTATTTTACGTTTACTTTTAAGACTTAAATATCTTATTATTTTAGTTAACCAAAATACTAAAATAATTGAAATATTAGATTATTTTAGTGTATAGAAAATTGCGGAAATAATTTGATTTCTCTGTCAGAGCCAACTATAAGGATGAAATGAATAAAATTTTGGTATAATTTTTTTTCACTAATTATTTTTATAAATTGTAAGACATATAATTATTTTAACCAAAACAAAAGAAAAATAGCAGTTT
>Ga0207414_1000381_pt1 | contig 20354 bp, 12 predicted proteins | sample PonA231FremontCA_2_FD_187269 | JGI IMG/M metagenome (GOLD analysis project Ga0207414, IMG submission 187269) | Marine sediment microbial community from Fremont, CA, USA - Pond A23 Sediment 1 (SPAdes) | ecosystem: Environmental > Aquatic > Marine > Unclassified | place: USA: Fremont, California...
ACAGGCGCAACAACTTGTGCAGGGCGGATGGTTAGCCCTTACCCTGACCGGACTCTAACCGGTAAGAAACGTTAAGCTTCGCTTGGCACACTCATATTATCTTATCTTACTGGGATAACATTCTTACTGAAAACGGGGTTTTCTTATATTTAACAAAAACCACAAAACAGCAATGAATTTGATTATACCAGCACTTGACAAATCCAACACAAAAAAATATTAATTTAGTTCTATTGCGCCAGTAGCTCAGTAGGATAGAGCATCGGACTACGAATCCGAAGGCCAGAGGTTCGAATCCTCTCTGGCGCACCAGAAATTTCAAGGGGTTAGGCAAAAAGCCTAACCCTTTTTTATGGGTCACCCTCAATTTGGGTCACTATATGGCCTTCTTTGTCATTCCCAGGTTTGACCGGGGGACCCAGTCTCCTGCCCTCTTCCGAGGATGGAAAGAGGTCTAGATTACCGCCTTCGCGGGAATGACGGAGAAAGAGCCTCCAGCTTTCGATGGATTGACAAAGTATTGCAAATTCACTTGACAAATTATTACACTATTTCAGCTTGTTATATAAATCCAACTGAATTTTGTGACAATAGTATCTCCTATTATCTCCTATGTTTCCAAAATTCAGTTGGAAAACATGATAACCAATAAAAATTAGATAGTTATTATATTCATTTGTGCTATACTTTGCCACGAAATTAAGCCAATATAGGGTCATTTAGGCTCATAAATCATTAAAAATCTACAAATTAATTGCCCTATTCTTTAACTTTTTGAGTTTTTGTCCAATATATATGACAGAGTATTGCATAAACCATAATAAAAGATTAAATTATTTCAATTAATTATTTAAATCCAACTGAATTTTGTAGCAATAGATTATCTCATTTTGATTTTTTTGGGTAAGTAGTTTAAAAATATCTCTTATCGACTGTATTACATTGGTAAGTACAAATTCCTCCTCCTTGATGCCACTGCAAAAAGTAGCTTATTGAAATTTGCAATAAACTGGTTATAACTCAATGATTTTTCTTAAAAATTTTGACAGCAATCTCGACCCCGTCCCTGCCTTGGCAGGGCGGGACGAGAAAACTCTAAAACTGCCTTAGATCTTCAAATGGGCCACTGATACCGGGATCGGTTACAAGTTTATCAATGCCAGGGCGGAGAGCGTATTCAACAACCCCACCTTCAGGTCAGCGGCAAGGAAGAGGCGTTGCCTGATACCCGCCAGTTGCTTCTTTGAATGGAAGCACTCTGGCGAGGGACCCAAACAGCCTTACTGCATCCTGCCCTGGCAAAGTGAGGTTTTTGCCTTTGCCGGCCTCTGGGAGACCTAGGAAAACGGGGCAGCAGGACAAAAGATCCACTCCTGCAGTATAGTCACCACCAGGGCCAATGAAGCAGTCCAGCCCCTGCACGAGCGCATGCCCATACTAGTTGCACCAGAAAACTAGGATTTGTTGCTGGACTGGAACATCCAGGACCTGGAACCAGTTAAGCACCTGCTTGAGCCCCCGCCCAGCGATTGGCTGGAAATTTATAAAGTGGTCACTGAAGTGAACAACCCGGCCAATGACACGCAGGAAATAATCAGGCCTATGAATAAAATTCTCCAGAAACAAAGTTGTAGCTAGTTCAAAAGGAATATTTTATGACATACCTTGATAATTTGAAACGATTACTAGACCGGGGCAAAAGGGATTACTACTTTTTTTGTATCCGGGATTTGGTTGAAAACGGCCTTGATTTGGAAAGATTTTCAGAGAATGATTCCATACCCACGCGCCAGGATATAACACAATTCCTTGCCTCCTGGTGCAAATATGTGGGGATGTCTGCACAAGATTGCCGAGACTGGATGCTGGAATACTGCAGCGAGGTACTGTCAGTATTGTCCTCGAGTTCCAACTCCCAGATACGACATAGTACAAAATCCAATATCAAGTACATCTACAACTCGAATGTCACATTTGAATGTCGCTGCGAAGAAAACCCCTTCAGAGCGCATTGTAACTATACCTGCCCGGTTTACCAAGAGATGAGAAGACTGCTCGAAAAGAGAAAGCAACAAGAGGCGGAAAAGTGCTTGATACTCGAAAAGCAGCTAAGTGAGAATGCCAAATCTGAGGAACCTCGCAAACTAACCCTGAAAGAATCCTACCGGGAACAATTTGAAAATGCCCTGGCCTTTGCTCGGGAAAAATCGGAACAAGGCTACACCAAACGTGACATTGCACGCCTTTTGAATGAACAAGGATACAGGACCAGAATCGGCAAAGAATGGAGTCAGAGCATTCTAAGCAATGAACTGAATTGGTGGAAAAAACAAAATAAGTAGACTAAAACTATTCGGGCCTCCGATGAATTCGCCAATATGAGTAAGATATGGCACTGCACAGATCAAAAGATGCCACTTTTCCTGCTGTGTACCCTGATCTATCAGTGTCTAATATCAGTATGCTCAGAAGGACCGGAGTAGATATGAACTCAGGCCATGGGACATATGCGACACTGCCCCCTTTACCTCTAGAGCAGTTTTTGCGTCCCCGCCATGCTGGCTATATATCTGCCCCGTTCGTACCTGCTGTTGTACCTGAATATAGTATTTACCAAACCCATGTGCAGCTTTCCAAAGGTCTCCACGTACAGCCTGCTCAGCCAGCGGTAATATTTCTCCATGCTCTTCATGTTCTGGGTAAAGCAAATATTGACCAATTCGTCTATATATTCGTCCGCGTGCTCGTCAAAGAAGTTCTCCAAATCCGGCTGTGGCCCCCCTGGAACCGGCATGTACTTTTGTACAAAGACATATGCACCCGGCAGGCTGTGTAAAAAACGGAATCTTTCCAAGTCCTGGGCCAAAGTGGTATTGTATCCGTACATGCAAATGAATTCCACATTGTCTTTGCCCGAAAAATTGAGCAAGCGGTACTTACTTCTGATTTCTTCCAGATTCCTGTTGTCGTTTAGGCTGAAGTGATAGACGTTGCGGGTGAATTTGACATTGCAACAGGAAATGGATTTTAGCAGTTTGGCCTTTTCCCGGTCTATTAAAGTCAAGTCCAGGGTTTGATTGAAATTCACCCGCAGCTTTTTTCTTGCCATTTCCTCGAGCAGTTCCTTGCTTTGCCGGTGACTGAGGATGTTGTCGTCCAGGAGTATCAATTTGTCCTTAATACCTCTTGTCAAGTTGTCTATACTATCTACTATGCGCGTATTCCCTTCTTTTTGAGGTACAATGCAGAAATTGCACCTGAATCGGCAGCCCCGGGTCAAAAAACCCATGGCCCGGTCTCCCAGTTCCGGATACAATCCGTAGTCAGGTTGGGTCTGTTCAATTTCCGGCGGCAGGCGTTTGCACGTATCTATACCCGATCCTCCGGAATCAAAATTGCTCCCGTAAAATGCCCGCATCTTGTCTATACGTTTCCAGGATGCGGCAGAATTGAAAATGCTGCTGGCAAAGACCATTTCAGCCCTGGGATCGTAAGTTTCCTTTCTGATTAGTTCGATATGATAGCCCTGGCTTTTATAGTAATTGGAGAGTTTCATAAGTGCCAGGTTGGGTAGTCTACTATCCACATCCACCAGGAAAATGCTCTGGGAGGGCAAATTGGGCCTTTGAACATACTTTTTCCTGGACCTGGAGTTGTCTGCAACTGGAAAATCCGGAAGTGTTTCCGATAAAAGGCTTGCAGGCAGTTGCTTATAATCCTTTTCCCCCAATGTTACAAAAAACTGTACACTTGGGAAGAGTTGGTCCAGCAGGCCAAACCATCCGGGTAAGTATTCCTGGGGACAATAATGCTCCGGTCTGTCCAAAATTATAATTCCCGGGAAATTAAGGGGATTGGAGTGACTGGGTAGAGCGTCGTGCAGGTGGCGGGTTGCATCCAGAACAGGAGTTAACAAATCTTGCTGCACATGCGAGAGCTTGGGCCATAATTCACTGAATTCTTGACCTTTCAGGTTCCAACTACTGGTCTCCAGGCTCAAATTAACTTGGAGCAGATTTTGTAGAGCCTCGAGTATCTGCTTGGGCATATATCGACGTTGCCGGACAGCCCGGTAGTTGATATTGTTGAGAAAAGCACAGGGATCGGTTAGGTGGGCTTCCTTGTTAAACAGGGATTTGATGCGCCTTAATTGGTAAAAGGGATCGCTGAAGTCGAAATCGTCCGTGCCTGCGTGGACCTTGAACTCTGATCCGTAAGCGCATACCGTGTGCCTGTCCGGGGGGCTCCACTTGGAAAAGGAACAATAGGTAGACGTATTTGACAAGAGCCGAGTTTGACTTTTTTTCAGGTTTTTTCCCTGCCCCTGCGGGGTGATCCTGAGTGCACTCTGTTGGGAGGGGTATTTGAAGATTTTCCTCGCGGTTGGAGTGTGCTCGGTCCAGACAAGTTCCAGTTGCAAGTTTTTTTCCGGTTTTCGAAGCAGTCTGGTCAAGTCGCAAGGGAGCCTATCCAAATAGTGGGTGCAGCCGCAAGAGGCCAGAGCCAAGAGTTGCAAAAATTCCAGATCCCTTTCTCTGTGGGTGGGGGATATAAAGTTCCACTTTTTCAGTCCTTCCCCGACTTTATTCAGATTGATCCCGCCTTCCCGGTTAAGGGCAGCATTGCTGAATTGCAGCTCTAGCAAGTACATATATGATCCCACTACAAAAAGTAGTTTATTAAATTTTGCAATATGCTGGTCATAGCTATTTGATTTTTCATAAAACTTTGGCGGTAATTTCGACCCCGTCCCTGCCTTGGCAGGGCGGGGCGGGGCGAGAAAACTTTAAAACTGCCTGTAAGAGATTTTTTGCAAAGGCATCATATAAGATAAATTATTCAAACGGAAATTGATAAAAAAGGATTTTATGGATCTGCATCAAACAGTACCTTACTTACCCTTGAATTGTTCTTTATGGATTTTTTAACCTTTCTATCCATTTTTAGATAAGATTTAGCCTTTTCATACGGGAAAAGATCAAAGTCAGTGGTCCCGAAAATATTCCAATCACTCCACCCTATAGGGTTGGGTGGAGTCTTGTTACTGACTGGCATGTATACCCCACCATGTAAGGCATTCCAGTGTCTGGTCAATATATTCTAGTAAAATAACTCACAACATAACGTGCCTAGTCCTCCCCAATCAACCTTTCTAAAACATTGAAGACTAGAACTGATAGTCTTAACTATTTTATGTTTAATAAGAAGTTAACACAGGTTGAACTGATTGCAATCTTCTTTGAATGTTGAATTAGTAAATAACTTACATATTTTTCTGTGGTTCGATTTATTTTTGACAATGTCCAGCTAAAAAACACTATTAGATTTGGTTTTCAATTTTGTCTTCCAATCTATCCATCTCCCGTTCCATTCTGTTCAAGACTTGTTCGGTTTCCAGTTCGGCTTTTGCCTTGTGCATGCTATTGGCCAATCTGCATACTGCATCCAGGGCTATCTGTAATAACGAAACAGGAGCGTTGATCACTGCCTTATTACCAGTAGCATATTGACGAGGTTCAAATAATAAATCTGTCAGTCTTTGCACCCTGTTATTCTCAATTATTACCTGAATAGATTCTTTTCCTTCAAACTGGCCTTGAAGATTTCTTACTTCGTCCCAGAACAAATTCTCTCTCACACCTATCTGTCTATTAAATTGCATGATTGACTGTATAAGAAGATAATTGAATATTTGTTGTGATAGGCTGGCTTTGATATTCTCTTTTTCTAATACTGCTGCTTGGATAAGGGAGTCAAAGTCCTCTTCAGCTTCAGATTTTAATTGTGCTTTGAATGAATCAATTATATCTCGGGGAATCTCGGCATGTTCATCAATATTGATTTGTTCTAGATCTTCAGAATTTTTCACCAGTACATAGTCTGTTTCATTATTTACAGACCTTGTGGCTACAACAAAGCCCACTAGGGAACATTTTTGCTGTGGTCCCTGCACTTCAATACGTTGTGCACAGCTTGGCAATTCAAAACTAGAAATGTAGTTCAACACGCTTTCAAATACAGGATCACCATAACTGGAAAAATGCAGTGAAGCATTTTGATCTTCAGGTCCATATTCGAACGTATCTCTGGAAGAGGTGAGTAAAGATCCATCAGGTACTCCAGGAATATTGTGCAAGACCAGAGTATTTTTGTCCGCTGTTGAAGTAATTGTGCATCCCAACGCTTGCAAAGTCTTGGATTCGGCAAGAACCGACCAGATATAGTCCAGGGTTATCGGACTTTGGGGTGTAGTACCAGATCGCTCCAAATTAGTATAGATTTTATACAATTCTTCTGCATTGATTTCCCTACTGGCAATCCGCGCTTTTGTTTCTTCCAATCTTTGTTGGACCTTGTTTTCCAGTGTTTGTTCATCTATCTTTTTTTCTATCAGGTCCTGAAAATCCTGTTGATCGACTGGCAAAAGTGAAATCTGTTGTGTGCCAACTATGTTGTCCACTGTTGAAAGGCGCTCTAACAACCGACCATATACAGTGGCTTCTGCAGAATCTGCATAACACAAATTGATAACCTCGACGAGTTCATTTTTCTGTCCTATACGATCTATCCTGCCTATTCGTTGTTCCACTTTCATGGGATTCCAGGGTAGGTCAAAATTAACCATAAGATCAGCAGTTTGAAGATTAATGCCTTCGGCTGCAGCATCAGTGCAAACCAATATGTCTATATATTGATGCAGGAAACGATGTTTTACTGTTTCCCTGTCTGTACCTACTAAACGCCATGTTTTGGGATCCATATATTGGGCGCTTTGCCCTGAATACGTTCCTATGAGAAGCCTGGGTTTTTGGCGTAAAAGCGTGCTGACAATGTCACGTAACGTATCGTAAAATCTGGTAAAAATAACGGTTTGTTTAAAACGCCCAGTATTGCGGTCGATTCTCTCTTCAAGGATATTAAGTAAGGTCTTCATCTTGGAAGACAAGAAAGGCAGACTATCAAATTCTTGTATTAACTCTTGAACAATACCTTTTTCCCAGACAAGATCTTCGGAGCTTCTATTTTGCAGCACAGTCTCCAAGATTTGACTGTCCTCATCTCCAGCGTCCAGTAAATCCTGAAGTTCCGCCTCGTTTATAATCTCTTCCTGCCCCAATGCATCATGTGCTCTTAAAGTGGCATCTATGCGTTCCAAACGACGTTTCAAAGTCTCTGTAACTGCATAAAAACTGGAGGCAAACCGTAAACGGAGGAAGTTGAGGTAAAAACCTATAGAAGTTCTGTTAGCGTTATCACTATGAGTCCGGATCTGCACAGATAGTTCGCGGCAGTACTGCTCCAGCCGATCATAGCAATGGCGCTCATTTTCTGTATAAGTAATTGTAGGTGGTCGTCTTATATGTCGTTTGGCTAAATTGGCATCCAGTTCCCCTTTGTCTCTGTATATCTCCAAAAGTCCCCTGGTATGGCGAAGCATGACTCTGGACAAAGGTGAGGCGGCAAAGAACAAACGTTTCATTCTCTCTTTATCCAGTCCCCTGGGGATACGCCCGTCTTCCCTGAAGCGCCTGTAACTGGTGCGAAATTTTGAGTCTACGACCGCCTTGTGTAAAAAATCCATATAAAATGGATCATGTTGTTCCAAGTCACTCAGGCATTTTCGAAAAAATTCCCATTCTTCATTTCCAATGGATTCGTTGTCCACTAATCTTCCCAAAACAGAGAAATACCAGTTGGTCAGCCCAGGTTCGAACTGAAAGGCGCTAACCCTGTTGGTAAGGCTCATAAGGTCAAAGACTTCCACAACATCTAGCTGCATGGGTGTAGCAGTTGCCAATAAAAGGCATTCAGCTTTACTGCGCAACAGACCTGAAATAAGATTGTACAAGCGACCATATTTTGGTTCTGCCTGCAGCCCTCTGGTGGGATTCTTGCGCCTTGCATAATGCGCTTCATCCACCAGGGCCAAATCGAAAGGAGGGGTTTCCTGTAACTCCTTTAAGCGTTCCGATCTGGCGAGCAGTCCAGTGGAGACTATGCTTAAATCGGACTCAAACAGGGAGGAAGTGTTATCTAAATCTTGTTCAGGAAAAATTTTTTCTTTTTTTGGTCTCTGGCCACCGTGTATCAAAGCAAAAGGAAGCAAGAACTTGTCCGCCATTTCCCTCAGCCACTGGCGAGTCAAACTGGCAGGGGCAGCTATGAGCACTCTTGGGGTTAGACCGGACAAAACCAGGGACCGAATAATTAGTCCGGCTTCAATTGTCTTGCCCAAACCCACTTCATCACAGAGCATATAAGAGAAGGGATAAGTGGACAACACCCGTTTAGCCACTATATTTTGATGCGGCCAAGGCCTTACAGGTGCTGTTTCCATACCTACAAATCTGCCTCTGGACAAGAGTGGTCCATCTTTTATCAAAGCAAAGCGTAGTCTTTCTTTGCTGGATGGAGAAGGAACTTCTATGGGGCCAGAAGGGGTTCCATCGATTTCACGTGGCTTGGAGAATCTTTCAGCAATGGAAACGAGTTTGCGTTGGACAGCTTCCGGAAGCGAGAGTATTTCAAAATGAGGGTGTTCATTGGACCAAAGCAGATCAAATTCTTGTTGTGCCTCTTGTGTTCTTTGGGCCTCCACGTTTCCTTGCCAGCTGCAATGCACATCTATGTTCTCTGCATTTTCCACCAGCGCTCTTCTAGATTCATTCAAAGACCCAGAAACATATAATGCATTGTCTTCTGTATCCCTGAATATAGCCCATTTCATATGTACGTAACCATCGCTCGCAGAGTCAAAAGGTATGGGTTCGCCAGTTTGAGAATGGATACGGCAGGCAACCTTTAGATCTAAATGTCCTTTGCTTACCATCCACCCCAATAGAGCAACCCCGTTTTGCACATTTTCCGGCCAAGAGGAAATGTTTTCCAGTTCAGCCCCAAGCTTACGCTCAAGTTCTTTATATTCTCCTTTCTGAGCGGAATATAACAAAATCCGGACATCTTCCGGATTGAGATCTGCACCAACTATAAATCTTGCTTTTCCGCCTTGTTCTGTAAAGGTGGAAAATCCTTGGGAAGCAGCTGCCAGTGAAGAAGAACTGAAGTACCCTGCTACACGGTCGTAACGTACTGAACGTCGCAAGGCTGGGATGTAAAAATCATGCAGGATATTGGTCGGCTTTCCTTCAAGGTTGATACTGGAAGTACGATAAGAGATTTGCCACTTGTAATTGGGCAAAAGTAGAGATGGTTCCTCAAAATATGACATAGACAATTAAAGTATCATGGCCATTCAGTAGGTTTGGTTAAGACAAAATTCCTTTGGGTATCAATAACGATTTTGTTTGGGAACTGGCTTGTCCTCAAATGTTTTTCTTTCATACGGTGATGAGAATCGCACGTATTTTTAATATGTTCAGCAGAGCGGGCAATTGGTATAATGCATTTAATTTGTTTATAAGGGAACATTGTCTTTATTTGCTCAATAGCCGGGACTAAATCGCTGTCTCCACTTATTATGTAGGCTGTATCAAATTCATCTTGAAAAGCCAGTTTCATCAAGTAGATAGCTATATTAACATCTGTCTCTTTTTCTTCAAAAGTTTCGTATTTCTTCTTGCAATCAGCCAGGCAATCCCTGGTTACTTTTTTGAATTTACCAAATACTACGTTAATGCCATGGAATTTTAAAGCCTGCACATATTTCTTTTGTCTCTTGTGCTTTTCTTTATTCCAATGTGCATAGGCTGTAAAATAATATATATCTTCAAGCGTTTCATTTTTGGGGGATAAGAAGCATTCAGCGAGTTGTCTATAATTTAACCACTTATATTTACTGTATTTTTTATTGGCTATGGCGTGATAAACATTGAATCCGTCTATGAAAAAAATTGCTTTGTTTTTCATTAAGTTCTCCAATATAAAAAAGCCCGCTTCAGACGATATCCTCGTCCAAAACGGGCTTATAATCAATATACCCGACTTCACCGGAAGTCGGGGCCTGTACTACACGGAGTCGTACAGGGGGGTTAGAAATCTTGTCCGAAAGGACAAGAATATTTATATAGTGCATTCTTTTACCCAGGTCAACTGTTTTCAAAACAAATTGTTTCAATAACAAGCAATATTTCATATATCCTGAACCGACATCAGAAAAGAATCTTTACATCAATAAAATGCCTTTATGATTGCAAACCAAAGAGTATCATTTCAGCCTTCTGACGCCAATCTGAGTCATCCACCTCTGCGGCCCAAACCTGCAACAGGGAAATTATGCGTTCTCTATTTCCGGAGGTATGTTTGTCCAGATAAGGCCGTACCCTTAATATATCGCCATGTTCATAGGCCATAAGCATACCTTGCAGAATATCCCAGTCGGTTTGGGGCGTTTCTAACCGTTTCTCATTCCTCTCTTCAGGTCTGACCAATCTGAGCTTGGACCCTTTCTTGACCATAGGAGCATGGTATCCGTTGAGATTGTTGTTTTGCTTCGACCTGTTTTGGGCAGCAGTATTAAGCCCGATAGTTTTGGGCTGTACCTGATAACCTCCGTTTTTTTCAGCTAATTGTACTTGCAGGGACCGGGAAAGGTTTAGTCCTTCGTCAAAGGCGAATTCGTTCAGCCCCCAGATTCCAAAAGCAGTTAGGGCCATGGCAGTTTCAGAGTCAAGTTCCGTGACTTGAATTCTCCCTTTACTGATCCGAGAGATCTGGTTTTCTGCCACTACCCGGCTGGCCTCGTTCATGGCCCGAATAGGACTAACTTCTTCATCACCGTCCATAACCGGCCAATTTTCGGACAAGACTTTTAATGCCCTTCCATAGGAAGCAACCATCTCATCCACAGGGTTTAATCTTAAAGGCTCGAACTCTTCCAATCCATGCTTAACAGCCTTTTCAATATCTTTTTGCACTCCGCTGCCACCTAGGCCGGTCCAAACTGCTGGATAATCAGTTTCTGTAATTCTCTTTCGACAAGAGATAAATATGGAGCTGGCAGTTGCTGCCATATCCTTATGATGAATATCTTGGCTTGGCTCGGATTCCACCGGAAAGGTACTACTAATAATCCATCCTGATTCTATTAAAGAGTGTGTCAATGCTTCCCAGGCTGCCTGACTCTTGTGATTAAACATAAGGGTAAGCATTCCAGAATCATTTAACACCCGTCTACATTCAGCAAATATATTAGACATATGTGAAACATAAGCTTGGTTAGCACTTTGAGCAGAACCATCTCTGGCAGGATTGGCCACTGCTTCTTGTTTTTTGTCGGTTAAGCGACGGGCAAACAGATCAGGGTACAGGTCTTTCAAAGTCCTTTTCTGCCAAACATAAAAATAATCAGATAGTTCCGCATATTGAACATTGTTGTAATAAGGGGGATCCATAACCACTAAATCTACTGAATTATCAGAGATTTGGGCCATGTTATTTGCTGAATGTTGAGTAATAGTTACTGGACAGTTATTAGAATTTAGTTGTTCATGTATAGGAGCCAACAGGGTAGCTAGACTCTTGTATGAATCTATGACTTGGTTGAGCCCCCAGACAAATCCTGAATTAGTGCCGGAAAATATTATTTCTCCAAAACTCCATTTCAAGGAGTAATCATGTCTAGTGAAAGTATGGGCAATAACCCCTCTAGGTGCATTCCATAAAGTCTGCCTACTGTTATAATCTACTCCTTTATCAATAGCAAATTGCAGATAGGTAATCACAGCTCGTGCCTTTTCTTCTCCCAATTCTGCTATTATCTCTGGCTTTAACTCATTCAAGGCCTCTACCAGAGTACAATGTCCCAAAAGTTGCCTAGGAGTGAACATATCGCACCAGCGAGGCATACCATAATTTACTGGGCGCATATCATTGCCACCAGGAAACTTTTCCGTGGGAATATAATCATTGGCCACCCATTCGTCCCACTTCTCCTGCAACCGTTCTTCAGCCTTTTGTATGGCAAGCAAATCCTGGTCATTGGGGGAGCGGAAAAATCGAATCTTTTGAGTCTTGATTTGTCCTGCCTTATCTCCAGAGGCATAGCGCTGCGGCTCTCCCTGTTTATCCAGCTTGGGTTCGTGACGAATAGCCACCACGCAGTACAGTCGATCCTGCCATTTTCCGAACCTACTTTCACCTCTGGCCTGGGCTTTAATCTCTTCTCCCGAGATTGCCTGACGACAATGGATGCATTGTCCCACTGCGTTGGAAACAGTGGATATATTGGGATCTTCTCCTTTCGGTCCCTGACCATTATGCACCCCGTAGGTTTCAAAGCGTACATTGCCCCTTTTGGTTTTTCCATCGGGTATTATGCGCACTCCCCACTGTTTGCCATCTTCTTTTGATAGCCAGCAGGAATTCAACAAAGGGGCTTCTCCTAAGCAATGCGGACAGGTGACTTGGCGGCAGTATAAAAATGTTGTTACTTGTTCCTGATCAAACTCATCTATAAGAGTATGTTCATTATTGAGATTGTTTTTCAATTGATTTTTTTCAGTTTTTGGGAGTGGCCCACCACTTGAGAAAAAAGAACTTATCTCTGCCTCAAGGTAATCGATTAATCTTTCTCCCCAATATTGTATATCTTTATATAATTGAACACCAAATTGAGTTGGATAATTAAGTGTAGAGTGTAATATTGTCACTGCTACTGGATTAAATTCGTTAGCAATAACCTTGTACCCTAATCTCAAAGCTTCAAATGGAATTGATCCTCCACCTGCAGTTGGATCCAATACCGTAATAGAATTATTTTGGGGATCAGGTTGTGTAACATTTGAAAATGCTCTGTCATACCCATACATATTGGGGACCCTTAACCCGACTTGTTGAGCTAAAGACATGATCATTTTAAACCAAGCCGGATCCCCCATAACCCTTTTTACATGTAGCTTTGTACCTTCCTCGGGCCATGGTTCAGGTAAGGGTTGACTTTCCTCTTCCCAACGCTTTAGCACAGGATCGTTTTGTAATGCCGAATCCTTGGCTTTGAGTTCTACAATTAGATCTCTGTTTTGTTCTCGTCTTTGTTGTTCTTTATCCAAGGCTCTCAGGACTACTTGGTTTACAGGTAAATATTCTTGTCCGTCTTCATATTTTTGAATCCTATTCAAGAGATTTCCTGTCAGAGTCCATTCTTTTCCGTTTACATAGGTTACACACTTTTCAATGCCCAGACTGCGAATAAATTCTTCCGGATCTGTGTCAGCAGGCAAGAGGGAAGCCAATATAGCTGCACGGCTGGGGGTCAGGGGACGTCTGGCCCACCAAACGTGCAGATAATAAAGAGGTGGTAATGCTGAGCTGGCCCCTCGTTCCCTTTGAGTTTCAGCACCCACTTGATGACAAGGAAAACCATGTTCTATTAGTCGAATATCATTGTAGTTCATTGGGTCTCTCTTTCCTTTTGTTTGTTGATTTTGTTAACTTAATCCCCAGAATTGATGATCCTCCCATTTATCCGGGAATCCCATTTTGTTTGAAGGAATTTGGGGATACTCATCAAGGAGAGCTTTGAGCCTCCTTTGCCAGGATGAACCATCCGCAATAACTTGCAAAAATACATTGATTACCGATGCCTGGGCATAAAATTTAGTATTATCTTGAAAATGTTCACCAAATTTTTTGGCTTTTTTGGGCTTAATGGTAAACACCCTGTTCCATAGCCTTTCATGATGGGCACACATGTTACGCAAATATGTCAATGCATGTAACCAAGACGTCAGAATGGAGTAATGTAGACCGAATTCTTTGCTGATGGCCTTTTGATCTTCTCTGTCCTGCAGGTGACTATATACTCGAGAAAGATTTCCAAAGGAGATTACCTCCATGACCATCCAGCTTGGAGGTAGTTCGGGATCTGAGTAGGTATCATAATAATGACGGCAAAAGACATTTTGTTTTTTTTGATTATAATACCCAGTCTCTTTTTTCACCGATTCTATGAATTCTTCATGATCGAATCTTTCATTAAACAGAGACTGATTTAAATACCAATGCGCACCGTGCCCTTGACTCATAATGTTTGATACAGCACTTCTAATAGCTACTTCGATTCTTTCCAGGGCGTCCATCACCAGTAGACGCAGCTTTCGATCGAATATATAAAGTTGCAGAATATCGTCAAAACAAGTATCAGGGAGAAAGGTGTGAGATGGATCTTCTGGATATTGAAAAGGTCGAAAATACCCGGAGAGTCGGTAATATCCAATATAACGCAGGTAGTGGTAAGTACGTAACTTATCTTGGATCTTCAGGCCACGGCTGATAAGAAGTCCAATTTGTTCTTCCAGGCTTAAGGCAGGCTTGTTAAATTCTTTCTTGTTGTTGGACATAAAAAAACCCACCGTGGTGCGCTTCCAATGGAGAGGCGTGGCGGGTGTTGTTATTTAATAAAATAATATACCCGACCACGTCTGTCAAGCTGTTTATTGTTTAATTTTCCCTAAGACTGGTAAGCATCTTGGTAACAGCAGGATCTCCAGGCTGTCCACCCAACATGATACGTAGTCCAGAAAGGGCCCATCTGTTGGCGTCCGATCCATAGGTAGTGGTCCTATAAAGCCAGTAAACAGCCTCCTCTCTGGAAAAGCGGGATATACGCCTGGCTATTAATTCTATACGATCCAATTCACGCACCCGTACCTGTAGTCTGAAAAGCAGGCCCAGTTTTGCTCCAGCCTCCTCATCCAAAGGAAGATTGATCCTCATGCGCAAACCGTCTTTATTCATATAACGCTGTATTTCCAAAGGGATGTCTTGTTCATCCCTGACTGTAGACACAATGTACCACAGCACGGGCAAACATCGTCTTAAGGGTTGCCCGTATATTGAACCTATTTCCACCAGGACCCTTCTAATCCTCGGCTCTATCAGTCCCAGAGGAATTTCCTTTTCTGGATTCTGATTTTCTATCTGGTATGCCCTTCTCTCTTTGAGCACAAGTACCGGTACCGGATATTCTTTCCATTCGGTGATGCGCAAAACATATGGAGCCTTGGGGATTAAGGGTTCCAGCTTCTCTACATGGTGTTTTTCCAGATCCGGTTGATTTTTTTTGTTCATGCGCAATATATTTTTTCACTCCTTTAGTATGTCTAAATGTACTTATATACTGTACAAAATCTCTCCAGACCTCTATGAGAGCTGGATTGTAGATAGCTAACTAAAAACCGGTAACTAAGTTACTAGTGTCTTGTCACACTTTATATGTAGGTAAGAATAACACTTTAATTACGACACTGTCATCCCGGACTTGATCCGGAATCCAGTCTTTTTCTATTTTTCTGGATTCCGGCCTTCGCCGGAATGACGTTATTGTGAAAGCGACAAAGCGTTTGTGACAAGACACTGGAAAATTAAAGCCAAGCCTGATTATTTTATCTTGTTTACAAAGGAGCATTCATCATCGGGTTCTTTAATTTCAAGTTCCATATCCGTATTTTCTCCTTTTTGCACAAGATCAACCAAAGTCTCAAAAAATTCGTCCAAATGCTTGACACCTTCAGGAGAGACATCTTCCATGGATATCCGGAGCTTACCACCTCCAGGTATCTCCAATTCAAACATCTCCAGCAGATCAATATTTGATTCCCCGCCTTGAGCATAGATTTGCCCCATTTGTTTTAAGATGGGCCAAATCTTATTTATTGCCTGTTCGCCAGACAGTTTAATTCCCTTCTTTTCTTCTTTCCAGCCCCGTTTAGCGATAGCAGAAGGTGCAATCAGAGTTTGATCCTGCTTTACCGGCTGTACTACAGCTACCCTTCCGTAAACCAAGTCTGAGGGTTTATCCATTTGATCGGGGTTGCCGCTGTATACACCTATTTGACCGCTTTTAACCAAGGATGAGATTGCTTCTTTCACCTCATTTTCCGGGACTTCACCGTATTCCTGATTCACCTTTGCTTGGACGTGATGCACAGAAGATGCTTCATTCTCCTGAACTGCATAGGTTATAATACCTTTAACCTTTTCCTTGTCCAGGGTTTTTGGTCCCCACCCCAGCTTTTGCGCTCGCTTCATACTTACTAGCGACCAATCCGATTTTGTGAGGTCCAGGTCCAGGTTCAAGGGCAAAGCCCCTGTATCTCTACTATAAAATTCTTCAGGTTCATCACTTGAACTGGGCATACGGAATAAGCACCAGACACCTCTTTCCACACCGTACCTGACGATAGTTTCAAACAATTCGGGTTGTTCAAGAACAGGCCAGTCTCTGACCTGGGTAAATGAGTTCCTCAATTCCTGCAGGCTTGGGGTAGGATTTTGGTAAAAAAACAGCTTGGCCAGACTTTGCAAAGTTTCCTGCGTCTCGGCAATATTTTCAGTTATAAGTTCTCCATCCTGGCGTAAAACCTTTTTTATCTCTTCAATGATTGCAGCACCGCCTTCACCTCCTCCAGTACGTATTTCCTTATGAGCTAGACGTCCAGAGGCGGAAGGATACCAAAGGGAATCAAAGCATTGAGCTATGGTAGTCTCCAGTGCTTGGGCCCTTTCCTTGAATCTCTTGGCAAAATCTTGTTCAATAAGCATAGCTGCTGTAATGCCGTAATCTTCAGGCCGATCTTGCAGCCTTTTCATTGCCACTACTCTTCTGGCCAACCCTTCTATCCGGGAAAATATTTCCTGAGCCTCACTTTTTCGTTGGGTAAGGTGATGTTCATTATTGGTAAGTACAGTCCTGGGCACGAGTATGAAACACAAATTTTGTTTTTCTCTGGCCCTGTTTGGACCGGCCATAGTAACTAGTTGCTCTATATTTACCTCCTCGGCATCAAGAGAAACCAAGGCCAAGATTGGTTTTTCGCCCTTATCAGGAATATCTTCAGGATGAGTCACTTCATGCAATACATTAAAAAGCTCATTGTTTGATTTAACGACATTCTGGCAGGTACTTCTTATACGCTCCATTACATAATCCGAACGAGATCTCAGTCCGGTTTCGATCGTGGTTAAAGCCCTGTTTACAGAAGGCTCCAGACTGGCAAAATACCTTCCCTGTTTTTTTCTTAGGTATTGAGCACTGTTATCAATCTCCTCCAGGGCCATCTGGACCTGTGGGGGAGTCATGGCCGGATTGGAGACATCAAAAAGGGCATCTTGTTCAGAAAGGCCAAATATATTGGAGCTTAAACCTTCGGATCTACCAACCAGACTATGCAGAAAAATTGTTCTCCAAGTGTATTCGTATAAGGGATATCCTTGGGGATGAGGATTCTTTTGGTCAGCAAACTGGGCGTAGCTTTTTCCCAAAGATAAGTTGCCAGTATCTGGACCACCTATGTCTGTATTAAGGACTTGCTGCAAATCGCTTCCGCCAGTGCGACCTAAAATTTCGTTGACCATGTCTGGATTGGTCAAATCTATATGGCATGTGTGAATCATGGGTGCTTCAAGCCTCTTGGACCATATACTGCGCAAAACAAAGGCCAACATTCGCAACACGCCTCTAGTACCCTGAAAAGTCTCTAATGTGGCCAACTTTCCGTTCAAATAACGAATAAAAGTGGGATGGAAAGGGTAATGTGCTTTCAAAATAGATTTAAAATCTTCTTGGCTGGCTTGTGCAGGCAGATAAGAAGCATGGCGGCGATACATATCCAGATAGGCTGAGACTGTATCTTCAGCTCCTTGGTCCTCGATATATTCAAAAAGGCGTTTAGCTAAAATCCTGGAAATTTCACCGCCCTGTACTGGCACCACAGTTGAGGCGTCCCTGGATACAACACTTCGCAATCCTTGCTCTGCTTGCTGAGCTAGAGACATGGCCTCGTCTTGGTCCACTTCGTCGCCTTTTACTTCAGAGACCAATTTACTTAATTTGCTGGATTGCCTGGAAAAGGCGTCTGCACTACCGGCCAGGGTAAGAACTATAGATATATGGGAATGATTGCGGGCATAGCCATGTAAGGCCATTAAGAATGCCGCCAATTGATCAGAGCCATCTGGCCTAGCTGCTTGCAGTCGCGTTGCATACTGGGCCAGTTCGTCTAACATTATCAAAACTTTGCGCCCGGAAAAGACCTTCTGAAAATAAGTATTACCAGGTGCTGCATATGATTCAGCTTCTGAACGTACTTCGTTATATAGACTGTCTCCTCCTATTCTGTAGGCAATTTCACCCCATAAGGTATAAGGTACAAGTTCAGAACCCTTTGTTTTATATAGAGGGAGTTCATCACCGGCTATGCCAACAACATGTACAGTCCCGGACTCGGGAAGTAGATCCTCGGAAATGTAATCCTGAACAAGGGAGGCCAACTCGTTTCCTTTTTTAGCAAGGTGGGTCAAGGCTATAAGGGTATGGGTTTTACCTCCGCCAAAAGCTGTTTCTAATCTTTGAATTGCTGGGTATGTATTAATACCCGAAAGCCTACCCACAGTGGAAGCTAGAACAGTTTTTAGTCCTCCCGTTGGGTAGGTCGCTTCTTTGAAAAAAATCTCTGGGTCAGTATATACAGTTTTTATGGACTGAGAATCTTCATATGCTTGTAGGACTTGGCTCAGGCTAGCTGTAAATATTTCCGGATTAAAAGTTCCTTCAATAATATCAGGTCTAGGAGTGCATGTTTGAAGGATAGATTTCATATAGAAGTCCTTTTGATAGTATTAATCGTTCGATATAAATTTAACTATTACAATTCCAAGACACTGTAAACAATAGGAGGTGAAATTACCTGCATTTTCCAGGAAAAAAATTTTGATAAGTTATTATAGCTTATCATTAATTGAACAATCTTTTAGCATAGTTACGTTTATTAAGTCAAATTTGGTCAAAAATTATAAATAGCGGGCTGCAATAAACTACATGGCCACTAAGTATCTCAAAAATCCTTATGAATATAAAAATACTGGTTAAGAATAAAAAATATAGGTAGGAATAAAAATGAGAGCCTTGTTTTTGATCAACATTATGGGGATACACTATGTGATAAGCAGTGTATCCCCTATCTTGTCAACATAACCACCCCAAAAATCCCTTGCAAGAAAATTTTCCGTCTTTAAGACCAAGCAAATTGTTGCCTAATAAAAACATCGGCTTTTTTTATTGATATATTTACATTTGTAGTTACAATAAATTATGCATTTTGATTGGGATGAGAACAAACAAATACTCAACCTGAAAAAAAAGGCATAGACAAGATGCAGAAATTTTCTTCAATTCCAATCCAATATGTTTTGAAGACAATCGTCAGGATTACGGAGAAAAACGCTTTATTGCGTTTGGTACAATCCAAAAACGTTTGGTTGTAACTGCATATACTATCCGCAAGGAAAAAATAGCATTATATCAATGCGTAAAGCCAATTCCAGGGAAAGGAGGCTATATGAACAATATATCACAAACAGACTGGAATAAGGTTGATTCCAAGTCTGATGAGGAGTTAACCCAAAACGCCATTAATGATCCCGACAATCCACCTATAAATGAGGATTTTTTTGTCAGGGCAAAGCAGGTGCAACCACCCCAAACAAAACAACAAGTAACTTTGCGGATTGACTCGGATATTTTGGAGTGGTTCCGGAACCAGGGTAAGGGGTACCAAACCATGATCAATAATGTACTTCGAGCATACAAGGAATCTCAAGACAATACTTAACTAACTTTACCGGAAAAAAACTATTTTTTCTGGAGTGGCAAATACTGTTTTTTTTCTCATAATAGCAGGTGCTACACCATCAAATATGTCCAGGGAAGTAGTGCTTGCAAGTGCATAAATCCGATCCTTTCCTCTGGGTGGTTGTACTTGCAGGGAGAAGTTCGGTCCCCGGGGGGTTTACTATATGTCTTCCCCTTGGACAAAAGTCCTTCTATAGTACCGTAGCCATATTTATTCAGGCCAACTTTATCGCCTTCAACAAAGAGCTTTGCCTCAGTAGGGGTTACCTGGAAACTTACGTGTTGCTTGTCGCTTTTCAGCTTGGTATGGAAGCTGAAAGTACTCAGTACTCGCCCAATCTGCTAATATTGCCTCCAGTACCAATCAAGCCCAACATCCCGATTCTAACTGTCTCCCGCGTCTTTGCAGATCCTATCAACTCGTGGGACAATTTTTCCGGTGCCTTGATGAAAGGTACTGCCTGGGGATATTTTGTTTTGACTTCAGTAGTTTTTGGGGTGGTTGCGGGTGTGCAGTTTAGAATTGTAAGCTGCAACAACAATAAAACAAGGGGAAGGTTAACAACTAAAAAATATTCTCGTTGTTTACTTGCCATAATTAATGAAAAATGATTGTTTCAAGATTATTTGCCGTGGTATTGCCTGTATTCAGAATCCATCTTTTTCCTATAGGATGCGCCTGCAAAAAGTCTTTTGCAGGCAGTTTTAGAGTTTTAGGGTTTTAAAGTTTTAAGAAAAATCAAAGAGTTATAACTAGTGTATTGCA
>Ga0207414_1000385_pt1 | contig 20171 bp, 17 predicted proteins | sample PonA231FremontCA_2_FD_187269 | JGI IMG/M metagenome (GOLD analysis project Ga0207414, IMG submission 187269) | Marine sediment microbial community from Fremont, CA, USA - Pond A23 Sediment 1 (SPAdes) | ecosystem: Environmental > Aquatic > Marine > Unclassified | place: USA: Fremont, California...
CACGTAACTTTTTTCGATCAATTTTAAATGATGCATTCCGGGGGATATTACGTATTGTTATTATTTGTTTGGGAATCTGAAATTTGGATAGGTTTTCTGAAAGTTTACACTGCAGTTTTTTCTTGTCCACTGGTTGATCGGTTTCAATTACAAGGCTAACTACCTCTCCGAAGGTGCTATCAGGTAGCCCGATTAAGGCAAAGTTATAGTCGATCAATGATGAGATTTTATTTTCTAATACTTTTGGATTGATCTTTATTCCACCCGTGTTAATGAGATCATCATAGCGTCCCAATAATTTAAACTTTGTAGTCCCGGTAAGCTCCACAAGATCATTCGTGATGAGTTGTTTTTTTAGTCGCCTGGTATGAATTACGAGACAGCCCCGTTCGTCCGTTTCAAAAGAAATGCCCGGAAGTGCTTCAAAGTGAGATTCGTGACTGGTTCCGTTGATTTTTCGTACCGCTACATGGGAGTAGGTTTCTGCCATACCATAGGTCTCGAAACATTGTGTGTTTGATTGATTTAGCCGGCTTGCCAGGGCATTTGATACTTTACTGCCTCCGATGATTAGTTTATCAATATTTTCGAAGGCTGGTTGCTTAAGCGCATCTTCAACCTGAATAGGAACCATAGCACTAAAATGAATTTTCTGGTATCGGGATAAATCAGGATTGGAGGAAGGAACCTCATATAACAGGTTTAAACCAGCAATTAGCGCCCGTACAATCATCATCTTTCCTGCAATATAGTCCACAGGCAGGCAAAGAAGTGCCTTATTTCCGGTTTTGAGGTTGAAATAATTGATTGTATCTTCTGCCGATTGAATCATCCCTGCTTTTGATAGTTTAAATGTCTTAGGTTCGCCAGTGGTTCCCGAGCTTTGCTGAATGATATGGTCTGAATCATCTAGAAAAGTAAATATGAAGTCATAAATTGCCTGTTCCCATTCCGGGAAGTTTTGGATTTGCTTCCATACAAATTCCCGGAATTTCCCTATAGTATAGGTTTGATTGTTTAGTGTAATGTGCCTTATTTGGGAATGAATGCTGTTCAATGTAATCGTTTTTTATCTAAGGTGTGAATAGATAGTCTGATTTAGTTCTCTTTGCCGGAATTTGAGATAAAATCTTCTTTCCGGGGTTTATCGGGATTGTAAAAAAGTCGTGCGTCTCGTATCTCTAGAGGCGAATCGATATTTTTTTTGAATAAACTCCCTGTTCCCAATCCTTGTGGAATATCCACGCTCAACGTGTATGTCCATTGTGCCAGGGCATTTAATCCAATGTTGGATTCCAAAGCGGATGTTACCCACCAGCCGGACTCAAAATCTCCTGCAATTTTAATCCATTCTTTTGAAGCATTAAATCCGCCCAGTAAGGAAGGTTTCAGAATAAGATACTGAGGTTTGATCGCTTCGATCAATTGGTATTTGTCATTATATTTAATGTGACCAATAAGTTCTTCATCTAGTGCAACAGCAAGCGGGAGATCTGCAGATAACTTGGCCATATCCTCTGTATTCCACTTGGAAATAGGTTGCTCAATGGAATGTACCTCGAGTTTGGCCAATTCCTTCATCACCTCACGCGCTTCGTCATATTGGAATGCTCCGTTGGCATCGACGCGCAGCTCCAATTTGCTGGCCGGATAAGTTTTTCTCAATTCATGAATGATCGATAATTCTTCGTCAATATCGATGGCTCCGATTTTCAGTTTGATGCAGGCCAACCCCTGTTCTAACTTTTCATTCACTTGATTGCGTATATGCTCTGCATTTCCCATCCAGATTAATCCATTGATGGGGATGCTTTCTTCCCCGGAAGTGAACGCAGATGGGAATAGAATGCGCCTGCCCCCGTTTTGATAATCGATTAAAGCTGTTTCGAGGGCAAATTGGATAGCCGGAAAACCATGTCCCATTTCTTGTGGGTTTATTGTAGTTCCCTGATTGATTGAATGACAGATTTTTTGAAGTGTGGGTTCTATTGCACTTTCCTTGTCTATGCTTAATCCCGGGATAATAGAGCACTCACCAATACCTTGCTTGTTGTTGTGTTTGTCCTTCAAAAATAGAAACCAGGAAGGTTTTTCATTCAAAGTGCCACGAGATGTCCCCGCTGGCTTTTTAAACTGTAATGATCGTTTCCGAAAGAAGGCTTCCATTGTATTATATTTTGATTCGTGTGTTGGGTTCTGGTGTTAGGCTTAGTATTAAAGTTTTAAATCCATAACATCCTCCTGCCTTATTTATGGTTTCTTTTTACATGCTATGGATGCGGCAGGTATCATTTTAATATACTTGTATTTTAGCTGAATATTAATCCAATACAAAAAGTAATTGAAAATGCCAGTGTCGTTAAGGATAGTTTTTTTAGCTGGTTATTCAGCTCCAGGGGAACCTTATTACGCATGACGGTCTGAACATCCCGTAGTAAAAAAGGGATAGTCCCCATGAAGATCAATTGCACCGGAGATTCGAAAAAATAAAGGGTGTAAATTAAACTTGAAACGACTGCAAGCGAAACGATTAAAAAATGATAATGTTTCGCTGTTTTTACTCCATAGCGAACAACCACTGTTTTTTTTCCGTTTTCTTTATCGCTGATTCCGTCACGTAGATTATTCAGGTTTAATACACCGGTACTAAATAACCCAATTGAGGTTGCAGGCAAGATGATCCAAGGATCGATGAAGCCTGTATGTAGATAGAATGTACCGAAAACGCCTACCAGTCCGAAATAAATAAACACAAACAAATCTCCTAAACCTACATATCCATAGGGGTTTCTGCCTGCCGTGTATTTAATGGCTGCAAAAATGGCAGATAGCCCGAGGATGAAGAAGATGATAATATTATGAATGGGGAACTGGCTTAATCCGGTAAATATGAGTGTTGTGCCTGATGTGAAAGATAAAACGATAAAAATAGCGATCATCCTTCGGATTGATTTGTGTGAAACTTCTCCGGTTTGAGTAACACGGGAAGGGCCAATTCGGTTTTCGCTATCGCCTCCATTCATCGTGTCACCGTAGTCGTTTGCCAGATTAGACAGAATTTGTAAGAAAACGATCGTGGTTAACGACAGAAAAAAGACAGGCCAACTAAAGCCCTCATAAGAATAAGCCAGGAAACTACCGACCAAACTACTGGACAGAGCCAATGGCAACGTTCGTAGCCGAAAAGCTCTGATCCAGGTTTGTATTTTCTTTGAGGTTTTCTTCATTATGGCATTTTGGGATATTTATGAAAATCTGGTTTCCGTTTTTCCAGGAATGCTTTTTTGCCCTCCTGGGCTTCTTCTGTCATGTAATACAACATAGTGGCATTGCCTGCAAATTCCTGCAGACCTGCTTGTCCATCGAGTTCAGCGTTTAATCCTGCCTTGATCATACGTAAAGCTAATGGGCTATGTTGCATCATTTTTTTACTCCATTCAACAGTAATGTCTTCCAATTGTTCATGAGGAACGACTTTGTTTACAAGTCCCATATCATAAGCCTCCTGAGCTGAATATTGTTCACAAAGGAACCAGATTTCCCGGGCTTTCTTTTGTCCTACATGTCTTGCCAGGTATGAGGAGCCAAAACCAGCGTCAAAACTTCCAACTTTCGGGCCGGTTTGTCCAAAGATGGCATTTTCTGAAGCAATACTCAGGTCGCAAACTACGTGCAGAACATGTCCGCCACCAATAGCATATCCATTAACCATTGCAATGACCGGCTTGGGTAAAGACCGGATTTGTTTTTGAACGTCCAGAATGTTTAATCGGGGGACACCGTCTTTACCTACGTAGCCCGCATGACTTTTTACATTTTGGTCGCCCCCACTGCAAAACGCTTTGTCACCTTCTCCGGTGAGCACAACCACGTTGATGTCCTGGTCCTCACGGCATATAACCAGGGCTTCTGAAATTTCCTTGGTTGTATCCGGAGTAAACGCATTGCGATACCGTGGTCGGTTGATTGTAATTTTGGCAATACCTTCGAAGAATTCAAATCGAATTTCTTCATATTCTTTAATTGTTTTCCATTCTCTTGTGCTACTCATGGGTTTAAATATGTTTTATAAAATTATTAAATACTCTGGCATTATTCTCCTTCGGTGTTTCTACTTCAAGTATGGAGCAACCGGAGGTTTGATAGAAGGCTTTGTATGTTGCATCTAACTGATTGATATTTTCCACCAGGTAATGCTCTATTCCAAAAGCGGAAGCAAGTTTTGAAATATCCACAGGGTGATGCGCCTCGATTAGGTCATCGAAAGCCTCCTGTTCGGAGGGGCCTGGAATTAAACTGAATATGCCGCCTCCTTTATTGTTGATGACTATAATTTTTAAGTTGGATGGAAGGTTTCGGTTCCATAGCCCATTGGAATCATAGACAAAACTTAAATCTCCGATAACAGTAATAACTTTTCTATTTGTGCTGTGAGCAATTCCTGCTGCTGTGGAAAGGCAACCATCGATGCCCGATGTTCCCCGATTAGCATAAATTGCATGGCAGGCTGTCTGAAAAAGTTGAATATAACGTACAACACTACTATTCCCCGCGAAAAGGATGTCTTCTTCCTTAAAGTTGAGGGCAAGGTTTTTGAATACGCTAAAATCGCTGTAAGGCAGATTGGTTGTCAGGGCTGTCATGTCAGTAATCAATGCCTGATACATATCCTTCAACCGGACTGCATATTCAGTAGTATTTGTTTTTTGTGCATATTTCCCGATGGCTTCAAAAAAATCTGCGGGCAATGCCTTAATAACTGTATTTAGTTGTTGAAATGTATCGATATGCTTCCCGTCAGCTGAAATATGCCAATGTTTAGTACGATCAAGATTTCGGATAAATGTTTTCAGGCGTTTGGAAACGATTTGTCCGCCAAAGGATATGATAAGGTCTGGTCGAATTCTATCCGGTTTTTTGCTGTATTCAGCAACAAGAAGGTCCGGTCTGGATATAATGGAGTCTCCCTGTAGGTTGGAAATGGGTTCGGCAAAAACAACGACTCTTTGATCCTGCTCAGCGATCGTATTCAGGGCATCGTTGAGTCGTTTATCAGGTACATGCTGCCCGCCAATAATCATAATTCGTTGTGCTGAATTCCAGGTTTTTATGTGATTCTCCTGTGGGGTGAATCCACTGGTTTCGGAATAAGAGATTTCCTGGAAAGTCTCTGTATCAGGAATGGGAGCGTACAACGGTTCTCTGAGTGGTATGTTAATGTGAACAGGGCCGGGTTTGCCGGAAATTGCGTGGTTATATGCTTCATTCAGGATTCTGTTCGCATACCATATATCATCTGTTGTGTTTGATTCAATGGGGAAATTATAACTTGCTTTACGGTTTTCTGTATAAATGCTTTTTTGCCTGATGGCTTGGTTGTCCTGCATGTCAATCCATTCTTGTGGTCTGTCGGCAGTAAGTGCAATCAGTGGGATACCCTGATGAAACGCTTCGGCTATTGCAGGGGCATAATTCAAGGCTGCTGTGCCTGAAGTAGAGACGATTATTGCAGGTTTTTTTGTCCGTAGTGCTGTACCAAGTGCAAAATAGGCTGCACTCCTTTCATCCACCAGGCTGATGCACTCATGTTTAAAATGGTTGTAAAGAACCCTTATTAGCGGGGCATTTCGCGATCCGGGTGATATTACAATATTGCTGATGCCTTTTTGAGCAAGCATTTGCGGAATGAGTGAAATATGTTGTTTGCTTTTTGTCATGGGATTTTACTGGGTTAATACAGATAATAACGTTTCTGATTTAATTTCTGTTTCGTTCCATTCAGCTTCCGGAACAGAATCTGCCGTGATACCGCCGCCTACGTAAAGTGCCAGTTTATTTTGTAATACTTTCATGCATCTCAAATTTACAAATAATGATAAACTTTCACCCAATCCCATTGGCCCCAGGTAACCGGCATAATATTCACGATTATGAGGTTCGAGACGTTCCAGTAACTGAAAACTTTCTTTTCTGGGGATTCCGCATACGGCAGGAGTAGGGTGCAATTCCTCTAGGAAGTTTCCCAATTGTCCGGCTACTTTTTTTGAATGGAAGGAAAAATGGGTTTTCAGGTGGATTAAATTGCCTGCTTGCTCTGTATAAGGACCTTCCAGTTTGATGTTATCTATATTAAATTTTGACAAAACGCAGGAGATAAAGCGGGTCACATATTCCTGCTCCAGGCGTTCTTTGCTATTCCATTCGCCAATATTTTTATTTTCCTGGTTATAGAGTTTGGTTCCGGCAATGGAAGCGGTGTGCATTGTTCCGTTATCTGCAATCAGTAATGGTTCAGGAGTGGCCCCTGCCCATAATTGTTTTCCCGTGTTAAACATATAGACAAAAGCATTCGGATATACGGAGCATAAACGGTTAAAGATTGCTGATAACTTGCCCGAAAAATTTCCGTTTACGGTTTTTATCCGGCTTGGAACGACTTTTTCAAGCTTGCCTTGCTGGATTTTATCGATGATTTGTTGAATCCGCTCCATATAAATCGCCTTTGAAATTTCTTCAAATTCCTCTGAATCATCTTTTCCGGGCGGCAAATTATCAAGCGATTCCAATTCCTCTATATCTTTGGATGAAATGCTTGTATTGAAAAAGAAATCTGGTTGAATGAGAAAAGGCGGGCAGGATGTTTTTACAGTAAACGGAGCAACCAGGAATCCTTTTTGGTCGAAATAGTTGGTGTTTTCTGAAAGGGTATGCAGATTTTGGCTTCGTTGTATTGTGAGGTTAAATTCTGAATGTTTGGGCAAACGATAAGCGGCAAATATAAGATTCTTTTTCAGGCAGATATCCAGAGCCCGGTTGAGTGAATTACGTTTATTTTGATGCTTTGACACAGTGACCTCCAGTTTATTTCTCTTTGATCATATTTGAAACACGTACAATTGAGATTAGGGTTCCGTTCTTGTCGGTTATTTGTACATCCCAAATGTGAACTGAATTTCCTTTATGTGTGAGTTGTGCATTGGCCCAGACTTCACCAGAATGAACAGGGGTTAAATGGTTCCCGGAGACTTGAAACCCATAGGCAATGTATTTTTTAGTGTCAATTATAGCCATAGATCCGGCGCCGGCGACGGATTCAGCCAAAGCCAGTGAAGCCCCTCCGTGTAAAGAGCCCATTGGCTGTTTGGTTTTATTATTTACAGGCATCCTGGCTTTCATATAAGTATCTCCAAAATCTGTAAATTCAATTTCTATCTGGCTTATAAACGTGCCCTGGCACATTTTGTTTAATTCCTCGAGGGTCATAGGCCTTATTATTATCTGATATCAGCTTGTCAAAATTAAAAAAAATAATTATCATCGCTTATAACAAGTACCATCCAAACGATATAAATCAGTTTGAATCTATGCAATTATTTTGTTACAAAATCCATCTGGTGTAGGTACACTGATTGGGTTCATTTTGTTTTCCTGCTTTTATCCTTTTCTTGAGCGTATGATATGTATTAGTCATTGATTAATGATTGATCCGAAATTGATTATGAAACCTTCATTTACAATTCGAAAGGGATTTCATTAGAGATTTTTATCTCTTCAGGTGTAACGCTAGCCTGTACCGGGATAATTTCAACACCCTTTCTGAATGCCTGAACTAAGATTTCAGCGTATTCCGGGTCAATATCCCCGGCAGGCGCAAAAATGTCAATGTCTTTACGCTGAATAACATATAACATTACAGCACGCATTCCTTGTTCTTTAACACGCATTAAGCTTTCAAGATGTTTCTTGCCTCTTTTGGTTACTGCATCAGGAAACCTGGCAAACTTTCCATCTTTGAGCGTGACATTTTTTACTTCAATGAAAGCCTTTTCCTGGCTGTTTTCTGCATAAATGTCAAAGCGACTATTTTCAAAAGTAACTTCACGTTTAACTGTATCGTAACCGGAGAGCTGCTCTATTTTATTATTTTGCACAGCTTCAAATGCAATACGATTCGGGACATTTGTATTAATTCCCACCCAGCTTCCATTGATTTTAATCATCTCCCATGTGAATTTTGTCTTTCTTTTCGGGTCATCCACGGGAGTCATGTAAACTTCTGCTCCTTCTTCCAGGCAACTTTTCATAGAACCCGAATTTGTGCAATGAGCTGTTGTTTTTTCACCATCATCGAGCTTTACATCAGCAAGAAAACGCTTGTACCTCTGAATTAGTGTTCCGTGAGTGAGCGGTTTATCAAACTTCATAATAGTCATTTATTTATTATGTGTAAAATTAAGTAAACAAAGAAAAACCAAAGATGTTGAGCGAAGAATTTTGAAGAAACCGCTGATGTCCAGAATTTCTTTGGTGTGAATGGAAAAAGCGGACTGGAATTTTATATTTTTGACTCAACAAATATTTGTTATATGAGAATACTAGGAAATATTATATGGCTTATTTTCGGAGGGCTGGCAACTGCCATTGAATATTTTATTGCCAGTTTGGGTTTGATAGTTACAATCATAGGCATTCCTTTTGGGCTACAAACAATTAAAATGGGAGTGTTTGCTCTATGGCCATTTAATCAGAAGGTAGAATACAGGGAAACGTCAAATGGTTGCCTGAATACCATTATGAATATCATCTGGATTCTTATCGGAGGTATTTGGATCGCTCTTACTCATGTGCTGTTTGGACTAATTCTTGCCATAACAATTGTAGGTTTGCCTTTTGCCCGTCAACATTTTAAGATGGCGGGTCTGGCATTTACTCCGTTTGGTTATGATGTTATATTAAAGGGTTGATTATGAATTATCAAGCAATTTTAGAAGACATTTATCAGGAGATCAGGCCACTTATTGGCAAGGGCGAAGTGGCAGATTACATTCCGGCCCTGGCACGGGTCAAACCTGATCAGTTTGCCATGGCAGTTGTGACTCTTGATGGGAAGGAGTATGTTGTCGGTGACGCAGAACCGCGTTTTTCTATTCAAAGCATTTCAAAAGTTTATACATTGGCGCAGGTATTTGCAAAACAGGGCGATGCTATCTGGAAACGGGTAGGACGCGAACCATCCGGGAATCCTTTTAATTCACTCATCCAGCTTGAGCATGAATATGGATTCCCCCGAAATCCTTTCATAAACGCTGGTGCCCTGGTCATAACCGATATGCTTTTAGAAGAGTTCAATGACCCACATAACGAAGTGCTCAATTTTATACGCAGATTAACCGGAAATTCAACTATAAATTTTGATAATGAAGTGGCTGCTTCTGAAAGAAAAAACGGCCATTTGAATGCTTCAGTTGTTAATTTTCTGAAGAGTCATCATAATATTAAAGGGGAGGTTGAAGAAGTGCTTGATCTCTATTTTCAGCACTGTTCTGTTAATATGAATGTTCGGGAACTCGCTCATTCATTTCTTTTTCTTGTCAATCATGGAATAATTCCTGATAAAAATAAAGAAATACTATCGAAAAGTCAGGCAAAGCGATTGAATGCACTTATGTTGACTTGTGGAATGTATGATGAAGCAGGGGATTTTGCTTTTCGTGTAGGTTTGCCGGGTAAAAGCGGAGTCGGCGGAGGAATAGCAGCCATTATTCCTGGTGAGTTGAGTGTTGCTGTCTGGAGTCCTGCTTTGAATGAAAAAGGCAATTCCCTTGCGGGAATGCAGGCGCTTGAATTGTTTACTACTAAAACCGGGATTTCGGTATTTTAGCATTTCATCCCTTCTGATTTGCCAGGACAAGAAAATCAAGATTATACAACTGCTTATGTTTTGCATTGGAAACTAGCCTGGAGATTATATAAATCCATTTAGCTATTTTTTTGTATCTTGCTAAAAAAAATAGAACGGGATTATGAACTACCAGGAATACATGCTTCCAGTAATTCTTTCAAATTTATTGGCTATCATTATTATGTTAGCTTGTTTTCAGTTTCCCAGAATAATGCGGGTCATTATGGGGCTGATTTTTATTGTAGCAGGAGTGATTAATTTGATAAATATTTACAATAACCCCACTGTTTATGTAGAAGGATTTGGACCGGCAGCGATAGATTTATATAAAGAAATTATTTATGGACCGTTTAGTAAGCAACCGGGACTTTATGTGGCCCTGATATCTATTGGTCAGGTTCTTGTCGGGGCACTTTTGTGGTTGAAGAAATTTTGGTATTACTTGGGTGCTTTCGGTGGATTTGTATTTTTTGTAGCAATTACACCATTAGGCGCCGGTTCGGCATTTCCTGCTCCTGTCTTTCTTGCCTTCGCTTTGTTGGCATTATTGTTCAGAAAAAGAAGGAAAACAGTTTTCGGAACATAGCATAAGTCCAATATGTTATATTTTGAGAACTATTTAACCATCGATACATGCAGCTATTTGAAATAGATCGCGTTTTTTTGCCATTTGCATGGTGCAACAGCGAGTTGCGTACTCATTAGAGGATTGATGTCGGGTTTCAAATTCCCATCTTTCTGGATTTATTTGGGAAGCCAAACAATCAGTGGTTTACTATAATCTCTCTTATGGAAATAAACTTTGTGGTTGTGCTATGGTCAAATTATTATTGTAAAACTAAAAATGATAAATTATGAGAAGGCCCTTTTTGTTCTTACTAATTGTATTTTTAACTGTTCCCGTTTTTTTATTTGCTCAGGAAAGCAAAGATAAAAAAGATAAAGTAACTGAAACGATGGAGAAACATATTGAATATCTCCGTCATCGTTTGGATCAGGTAGAAAAATCTATTGATGATATTTTATGGTATAAAAAAGTTGGCGATGTTGCTCATGTTGATAAAGTCTACATGACAGGCCCACCGCTTTGGAAAGAAGATAACCCGGATGCGCAGGGAGCAGGAAATCCTGTGAAGTTCCGTTCTTATGTTTTTATTCCGAAAAATCTTGAGAAAGGAGAAGAATATCCTTTGATTGTTTTTCCGCATGGAGGGGTACACAGTGATTTTAATACTTATTATGCGCATATCATTCGGGAGTTAATGGCCCAGCAATATATTGTTGTAGCTGCAGAATATCGGGGAAGTACCGGTTATGGGAAACGTCATTATGAAAAAATAGATTATGGCGGACGGGAAGTTGCAGATGTTGACGCTAGCCGCCAATACATGATTGATAACTATCCGTTTGTGGATGAGGACAGAATAGGAATTATTGGATGGAGCCACGGTGGTCTGATAGCGCTTCATAATATTTTCGATAATCCAGATAATTATGATGTTGCTTATTCCGGAGTTCCCGTGAGTGATCTTATCGCACGAATGGGGTATAAAACTCAGGGATACAGAGATCTTTATTCTGCAGATTATCATATCGGACAAACTGCCTATGAGAATGTTGAGGAATATAAACGGCGTTCACCTGCGTGGAATGCCCAAAAATTAGAAGATGTCCCGTTATTAATTCATTCCAATACCAACGATGCCGATGTAAATGTCCTTGAAGTGCAACATCTGATTAAATCTCTTAAGGCATATAATAAAGATTTTGAGTATAAAATCTACGAAGATGTACCGGGTGGACACTCTTTTAATCGTATGGATACGCATAAAGCAAAGGAAATTCGTGTAGAGATATATAAATTTCTGGATAAAGAATTAGATCCGCCTCAGAAGATAAATTCAGTCATGGAGCTGAATAAAGCTGCTTATATGGGCTTTTAATTCAATTTAGGGAGAATCGCTCAATTTGGGTAATATTTTTGAAATGATTTGCCAGCGCGCACTGGCAACGCGTGCGGATCTAACCACTCGTTACAATTGAGCGCCAACGGAAGTTTGATACATAGATTAAACAATCTTTTTGCTTCAAAATTCAAAATCCTCATTTATTGTTCATTCAATAATCTGGGGATTTTGTGTTTTAAACCCGAATAATTTATAAGTTATTCCTGTCTCCGAATATTGTTAAAAATCAAGAACATTTTATATTGTTTACTTTCCTGCTGTTTGTTTTTCTTTAAAGCAATATAAGCTTGTCTTTGAAAAAATAAAGGCTTGGAATGATTTCCTTCTTTTCTTTAGTTAAATTTGCACCTAATAATTCTATGAATATAATCTTATGACCGATGGGAAAGAAGAACTTTAAAAAAAAGAAAAAAACAGGAACAGAAGAGGAAAATATACGGCTAAATAAGTACATAGCCAATAGTGGGATTTGTTCCAGAAGAGAAGCCGATAAGCTAATAGAGTCCGGATTAATTCAGGTAAATGGGAAAGTTGTAACCGAATTGGGAACTAAGGTTTCTGGCGAGGATGAGGTGAAGTATAAGGGACAGCTTTTGAAAAATGAAAAACCTGTATACATATTACTAAATAAGCCAAAGGATGTAGTTACAACCGTGAAAGATAAAAATGCCCCCAGAACGGTGATCGATTTGGTAAAGCACGCGTGCTCCGAGCGGGTATATCCCGTTGGCAGGCTGGATAGAGGTACTACCGGTGTGCTACTTTTAACAAATGACGGAGAGCTCGCTAAAAGGCTAACTCATCCGAAATATAAGAAGAAAAAGATATATCATGTTGTGTTGGATAAACCGGTAACAAAAAAGCATCTTGAAGAAATTGTGCAGGGCGTTGATATAGGGGACGAAACAGTTGCTGCTGATGCTATTAATTACGTATCCCCTGAACAAAAAGAGGAAGTCGGTGTCGAAATACATACAGGCCAGAATAGAGTAATAAGGAGAATTTTTGAATCTTTGGGTTATTCGGTTAGAAAGTTGGATCGTGTTTATTTTGCCGGTCTCACAAAAAAGAATGTACAACGAGGGAAATATCGCTTCCTGACAAAGAAAGAAATAAATATGCTCAAAATGAATGCATTTAAGTAAAATTGTCGTATTGATATAATATTGCTTTCAATGTTATTGATGAAGAACATTTTAATCATATTATAAAATGATTTAGAATGAAACGATCTTTTTGTGGACTTATTCTTTTTTTATTTATCATTCAACTTAATGCTAACGCTCAGAAAAAGGAAATTAGCGGAAGGGTAATTGATGCTGAGACCAAAGAGCCACTTGCTTTTGTAAATGTTGTTCACGGGAACCCGGCAAAGGGAACTACAACCAATATTGACGGTTATTTTTCGCTTAACATCAGTGAGGAGACTGATACCATTAAAATAAGTTATGTAGGCTATCATCCAAAGAACATTTCGGTTTCTGCTTATGACAGGAGTGATCAAATAGACGTTTCTTTACAAAAAAAGATGTATGACATAGATAAGGTGGTTATCACTCCGGGAATGAATCCCGCAAATAGAATTATGCAGAAAGTTTGGGAACATCAGGAAGAAAATAATCCCAAAAGCCTTCAGTCATTTTCTTATCGTTCCTATAATAAGATGGTATTTACATTTGATACAACCGCCATCGTACAAAATGATTCTGCTTCGATAGATACCACTGATACGACGACAATTGATTCTACTGATATCCGAATGCAAAAATTCATGGAAAAGCAGCATTTGTTTCTTACAGAGTCTGTTAGCAAAAAGAAATTTCTTTCACCTGATAAAACAAGTGAAAAAGTATTGGCATCCCGAGTTTCTGGCTTTAAAGATCCTTCTCTTGTCTTTATGGCCTCTCAGTTTCAGTCTTTTTCTTTTTATGATAAATTTATTCAAATTGGCGATTATAATTATCTGAACCCGGTTAATAAGAACAGTCCACGCAAATACTTATTCCGGCTCGAAGATACCCTGTTTAGTGAACAAATGGATACCGTGTACCTTATTTCCTTTCGCCCCAGAAAGGGTAAAAATTTCGATGCCTTAAAGGGTATGCTTCATATAAATACGAACAATTATGCGTTACAATCTGTAATAGCTGAACCCTTTGATCCTCCGGATAACCTGGTGATTCGTATTCAACAGAAATACCAGCTTATTGGGGGCAAACAATGGTTTCCGACGCAGCTTAATACAAGAATGGAATTCACTGAATTTAACAGTAGAACTAAAAACTATGAATATTCATTAATTGGAGATGGTAAGACTTACCTGAAGGATATTAAATTAAATCCCGAATTGGATCCCGATGAGTTTGGCCATGTAGAACTAGCTATTCCTGACAGTGCCTATAAAAAGGATGAAGAATACTGGCAGTCAAACAGAGCAACTGATTTCACTAAGAGGGAAAAAAGAACATACGAAATAATTGACAGTATCGGTGAAGCAAATAATTTTGACAGAAATCTTAAAACACTTCAGGTGCTTTCCAAAGGATATATCCCTTATAAGTTTTTAAACCTGGATATTAATAAATTTCTCGGTTATAACCAATATGAAGGATGGCGGTTTGGTGCAGGATTAATGACGAATGATAAATTATCTTCTGTCTTTTCTGTCGGAGGATATATCGGTTATGGATTGAAGGATGAAAAATACAAGTATGGGGGGAAATTGTTGCTTTCATTAAATAAGGCTTCTGAAAGCCAGTTTGATTTTTCTTATACCAATGATGTTATTGAAAGTGGGGAGTATTCATTCCTTGGAAGTAAAAATTTGTTGACAACATCAGAACCTTTCAGAGATTACATGGTGAAAAGTATGTTTCAGTCAGAGAAATACGAAAGCGGTTTTTCGTTTAGAAGTTTTGAGTTCCTTAAAGCACGGTTATTTGTGAATCGAAGTTTGACCAGTTCATTTAAAGAATATGCCTTTCAGGCAGATGAGCATCTATACGAAGATGATTTTTCGAATACAGAAGCAGGTGTACAATTAAAATATGCTTACGGGGAAAATTTTCTAAAAACACCATGGGGCAAGTTCTCTCAGGGAACTGATTACCCTGTTTTATATGCAAACTTAAAAAGAGGTATTAACCTGTGGGGTGGAGAATTTAATTACACAAAAATTTCAGGGCGTTTAGAGTATGATTTTCTCACTAAAACTTTTGGTACTACTAAGCTAAACATTGTTGGAGGGGTGATTGAGGGAGATGTTCCCGTTTTTAGGCTATACAACGGGCATGGAAGCTATGAGAACCAGTTTACAGTGCAGGTTGATAATAGTTTTGCCACTATGCGCCTGGATGAGTTTTACGCTGAACGATTTATTTCCCTGTTTTTTAAACAGAATTTCGGCTCCTTGTTATTTAAAACGAATAACTTTAAACCCAGAATTTCTTTTGTTACAAATAGTGGCTGGGGTACACTTGCCAATAAAGAAGCTCATAAAAATATTGCCCTGAAAAGTTTTTCCAAAGGGTATTATGAAAGTGGACTGCTTATAGATAATATTCTGTCAGCAAATTTTTTCAGTTATGGGTTAGGAATATATTATAGATATGGACCTTATGCTTATGATAAGCCTGCCGACAATTTGGCTTATAAGTTATGTTTCCGTTTTAAATTTGGCAATAATTAGGCAGACCACTTTCTCCACCCAATTAACTTAGTCAACTTAATTAACTTACTCAACTCCAGTTTACCTAAATTTATCTTCTACTTCAAAAATTGCATTCTTATGGCTCTGGAATTACCAACCTGAACCCAAGGTAATTTCCACCGTTCCCCGGATTTTCTTTAAACCTGCTTTCAACACTGACCTGATTTCTTTCTGAATTCCAGTGTCCACCTCTATAAACCTTAATTGTTTGATTTTTTCGAGCCATTGGATTTATAAGAGTGTCGGATGTCGATGAGTACATGTCTTCATTGTACCAGTCCATACACCACTCAGCAGCATTTCCGAGAATATCGTATAGTTCATTATGATTAGGGGCTTTTGCTCCTACTGTATGAATTGAATCTCCTGAGTTTTTACGGTACCAGGCAATAGCGCCAGGGTTGCTCACATCTGTGCCTTTCGCACTATAAAACCATTCAGCTTCTGTTGGTAATCTTCCACCTGCCCATTTGCAGAAGTTTTTTGCTCCCGTCCATGTGACATTTGTCACGGGCAAAGAACCCGTATTGGTTTTTGGCTTAAAAGTACCATCCTCATATATAATCTGATTATTGCTACTTATATGAATATATTTAATATTTGCATAATAGCCATTTTCTTTAGCTTCAATTGCGTTTAAAAAAGAACAAAATTGGCTGTTTGTGATTTCAAACTTACTTATCTTAAAAGGTGAGAGGATTATTGTTTTTGAACTGTATTCAAATGTATCCTGTGCAAAGGTTTTAAAATCCAGAGTTAAGTTACTTTCCGGAGATTCTGTCAGTTCTACTGTGATGTTATTGCTTAACACTACTGTATCCGGGTTATCTTCATTTCCTTCTATGTATTCGTCTATCAGGTCTCTTGCATAAAAATAATTCCAGTCTTTTTCATTTAAAGATTCATCCGAATACTTAACCTCCAGGTTTAACTCTTGTTTACCGGTAGTGAGATGATCTGTTGTCCAAAGAAACCGGAAGTTTTGTCTATCTGTTGTGTCATGGAAGTAAGTGGAATCATTGATGGTAAACCTTATTGAGTGAACTGTATGGTATATGTCAAAACCACTTAGCCGGGCGGCAACTTTTACTTCGGTTCCTTTGATTATTTTGGAATCCGTGGCTGGTTTTAAAATGTTTAGCTCTGGCCTTAGTTCGTTATCATCTTCCTCACATGCGGTGAAACTTATTAGTATAAAAAAAAGAGATATAGCAGGTAAGAAATAGTTCTTAATGAGAATGGTTAATTTCATTGGTTATTCGTTTTGAATTTGCAGATAAAAATAACAAATATTCCTTTCTATTCAAAATGGGATATATTCAAAAAAAAGACCAGATTTTCTCATTATCTGGTCTTTAGTTTTTATTTATTTATTGAAGTGTTTCTAAGTTTATTCAAAAAAAGCTCTCATTTTTTCAAAGAAGCTCTTATCTGAACTAGATGGTTGTGGTTTGAAATTTTCTGCCTGATCCATCTTTTCAATCATTTCTTTTTCTTCTTTATTAAGGTTTTTAGGAACCCATACATTTATATTGACCAGGAGATCACCTTTTCCATAGCCATTTACTTCAGGCAATCCTTTTCCTCTCAGGCGAAGAATTTTTCCGGGTTGTGTGCCCGGGTCGATTTTTATTTTTACCTTTCCTTCAATTGTAGGAACTTCCACAGCACCTCCCATAACAGCTTTCGGGAAACTTATATATAGCCCGTATATGAGATCATTGCCGTCGCGTGTAAATTCAGGATGTTTTTCTTCTTCAATTAGAACAATCAGGTCTCCGTTAATTCCCCCTCTGCGCGCTGCATTGCCTTTTCCGTTTACGGTCATTTGCATGCCTTCTGCAACACCAGCAGGAATGTCAATAGAAATGGTTTCTTCTCCTTTGACAATACCTTCTCCATGACATTTTGTACATTTGTTAGAAATTGTACTTCCTTCACCCCCACAAGTTGGGCATGTAGAAGTAGTTTGCATTTGCCCCAGGAATGTATTGGCTACTTTAGTAACCTGCCCCATGCCTTTACAAGTTGGGCAAGTGCTATAAGCGGAAGATGCACCTTTTTCCGCACCAGTTCCGTTACATGCGTCACACGGTTTATATTTATTAACTTTAAGCTTTTTGGTTGTACCGTGAGCAACTTCTTTAAGACTCAGCTTAACTTTTACTCTTAAATTAGAGCCTTTACTGGTTCTTCGTCTTCTTTGGCGAGAAGAACCACCAAATCCGCCAAAATCGCTAAATCCGCCAAAAGCACTTCCGAATCCACCACCAAAGATGTCTCCGAATTGCTCAAATATATCTTCGACGGTCATGCCGCCACCACCAAAGCCGCCGCCACCGGCTCCGGCAGCACCTGAAACTCCTGCATGCCCGTAAGTGTCATATTTTTTTCGTTTTTCCGGTGTCCCTAAGACCTCGTATGCTTCTGCAGCTTCTTTAAATTTCTTTTCTGCTTCCGAATCCCCTGGATTTTTATCCGGGTGATATTTTAAAGCGAGCTTTCTGTATGCTTTTTTTATTTCATCCTGAGAAGCATCTTTTGAAACTCCTAACACCTCGTAATAGTCCCTCTTGTTAGCCATAAAAATAAATTTTCTTTAATATAGAGGATTTTTATTCACCCACTACAACTTTTGAATACCTTAATATTTTGTCGTTTATGTAATATCCTTTTTGAACTACATCAACTACTTTGCCTTTCATATCTTCACTTGGAGCAGGAATTTTTGAAACAGCTTCATGTTTATCTGTGTTGAAGTCCTCATCTTTTGCTTCAATTTCTTTGACACCTTTTTCCTCCAATACATCTTTAAGTTTGTTGTAAATCAGATGAACTCCTTCTTTAATAGCGTCAATATCCTGTGACTCGTCTATTGACTGCAATGCTCTGTCAAAATCATCAACTACCGGCAGAAGACTCTGTAAGATTTCTTCCCCTGCTGATTTTGACAATTCCATTTTTTCTTTTAGCGTTCTTCTTCTATAGTTATCATACTCTGCTGTCAGTCTTAAATATTTATCATTTAATTCTGCCAGTTTTTCTGCATCTGTTTTTTCTTTCTTTTCTTTTTTGCCTTTCCCTTCTTCTTTCTGCCCGGACTTCTTTTTATCTTTTTTCTTTTCTTCTTTCCCTGCCGTTTTTTCTTTTTGTTCTTGGTTTTGCTCTTGTTCCTCTTGCTGCTCTTCTTTGTTTTCTTCTTGTTCTTTTTCCTCTGCTGCTGCTTGTTTGTCTTGTTCTTGCTTTTTGCTCTCCTGCTCTTGTTGATTCGCTTTCTGCTCTTCTTGCTGCTGTTGGTTTTTATCTTTTTGTTCTTCTGATTGTTTCATTTTATCTTCTCCTTTTATTCATTTTCACCTGACTTTTTATGAATCTAAAATTCAATTTCCATTGCTCAAATAACTTGCCAAAAAATAGTGTTAAGACAAATTGGCATTAAGCAGATAAATTGTCTATGAAATTATGACAATGGAATTGTGGCTAATCGACTCGTTGAATTTTTGCACCTAATTTGTTTAGTCTGACATCGATATTTTCGTAGCCGCGGTCAATTTGCTCGATATTATTAATTGTACTTGTACCGTCAGCATTGAGGGCAGCAATGAGAAGTGCAACACCTGCCCGTATGTCAGGGGATGTCATTTTGGTAGCCCGCAATCTTATTTTTTGATCTTGTCCGATAACTGTGGCTCGGTGGGGGTCACATAAAATTATTTGCGCGCCCATGTCAATAAGTTTGTCAACAAAGAATAGCCGGCTTTCAAACATTTTTTGATGGATTAGAACGCTGCCTCTTGCTTGTGTTGAAACTACAAGCATTATGCTAAGTAAGTCGGGTGTGAGCCCGGGCCAGGGAGCATCTGAAATGCTCATTATTGAACCATCAATGAATGTTTCTATCTCGTAATTATCGTGTTTTGGAATAAAAATGTCATCGCCGTTTTTCTGAACATCTATGCCCAGTCTTCTGAAAGAAAGTGGAATTATGCCCAGGTTATCATAGGAAACATCCTTTATCGTAATTTCTGACTTCGTTATTGCTGCCATTCCGATAAAGCTCCCAACTTCAATCATGTCCGGGAGGATTCTGTGTTGACAACCATGAAGGGATTCAACTCCTTCGATTGTCAAAAGATTTGAGCCTACGCCCGAAATTTTTGCACCCATGTTGTTCAGCATTTTACATAATTGCTGGACGTATGGCTCACAGGCTGCGTTATAGATCACTGTTTTGCCTTTTGCAAGAACGGCTGCCATTACAATGTTTGCTGTGCCTGTTACTGATGCTTCTTCCAGCAACATGGAGGCTCCTTTTAGGTCAGAACCTTCAATTGTATAGAAATCATCCCGGTGGCTGTAATGAAATTTGGCGCCCAGGTTTTTAAACCCTTGAAGATGAACATCTAATCTGCGTCTCCCGATTTTGTCTCCTCCTGGTTTGGGAATATAACCTTTACCATAACGAGAAAGCAGAGGTCCCATAATCATTATAGAGCCTCTTAAGCCTTCTGCTTTTTCGGTAAATTCCTGTGAACGCAGATATTCAAAGTTAATGTTTTCTGCCTGAAAGGTGTAAGCTGACTTGTCAGTTTGAGTGACGGTTATCCCCAAACTCTTTATGAGATCCATTAACTTGTTCACATCTCTGATGTTGGGAATGTTCTCTATCGTAACCTTTTCACCTGTGAGCAGTGTAGCGCTTATTACCTGTAGTGCTTCATTTTTTGCTCCCTGAGGGGTTATTTCTCCATGTAAAGAATGGCCTCCCTGAATGATGAATGAACCCATTGGTAATTATATTTGTTTATTGGGA
>Ga0207414_1000386_pt1 | contig 20157 bp, 17 predicted proteins | sample PonA231FremontCA_2_FD_187269 | JGI IMG/M metagenome (GOLD analysis project Ga0207414, IMG submission 187269) | Marine sediment microbial community from Fremont, CA, USA - Pond A23 Sediment 1 (SPAdes) | ecosystem: Environmental > Aquatic > Marine > Unclassified | place: USA: Fremont, California...
GAAGAGTTGCTTCTGAGCCGGAAAGAATGTAATCCGCTGCCGGGTAATTTGACATGTTAAGCATAAGCTAACTCATCCGGTTGATGATTTCAAGGTGGGGCCCGTTCCCGCTCGAGTTGAATTTGCGCCGATAAACTTTACGCCGATTTGGTTTAGGAAGGAGTTTGCCTTGCGAACCATTTTTTGTCCAATATACTTTTCTTGTATAGAAGTGACGGAATGCGGCATGAGCCGCACTGACGAATTAAGTGTGTACTTTATTCATAATGTACAAGTTCGCCTCAAGGAGGTAAACATGACAGTTAGTAAAGACTCTTTAGAATTTGCGATTAAACTCGAACAGGAAGGACACGACTACTACGTCGACCACGCGGACGAGACGGATAACCCTTTCGTGCAATCAGTTCTCGAAAAGCTCGCCGAGAGGGAGCTGGAACATATAGAGGCCATCAACAATATTGCGGAAGGAAAATCCGTCGACGAAGTCACCTTCGTTGACCTGAATATAGAGCAGGAAACCAGGGATATCTTTGAGGAGTTTTCCGAAAGCGAAAAGGAAGGCTGGAAGGAAGAGAAAGCCGACGTCTACGATCACGCCATAGAGCTGGAAACCAAGCTCGCCAAGCTCTACAAGGAACTGGCCGAAGAAACAGAGGACGAAGAAGAGAAGGAGTTTTTCCAGGCCCTGACCAAAGAAGAGGACAAACACTACCAAACGCTTTCCAACGTATTTTACTACCTGACGGACCACGAGCGCTGGATGGCGGAAAGTGAAGGCGAAGTCTGGGGCTGGATGAATACGTAATTTGACTTTTACCATCTAGCTTCAATTTAGCTCTATTGATGAATTTGTTGACTACCTCGCCCTCCGGCGGGGTAGTTCGTTTTTAACTCTGAAGGAATTGAAATACTGATAACATGGCAAAAGAAGCCCAGAAAAAATTAAAGGTTGCCTTCCAGGGCGAACCCGGCGCCTATAGCGAAGCGGCACTGCGCAAATACTACGAAGGTAGAAGAAATGAACCCGCGGCAGTTGCCTGTGAATCGCTGGCAAGCGTGATTAGTGCCGTAGAAACTGGTTCCGCCGACCGGGGAATAGTTCCCGTGGAAAACTCCCTCGGGGGATACGTGGATAGTTCCTACAGGTTAATCACCGGGGGAGACGTCTTCGTCACCGGGGAAGTATATTTACGCGTCAGACACTCTCTGCTCGGGGTGCGTGGAGCGGAGCCTTCCGGGGTAAAAACCGTCTATTCCCACCCGCAGGCGTTAAAGCAGTGTCGTGATTACCTGAGCGACCTGGGAGTTGAAACACATGCCACTTACGACACGGCCGGTTCTGCAAAAATGGTCAGGGAAAGGGGCGAGCCCGAAGTAGCTGCAGTGGCAAGCAAGTTTGCCGGGGACAAGTACGGCCTCGAGCTCCTGGTTGAGGGTATTCAGTCCAGCGATAAAAACCGGACACGGTTCCTGATAATTTCTCCGGAGTCCCGCGAAAAACGGCCGGGCGATCGGACCTACAAGACGACGATCAGCTTCGAGCTGGGGGATGCGCCCGGAGCGCTGTACCACTGCCTGGCGCCGTTTGCGGAGAATGAAGTTAACCTGACGATGATCCAGTCCCGACCGACGGATACCGGTCACTGGGAGTACCATTTTGACCTGGAGATGGAAGGGCACAGCCGGGAAGAGCCACTCCAATTCGCTTTAAGGGAGCTGAGAGAAGTGGTGCCGGAAGTGCACGTTCTCGGGTCCTATCCCCCAGGTGAGAGGTTTTAGAACCTCGTTTCCTCTTTCCATAAGCTTTTGAAGCAAAGACTATATTTGAAGGCTTTTCGTTTAAAATTTCCAGTAAAATAGCAAAATAAGTTAATATTTTCTCGAAAACATCTTTCACCCCTTGACATTCAACTTAGGCTGGAGTAGAATCCTTTAAAATCAGGGTGAAAGAGATGTCGAAGAACGATTTTACTAATTTTTTAGGTAGCTACAGGAAAGGTTCCGTTACAAAAGCAGTCAGCACCTCGCCTGTTTCCATCTCTACCGATCTATTATCGGTTTCCCTGGTTATCACCCTCGTTGTTATTCTGCCCCTTTAGGGGCATTCACTTCTGCAGCAGGACATTTCATAACTAAATTCTTAATTGGTTTTTTAGTTTCTGTCTAAAGCTTTTGTCTAACTAATAGCTTAATCCCAACTGGAGGCGATTACCGTGAAGAACCGTACGAGAGAAAATACGACGTTTGTGAAAGAGAAGACTACCAATCAAGTCTCGGATTCCGGAGCGACCTGTCCGAAATGCGGCGGAAGGATGGTGGCTTCGGCCCACCAGGTGGCTGCCAGGTACCCGGCTCCGGCACTGGAAAGACAGGTATGTGAAGAGAGCGGTTGCAACTATTCTCGTTTCGTAAAGCTTGATACCGAGACCGGATTGATGAACAGTAGTGTCAAAGCGGGAGAAATGAAGTGAGGAGTGACAAAGTAAAAAAAGGGGTAGACAGAGCTCCGCACAGATCGTTAATGCGGGCAGCCGGCCTCTCAGACGGTGATATCGAGAAGCCGATAATCGGGATCGCAAATTCCTACAACGAGTTCGTTCCGGGTCACGTTCATCTGGACGAACTGGCCGAATCCGTCAAGGAAGGTGTCCGGCAGGGTGGAGGTACGCCGGTTGAGTTCAATACGATCGCGGTGGACGACGGGATCGCCATGGGCCACGAGGGCATGTTTGCTTCACTACCTTCCCGTGAAATAATTGCGGATTCCGTCGAGCTGGAAGGTTTTGCCCATCAGTTCGACGGCCTGGTCCTTATGGCGTCCTGTGACAAAATTCTACCCGGAATGTTGCTCGGCGCTGCCCGGTTGCAGCTACCGACCGTCGTAGTTACGGGTGGCCCGATGAAATCCGGTTGCTTTCACGGCAATAGCGTCGACCTTTCCAGCGTCTTCGAAGCAGTTCCCAAGGTCAAAGAAGGAGAAATGGAAGAAGAAGAATTGCTGGAACTGGAGAGGAACGCCTGCCCCGGGGCCGGCTCCTGTGCCGGAATGTTTACGGCAAATACCATGGGGTCGATCACGGAAGCAATGGGGTTGAGCCTGCCGTTTGCGGCGACGGCCCCTTCCCGCTCCGCGGAAAGGAAGGAGGTCGCGCGGGAGAGCGGGAAACAAGTGGTGAAAAACGTAACGGAGGGACGAACCATGTCCGAACTCGTCCGGCCGGAAAACTTCTTCAACGGGTTGAAGCTCGGGATGGCACTCGGCGGGTCGACAAACATGGTGCTCCACATGCTTGCCTTCGCCCAGGAAGCCGGCGTATCCGTTGATCTGGACGACGTGGGTAGAATAGGAAACAACACTCCGCACCTGGCCGCACTGAGTCCGGCCGGACCTCACGATGTCGCCGACCTGCATCGAGCCGGAGGAGTGCCCGGTGTGATGAACAGAATGGTTGAGGATCTGGAAGGATCCGTTGCAGTAGTGGAAAGTAAGACCCTCGGCGAGAGACTTGCGGACGAATCCGGGGCAGTGGACGGAAAAGTAATAAAGGACCCTGCTGACCCCGCCCATGAGGAAGGATCGATCGCCGTTTTACAGGGAAGCCTGGCTCCGGATGGCGGAATCGTCAAGAGGACGGCAGTAGACGAGAAAATGCTGCGCCATCAGGGACCCGCCCGAGTCTTTGAATCGGAAGAAGCATCCGTTGAAGCAATAGATTCCGGTGAAATCGAACCGGGTGACGTCATCGTGATCCGGCAAGAGGGACCAAAAGGTGGCCCGGGAATGAGAGAAATGCTTACTCCGACCAGCAGGATCAGCGGCGGCGAACTGGCGGGTGAAGTTGCTTTGATCACGGACGGCAGGTTCAGCGGAGCAACGCGTGGCGCGGCGATAGGCCATGTTGCGCCAGAAGCAGCGGCCGGCGGTCCGATAGATCTGGTCGAGGACGGGGATCGAATTGAGATAGATATACCGAATGGCGTGCTGGATTTGCAGGTTTCCGAGGAAGAGCTGAACGAGAGAGCTTCCGGTAAAACCAAAAGTGAAAGAGAAAGAAATGCTTACGGTAGAAAGTTTCTGGCCCGGTACGCGAAGTTGGTGTCCGGGGCGGATAAGGGTGCAATTCTTGAATAAAAAATATTTCGGAGGAGATAGTTGATGTCTCGAACGCAGGAAGAAAACCAAGCTTTGGCTACCAGGGAAGAAGCGGACAGGGAAGGATCGCAACACCAGGAGAAAAAGATGACTGGAGCGAGGGCCGTAATAAAAGGAATAGAGGAAGAGGGTGTAGATACCGTTTTCGGGATAATTGGCGGGGCCATTATGCCCATATACGACGAACTGGGAAAATCGGAGCAGATAAGGCACATCACGACGACCCATGAACAGGGAGCTGCCCATGCGGCAGACGCCTACGCGAGGGTAAAAGACGAGCCCGGTGTCGTTTTTGCCACGAGTGGTCCGGGCGCTTCCAACCTGATGACCGGGATAGCGAATGCCTACATGGACTCGGCCCCGGTGGTCGGGTTTACCGGTCAGGTCGCAACCTCGCTGATCGGGCAGGATTCCTTTCAGGAAGTCGACGTTAGAGGAATGAGTGACCCGATTACCAAGCATAACTACCTTGTCATGGATCCGGAAGAAGTGCCCGGAACGGTTAAAGAAGGTTTTCACCTTGCTACTTCCGGTCGACCGGGCCCCATAGTCATCGATTTACCGAAGGACGTTCAGCAGGGGGAACTTACCTGGCCGGCGAACGGTCCGGAAGTCGAAGAGTTCGAGAGTTACGATCGGAGTCCGAGCGTCGACGAAAGGGACGTAGTAGAACTGGCACAGGGTCTGGAACGAGCCGAGCGCCCGGTGGTTTTAGTTGGAGGTGGAATTGGACACGCCGACGCTAGCGGCGAGCTGATGGACGTGGTCGAAGAGATGAAGCTTCCGGTGGCCAGTTCCCTGATGGGTCTGGGCAGCGTGGATTCGCGCGATCCTCACTTCATCGGCATGGTCGGGATGCACGGATCCGGTCCGGCCAACAAGGCGATAGCAAAATCGGATTTTCTTCTTGCCGTCGGAACGCGACTCGACGACAGAATAACGGGAGACGTCGACAATTTTGCGCCGAACGCGGAGATAGCACATATAGATATCGACCCGGCGGAAATGGGTAAGATCATTCAGCCGGATTACCCGGTGGTCGGTGATGCCAAAAAGGTACTTACCGAGCTCAAGGAACAGGTAAGCGGTGGAAACTCCGCTGTAGATGGCTGGTGGAAGGATATCAAAAGCTGGTTCGATAAGTACACGCCGGAAGTCAGTGGGGAGGAATCCGTGCTCAAACCGCAGAAGGTGGTCGGTGCTCTGGACGAGATGACCGGGGACGAGACGATCGTTACTACTGGCGTCGGTCAGCACCAGATGTGGGCGGCACAGGGCTACGGCTTTTCTCGCCCGAATCAGTTGATTACCAGCGGCGGACTGGGGACGATGGGTTTTGGCTTTCCGGCGGCGATCGGAGCTCAGGTCGCGGCTCCGGACAGACCAGTGGTTTCCATTACCGGGGACGGGTCCTTTCAGATGAATATTCAGGAGCTCACGACTGCCGTCCGCGAGGAGCTACCAGTAACGGTTGTTATCCTGAGGAATGGCTCACTGGGAATGGTCAGGCAGTGGCAGCAGCTCTTCTTCGATAACAGGTTGGTTGAGACGCTGATCGACGAGGGCACGCCCTCTCTGGCGAAAGTTACGGAAGCATACGGAGGCAAAGGCGTTACCGTGGCAAGCGAGGACGACCTGGTATCGGGCCTGGAGGAAGCCCTGAGTTACGATGATGGACCCTCCGTGGTTGAGTGTTTCGTGGCTGAAGAGGAAAACGTCTTTCCGATGGTACCGGCCGGCGCTGCAAACGAGGACTTCATACTGGAGGAAAACGATGCCTAAAGGAGAACAGTTCCATCCACTTACGGCTCTCGTCAAGAACGAAAGCGGAGTTCTTTCCAGGCTCTCCGGACTATTTGCCCGGCGTGGTTTCAACATAGATAGCCTGGCAGTTGGAGAGACCAAGAACCCGAAGTACTCCCGGATGTCAATCGTCGTCAAGGGTGACCGGGACGTACTGGATCAAGTGGTAAAGCAACTGAACAAGCAGGTCGACGTGATTTCAGTCAAGGACCTTTCGGACAAGAAACACGTGGAGCGAGAGCTCTCCCTGATCAAGGTTCATGCCAGCAGTGAAAACAGGAGCGAGATAATTGAGCTTGCCGACATATTCGATGCCAGGGTAGCTGACGTGGGCAAGGAATTTGTCATGGTCGAAGCAACCGGCAGTGCCGAGCAGGTGGAAGCTCTGGAGGACCTGCTCGAGGAATTCGGAATAGAGGAAATGGCTCGGACGGGCAGAGTTGTCCTGGAGAGGTCGAAAAAGAAGCAAGAAGAGTGACTTAAAGGAGGTTAGCGTGTCAGCAACCGTTTATTACGAAGAAGACGTGGATAGATCGTACATAGCAGACAAAAAAATCGCGATTATTGGCTACGGAAGTCAGGGTAGGGGTCAGGCGCAAAACCTGAACGATAGCGGCTACGACGTGGTCGTTGGCTTACGTGAGGGTAGTTCCTCCCGTGAGGTCGCCAAGGCGGACGGTCTGGAGGTCACGAATATAGAGAACGCGGCGAAAACCGGTGACGTGGTTCAGATACTAATTCCGGATAACGTCCAGCCGGAGGTGTACAAATCACTGATCGAGCCGGGGCTGGATGAAGGGGATGCACTCTTCTTCTCCCACGGCTTCAACATTCATTACAACCAGATCCAGCCGCCGGAGAACGTCGACGTCGTCATGGTGGCACCAAAGGGCCCCGGTAACCTGGTCAGGCGCGTCTACACCGAAGGCCAGGGGGTTCCGGCCCTGCTGGCAATTTATCAGGACTATACCGGCGAATCTCGGGATACGGGACTTGCCTATGCCCACGGACTTGGGGCGACCCGGGCCGGCGTAATTCTGACGACCTTCAAGGAAGAGACCGAGACGGACCTCTTTGGAGAACAGGCGGTCCTCTGTGGCGGAGTAACCGAGTTGATCAAGGCTGGGTTCGAGACACTAACCGAAGATGGATACCAGCCGGAGATAGCTTACTTTGAAGTGCTGAACGAGTTGAAACTAATAGTTGACCTGATCTACGAGGGTGGGTTGACCGAGATGCGCCGTTCAATCAGTGATACGGCGGAGTACGGGGACCTGACCCGAGGAGAACGAGTAATTGGCGAAGAAAGCAGGGAAGCGATGAAAGAACTGCTGGAAGAGATCAAGTCGGGTGAATTTGCCCGGGAGTGGATCAACGAGAACAAGGCCAACCGGCCTCAGTTTACCCGGTTGCAGGAGATGGACGAGGAGCACGAGATAGAGGAGGTCGGCCGGAAGTTGAGAGAGCTGATAACCCGTTAGGGTACACTATGAAAGAGAGAGCGGTAGAGATATTTGATACCACACTCAGGGACGGAGAACAGACGCCCGGACTGGGCTTCTCGCGTGGAGAAAAACTGGAGATCGCCCGACAGCTGGACAGACTCGCGGTCGACGTGATCGAAGCGGGGTTTCCGGCGAGCTCGACCGAGGAGAAGGAATCAGTATCCGAGATAGCCGATGCAGTTGCTACACCCGTCTGCGGGCTGGCCCGGATCAAAGAAAGGGACCTGGAGCCTGCTTTCGACTCGGGGGTGGAGATAGTCCATCTGTTTGCTTCGACATCCGACATCCAGCTGGAAAAATCGATGAAGATGACCCGGGAGGAAGTCCTGGAGGCTTCAGTAGATACTGTAGAACGGGTCAAGCGGGAAGGGAAGACCTGCGTATACAGTCCGATGGACGCCACCCGAACCGAACCGGATTTCTTGCTGGAAATCAGTCGAGCCGTGGTAAAAGCCGGTGCCGACGCCATAAATCTTCCGGATACCGTCGGGGTTGCCCGGCCGGAGGAAGTCAAGGAAATGGTGGCCGGTGTGTTTCAGGAGGTCGATATCCCCCTGAGCGTCCACTGTCACGACGACTACGGCCTGGCGCTTTCCAATTCCCTGGCGGGTGTAGAAGCCGGAGCAAGTCAGGTCCAGGTAACGGTGAACGGAATCGGTGAACGAGCTGGCAACGCGGCGCTTGACGAGACGGTAATGAACCTGGAACGGATGGATGGGCTAACTACGGGTATAAAGAAGGACTCGCTCTTCGAAACCTCCAAACTGGTGGAAAGGTTGAGCGGTACGCAGCTACCACCGAACAAACCGATTGTAGGTCGAAATGCCTTCTCGCACGAGAGCGGTATCCACGCGGCCGGTATGGTCGAGGACGACAGCACGTTCGAGCCAGAATTGCTTGACCCGGAAACCGTCGGCCACAGACGGAGGTTTATCGTCGGCAAACATGCCGGGCGGAGCGGACTGAAAAAGGTACTGGCCGAGGCCGGTCTGGAACCGAGCGAAGAAGACTTGAACGGGATCCTGAAGAAGGTAAAGTCGATGAGCAGTAACGGAAACAAACTATCCGAGGCGGATATTTACGCCATTGCTGAGACGGAATTGGATAAACCCGACAGGGAGGAGCTGGTCGAGCTGGATCAGGTATTCGTCATGACCGGTGACAACGCGACACCGACTGCGACCATAACCGCCAGCGTCAATGGCGAGGAAAGGACGGAGTCCGGCAACGGCGTCGGGCCGGTGGATGCAGCTTTTGGCGCTATGCGGAAAATAATCGGCGAGGAAAAACAGATCGAGATCTCGCAGTTCCGCGTCGACGCGATTACGGGCGGGAGCGACGCCGTGGCCAACGTGGTCGTCGCGCTGGAGGACGAGCTGGGAACGTCCGCTGAGGCCCGGGGGACCGGTGACGACATAGTGATCGCCAGCGTTGAAGCACTCCTGAACGCCGTCAACCACCTGGCCAGGAAGGACGACAACGAGCGGGAGCAAGGGAAGAAAGTGAAAAGTAAAAGGTGATTCCGATGGACGTTTTGCGCTTCCATCGAAAAAGCCGCAGTCGAATCTTGTCGTGGGAGTTGCTGCTTCCGATCTCGGTTTCATTCTCCATTCTTTCTTCGTTTAACAGTAACAAAGAGAGGGCTCAGAACCGAGAAAATTCCAGCGACGCGGCGCATATGTTTGACCGAACCAGAAAATCCTGAGTCTAACTCAGGAATTTCTGGAGAGGGATATTATTATAACCGAATGGGTGTATATGTTTATGCATAATGACCCCTGGAGCAAGAACCACTATCATGAAGAGAGGGGTTTGAGCACGCGAGTCGGAAATTTCTCGGTTCGGGAAAGCCCGGAGGTCGAGCATAAGTCCCAGGAAAGAGCGGATCCGTTCTCGCTCGGTTTTCGAAGGTATGTTCCTAAATGAGAGCTAAAGGTTCATTGTTGAAAATAATGATATTTACAAAGATTTTTCTGGTAAAAATGCAGGGACAATATGATGGTGAGTAAACTATGAAAGTTAATTTATCAGTTTCAAAAAAACATTCAAGAATGGATAGGGTGAAAACATGAAGAACGTAGCAGTAATACCAGGAGATGGAGTAGGACCGGAGGTAGTTGGTGCGACGGTCGAGGTTCTGGAAGAACTTCCGGTTGATCTCGAATTCAACGAACTTTCCGCCGGGGATCAGGTGAAAGAGAATCGCGGTACCCCCCTGCCGGAGGAGACCCTTGAAGGTGCCCGCGCGGCGGACGCCGTATTGCTCGGTGCAGTTGGCGAAACGGCCGCAGACGTCGTCATTCGGTTAAGGCAGGAGCTCGACACCTACGTAAACCTCAGGCCGGTGAAGGCCTACCCCGGAGTCGAGTGCGTCGACCCAACAACGGACATGGTCATCGTCCGCGAGAATACGGAATGCCTCTACGCGGGAATTGAGAACAGGATAGCCCCGGGGGTAACTACGGCGACACGGGTGATTACGGAATCCGCCAGTAAAAGGATAGCGGAATTCGCCTTTGATTACGCCGAATCCGAAGACAGGTCGCTGGTAAGTGCAATTCACAAGAACAACGTCCTGCCCGTAACCGGCAACCAGTTCCTGGAAGCAGCGGACGGGGTGGCAGAGAGTTCGGACGTGGACTACGAGGACGTCCTGGTCGATGCGGCCGCACTGTACATGGTCAAGGACCCGGAGAGGTTCGAGGTCGTGCTGACGACCAACCTGTTCGGTGACATCTTATCGGACCTGGCGGCGGGATTGATCGGTGGCCTTGGTTTATCCCCATCCGCCAACATCGGTGACGAACACGGCCTTTTCGAACCCGTTCACGGCACGGCACCGGACATTGCGGGAGAAGGTAAAGTCAATCCGACCGCGGCGATCCTCTCCGGTAGTTACATGTTGAACTTTCTCGAGGCGGGTGACTACGGCAAAAAGCTGGAAAGCGCCGTGGAAGAAACTCTGGCCGCCGGAGATACCACCCCCGACCTCGGCGGGGACCTGACGACGACTGAGATGGCACGGGCCGTTCTAGATAGGGTGTGACGGTCATGGAAAGCGATAAAGTTTTAATCTTCGATACGACCTTGCGGGACGGCTCTCAGGGTCGGGATATTAGTTTCTCACTCGAAGATAAAATCAAGGTAGCGCGGCGCCTCGACGGACTCGGGGTGGACTTCATAGAAGCGGGCTGGGTGCCGAGTAATCCGAAGGACACGAAGTTCTTCCAGAAATTTGGTCAGGAGGACCTGGAAAACGCCAGGCTGGTCGCACTGAGCAGCACACGTCGGCCCGGAACCGAGCCCGGAAACGACAGGAACCTACTTGGACTGCTGGATTCCGGTGCTCCCGTTACCGGGATTGTCGGGAAGAGCTGGCGCTTCCACGTGGACGAGGTCCTCGGGGTGACGCCGGAAGAAAACCTAAAAATGATCCGAGATTCCGCCTCCTACCTGAAGAAAAACGGTCGCGAGGTCCTCTACGACGCGGAACACTTCTTTGACGGTTTCAAAAGCGATTCCGAGTACGCTTTGAAGACGCTCAGGGCCGCGGCCGAGGCGGGCGCGGATAGAATCTGCCTCTGCGATACCAACGGCGGTACGATGCCTTCGGAGGTCCGGCGCGTCGTGGAAAAGGTGAAGGAGGTCATTGAACTCCCGCTGTCAATACACCCCCACGACGATTCCGGCGTCGCTACTGCCAATTCAATAGCAGCCGTTGAGGAGGGCGTCAGGACGGTCCAGGGAACGATGAACGGTTACGGCGAGCGGGTCGGAAACGCGAACCTCTGCGAGGTAATTCCGAACCTGGTCTTGAAGAAGGACAGGGGGTGCCTCCGCTCCCGGGAGAGTCTGGAGGACCTTACTTCCGTCTCTCGCTTCGTTTCGGAGCTGGCGAACAAGTCCCCGGAAAGGAGAACGCCCTACGTCGGCGTCAATGCCTTCAGTCATAAAGCCGGACTGCACGTCGATGCCGTGCTCAAACACCCGAAGACCTTCGAGCACATAGATCCGGAAGAGGTAGGTAACGAACGCCGCTTCCTGGTCTCCGAACTCTCCGGCGGCAGCACGGTCGAAAGGAAGCTAAAAAACGTTGGAGTCGACCTGGACGGGGACGGCGACGCCCACAAGGAAGTCCTCGACAACATCAAGAAGCTCGAAGAGGACGGTTATCAGTTCGAAAACGCGGATGCCTCCTTTGCCCTGCTTGCAAAGCGAGTTCAGGGCGAGCTCGAACAGTTCTTTGAGGTGCTGGAGTACGAGATTCTGACGAATCGAGTCGACGGGGAGGACCCAACGGCGAAAGCGAGTGTAAAACTGAGGGTCGATGGGGAAGTTCGCGACGCGATAGAACGCGGCCACGGACCGGTGGACGCGCTGGACAATGCCTTTCACCGCTGCCTGAACAGTTTCTACCACTCGATAGAGAACATGAAGCTTACGAACTACAAGGTAAGGATACTGGAAAGTTACCGGGGAACGGCCGCAGTACCCCGGGTAATGATCGAGATGACTGACGGCGAAAAAACCTGGAACACGATCGGGGTCTCGGAGGACGTAATCGAAGCGAGCTGGGAAGCGCTTCGCGACGGCTATATCTACGGTTTGTTGAGCGAAAAGACGGAAATCTCCGGCCACGCGGCCTGAGATAAGAAGATATTTCTGAAATTATGAAAAGGGAACGGTTTCCCCGTTCCCTTTTCGGATAGAACTCGTCTCTAAATCTTCGTTCCGGTCTCCTCTATTCCGGTAATCTTCCCGAATTCTTCCTTTACCTCGAGCGTTATCTCTCCGGGTTTACCGTCACCTATCTTCCGCCCGTCTATTTCCGATACGGGAGCAACTTCCGCTGCCGTCCCGGACAGGAATACCTCGTCGGCCGTCATTACCTCCGCCAGCCCTAGGTTTTGTTCCTTTACCTCGTAACCAAGGTCCTTCAGGATATCGATTACGACGTTCCTGGTTATTCCCGGGAGGTTGTTAATCACCGGCGGCGTGTAAACGGTTCCTTTTCTGTAAACAAAGACGTTGTCCGCGCTCCCCTCGGAAACGTTACCGTTGGTGTCAAGCATGAGCGCCTCGTCCGCACCCCAGTTGTCCGCCTGCATCAGTGCCAGGACGTTGGTCAGGTAGTTCAGATGTTTTACTGTGGGTGGCAGACCCTGTTTGGGCTGGTTTCGGATGGTCGTCGTCAGCAGGTTGAGCCCTTCCTCGTACAGTTCCGGTCCGTAAAGTGCTTCCCATTCCTTCGTGATGATAATGACCGAGGGGTCGGAGCAGGATTCGGTATCTATGCCGAGTGAGCCCGCTCCCCGGGTGACGATCGGTCTGATGTAAGCTTCGTCGAAACCATTCACCCTGAGCGTTTCCAGAATCGCTTCCGTCATTTCCTCCCGTCCCAGCGGTGGGTCGAGGTTTATCGCCCGGGCGCTTCGGTAAAAACGGTCTAAATGTTCTTCCAGCTTAAAGACGTAGCCATCATAAGCTCGGATTCCTTCAAAAATCCCGTCTCCGTAAAGAAAGCCGTGGTCAAATACGCTGATCTTTGCCTCTTCTTTTGGTACGAACTCGCCGTTCAGGTAAATCTTTGCCATTGTTCCTCCTTATTCTTGGTCTTCTTCTTTTTCGTAACCCTTCAAAACCAGGCTGGTTTCCGTAGTCTGAACTTCGTCCATGTTGCGAAACTCCTCGATCAGGTCGTTTAGCTGCTGCACAGAGTTGGATTCCAGGTGGGCCTGAATGTCGTGGTCCCCGGTTAGCTCGAATACCGTATCGACTTCGTCGAACGCCGCGATCTTCCTCGTGGCCCTGGTGGTATAGGAGGTGCTATTCAGGGCAAAGGAGACCAGTGCCTCCACACCTGCCGGAATCCTGCTTTTAACCTCCAGGTCCAGTACCCTGTCCGCTATTTCCAGCAGGTCGATATCGTTGAACCGCGTCTTGCCATCACTTGCCGACTCCTTGACGCGGGAAACTATTTCTTCTAGCTCCGGCTCGTCCGGCTCGACACCCATTTCGCTCAACCTGTCCTTCACCGCAGCCTTCCCGGCGTACTTGTCGATGATGATCTCGCGCTGCTTGTGGACTATCTCCGGGGGGATTGCCTCGTAGGTCTTTGGGTCCTCAAGTACTGCTTTAGTGTGAAGGCCTGACTTGTGAGCAAAGGCGTACTGGCCGACTATCGGATCGAGCTCCGAGTTGAAAAGACCGGATGCCTTCTCCACGGCATGTGAGATTTCCGGCAGGATTTCGAGCTTCCAGTCCTTTTCCACGCCGTAAAGCCGCTGCAGTGCAACGACGGTCGGAGACAGCGGGGCAATGCCGGTTCGCTCGCCCAGCCCGTTTACAGTGACGTCAATCAAGTATGCTCCGGATTCGTAACCGGCCAGTGAGTTTGCCACCGCCATGCCGTAGTCGTTATGGCAGTGCGTGTGGACTGGAGCGTCGACTAGCTCGGTTGTCCTTTTGATCAGGTCGCCGTATGAGGAAGGGGTTGCAGTTCCTACGGTGTCGGCTATGCTGATCCTGTCGGCCCCGGCTTCTTCGGCAGCAACAACTGCCTCTTCGAGGTACCCCGCCTCCGTTCTGGTCGCGTCCTCGGGGGTAAAGCGGACCTTGAGCCCCAGCTCTTTGGCGTAAGCTACCGATTCCTTGATCTTTTCCAGCGCTCCGGATCTATCCGTATGGAGTTTATGTTCCAGGCTGAGCTGGGAAGTACCGAGAAAAATTCCGACCCAGCTGACCCCGACATCCCTGGCTGCCTCTATGTCCTCCTTCAATGCTCTGGAGTGGGCCATGGTCTCTGCTTCCAGGCCGTCGCCGGCTATTACACGGCAGGCGCGCTCTATATCCTCGGAGACCACCGGGTGGCCCAGCTCGATAATGTCGATTCCGAACTCGTCCATCAGCCTGGCGATTTCCTTCTTTTCCTCGATCGTGAAGGATACGCCGGGCGTCTGCTCGCCTTCTCTCAAAGTAGTATCAAGTAATTGCATGGATCCTCCTTCCCCTTAACCCGCTGCCGCGCCTTCCAGAACCTGTAGAGTTTTGACTAAAACCTCTTCGGCCCGGTCCAGTTCCTCCAGCTCCAGGTGTTCCTCCGGCGTATGATCGAGGGAAGAATCCCCCGGGCCGTAAGCCACGATCGGAACGTCCCAGTGCTCCGCAAATATGTTCATGTCGGCGGTACCTGTCTTTAACTTAAACTTCGGCTCTCCTCCCTGCCCCCTGATCCCGGAAAGGAAAGCGCTGACGAGCTTGTTGCGTTTGGAGGATTTAACCGGAGGGATTCCGCGGGTCCTTGCCACGGAGGCCTCACCGGCGTTTTCCTCGATAAACCGGTCCAGTCCTTCGTATTCGAACCCTGGGCTCGTTCTTACGTCAAGCTTCATTTCGACCGCGTCCTCAAATGGCCGGTCCTCCGTGTTGAAATCGGTCAATCGAACGTCAGTACTGTTGAAACCGGTAGAATCGTCTTCAACTAGCCCGCACAGGCCCTCGTAGAACTTTACGGCTTGCTCGGCCGGGAGGGCGGATCCCTCGCCGCGGTGCGTCTTCGGGACCGTCAGCGAGTAGGTAATTCGTGTCGAACCCCGGTAACCGAGCGTTACCCCATTCCAGCGGCTTGGTTCGCCCACGACAACGTAATCCGGCTCTACTTCGTCCACCAGGGCGTAGGCACCATTCGAGCTCGTTTCCTCTTCGACGACCCCGGCGACGATCAGTTCCAGGCTCTCCGAGCCAGCGAGCTCGCTCCCCGCTCCAATAAAACTGGCCAGCGGGGCCTTGGCATCGACCGAGCCCCTGCCGTGAAGTACTCCGTCCTCGACCCGGACGGGTATCTCGCCTTCCACGGTATCCAGGTGGCCGACCAGTAAAACTGTCACGTCCCCGTCGCCGGTACTGCCGATCAGGTTACCGGTTTCGTCCCGTGTAGTACTGTATTTTAGCTCTTCCATCTTCGGTCCGAGAAAGTCAACGAGTTTGGATTCATCTCCGGACGGGCTGTAAATTTCCACCATCCGCTTCAGCAGGTTCCGTGTTTCCATGGTCAAAGGTGGCTGATAATTGCGTCGGTCAATTCAGTCGTGCTTGCATTACCTCCAAGGTCTGGTGTGAGTACGTTTCCGACGGAAAGCACCTCTCTGATTGCTGAGTCTATTTCCGCGGCCGCTCCGTCCTGATCGAGGTAATTCAGCATCATAATTGCCGAGCGCAGTAGCCCGAGTGGATTAGCTACGTTCTGGCCTGCTATGTCCGGAGCAGAGCCATGGACAGCTTCAAATATCACCTGATCATCCCCGAAATTACCTCCGGGTGCCACGCCGAGGCCTCCAATCAATCCGGCGGATAGGTCAGATAGTATATCGCCGTAGAGGTTGGGTGCGAGCAGGACGTCGAAGTCCTCCGGCCGAAGCAGAAGTTGCATTGCCATGTTATCGACTATTTTCTCGTCGAACTCGATCCTTGGGTAATCCTCCGCGACCTCTCGGGCACAGTCCAGAAATAGCCCGTCGGACTGTTTTAGAATGTTGGCTTTGTGGACGGCGGTAACCTTGCTCCTGCCCTCGTTCTTGGCGTACTCGAAGGCAAACCGGGCCACGCGACTCGAACCCTCAACGGTGGTGAGTTTGACTGACTCGGCGTACTTGTCCTTTACGGTATGTTCTACACCGCTGTAGAGCCCCTCGGTGTTCTCCCTCACGGTCACCAGATCGACTTCCTTCTGGAGGTCGGGACCGAGTCCGGGCAGTTTGGTCACCGGTCTCACGTTCGCGTAGAGATTGAGCTTCTTCCGCGTGGCTACCGTAAGACTGCTGTAACCGGAGCCGATCGGGGTCGTTATCGGGCCCTTTATTCCGACGGAGTTCTTCCGGACGGATTCGACCATCCGTTCGATTATCTCCTCACCAGGTTCCTCTTTCGGGTTCGTCTCGATTATCTCCCACTCTATCTCACCGGAGGAAGCGTCAATTATTTTGCGGACAGCCCGACTGATCTCCGGACCAATTCCGTCTCCCGTTATGAAGGAAACTGTTTCGCTTGCCATCGGTTAGAGGTTAAAGGTTCCGTGCTTGTCCAGGTGCGCCACCAGACCGCCGTCCTCCAGGATCTTGCTCATTTCCGGAGGCAGGGGCGATATCTCGATTTCTTTATCCCTGTCGACGTCCTTGAGCACGCCTTCCTCCAGGTTAACGTACAGCTCGTCGCCCTGGTCTATTTCGTCCGTATCGCATTCTATGATCGGCAATCCGATGTTTACCGCGTTCCGGTAGAAAATCCGTGCGAATGACTTGGCGAGGACGGCGCTAACGTCCGCGTGTTTGATTACTGTCGGCGCCTCTTCCCGGGACGAGCCGGAGCCGAAGTTGTTACCGGCAACTATGAAGTCTCCCGGGTCGGCCTTGTCCCTGAAGTCGGGATCCACTCCTTCCATGGCGTGTTCGGCCAGTTTGTCGTCGTCTGTTATCTTCATCAGGTACTTTCCGGGAATTATGTAGTCCGTGTTTATGTCGTCGCCGAATTTGTGGGCTTTTCCGGTTAGTTCTGTTTCGTTCATCGTTTCCTCCTGTTTTGTGTGATTGAGCTAATTACTGGTTATTAATAAGCTAAAACATTAAGCCAACTTTTCCTTCCGTCGTTAAAATTTCATGTGAATTCCCCGGAGAGGAAATCGCAGCTTCCGATCTCAACCTCGTTTCGTTCCTTTTCTTTGTTTCGATATTACAAAGAGAGGGCTCAGAACCGAGAAAATTCCAGCGACGCGGCGCATATGTTTGACCGATCCAGAAATTCCCTGAGTCCAACTCAGGTAATTTCTGGAGAGGGATATTACCATAACCGAATGGGTGTATATGTTTATGCATAATTATCCCTGTATTAAGAACCCCTATCATGAAGAGAGGGGTTTGAGCACGCGAGTCGGAAATTTCTCGGTTCGGGAAAGCCCGAAGGTAGATAACAAGTTCCACGAAAGGGTGGAACGTGCTCGCTCTGTCTCCAACGAGTTTTTCTGACTGAGAGCAAAAGCCGATTTTTTTCTGGTCTCCGGTAAATTCATTGATAATTTAGACGAAATTTCTCGGGTCGGTAATTTCCCCTTCAATTGCCGAAGCCATCACCGTAGCCGGTGAACCGAGGTAGATGCCTGCGCTCTCGTTTCCCATTCTACCTTTGAAGTTTCGGTTAGCCGTCGATATGACCGTCTCATCGTCCGCCGGTATTCCGTTGTGAGTGCCGAGACAGGGACCGCAACCGGGGGCAATTACCGAAGCACCTGCTTTAGTCAAAGTACTCAGGATTCCCTGGTCCGTGGCCTTCTGATAGATGTCCTGAGAAGCCGCCGCCACTATAAACCTGACATCGTCCGCAACTTCGTTACCTTCGGCTATTTTTGCCGCTTCCTGGAGGTCCTCGAGTCTGCCGTTAGTGCAGGTGCCGACGAAGGCCTCGTCGATATCCGTTCCCGCCAGCTCGGTTAGCGGCGATACGTTGTCGACCTCGTGCGGCGCCGCTACCGACGGGGTGATCTCGGACAGATCTATATCCATTACCTGTTCGTAGTCGGCGTCTTCGTCCGGTTCTACGGGGTGAGGTTCCTTATCGGAATGTTCCGCGACCCAGTCCAGTGCCTTCTGGTCCGGCTCCATAATTCCAGCCTTGCCGCCGAGCTCGATTGCCATGTTGGAGATCGTAAACCGGGCCGGTATACTTAGTGACTCCATTCCTTCTCCTCCGTACTCCAGAGTTTGGTACGTCGCGCCGTCCGCGGTCAGTTCCCCGGCCAGGTAGAGTATTAGATCCTTGGAGTAGACTCCATCGCTCAGCTCGCCGTGCAGGTTGACCCGGATCGTTTCCGGAACTTTAAACCAGAGTTTTCCGGTGTGAAGTGCCGAAGCCAGGTCCGTTGCCCCGACGCCCGTGGAAAAGGCGTTGATGGCGCCGTAAGTCGTCGTATGAGAGTCGGCACCGACGACCAGGTCTCCCGGGACGACGTGTCCGCCCTCCGGTACCAGCTGGTGGCAGATACCTTCCCCGGAATCGTAGAGCTTGATTCCGTGGTCGTTTGCAAAGTCCCGCAGCTGGTTGTGCAGGTTTGCCGCGCCCGCGGTCGGTGGCGGGGCGCTGTGGTCGATCACCATTACGACGTCCTCCGGGTTGGCCACCTTTCCGTTCTCCAGTTCGTGCCAGGCTTCCGTTACCAGATGGAACGTTCCATCGTGGAACATCATCAGGTCCAGGTCCGCTACGACTATCTCTCCCGCTTCGACCTTTTGACCCGCTTTCTCGGTAAGTACCTTCTCAGATATCGTCATGCCGCTATGTGCGCTCAAAGTTATGCTACCTCCTCTGCTTTCTCTGTCTCTTCGGCTTCCATCTCTTCGTAGAGTGAAACCAGTTCCTTATCAAAAAGTGCTCGCTTCAGTTCAACTGCCATGCTTCGCACCTTGGGAAGCAGTGCTTCCGCTTCTTCCTCGCTCAGTTCTATTCCGTATTCCATTTCGAACTTCGCCAGAATCGCTTTCTTCCCCGAGTGCTTGCCGATTACCAGCTGTCTCTCTGCCCCTACTTCCTGGGGGGTAAAGGCCTCGTATGTTTCCGAATCCTTGAGAACTCCGTCGGTGTGAATGCCGGACTCATGGGCGAACGTGTTCGAGCCGACAATTGCTTTCGAAACGGGCAGATCCTGGGCCGACGCGTGCGAAACGTATTCGGAGAGTTCCAGGAAGTCGGAAGTGTTGAAACCGAGGTCGAGGTTTTCCAGGTGTTTCAGTGCCATAACTATCTCTTCCAGCGGCGCGTTACCGGCCCGTTCTCCCAGACCGTTTACTGTCGTTCCGACGTAATTTGCCCCGCCCTTGACTCCGGTAAGCGCGTTGGCCGCCGCCAGACCGAAGTCGTTGTGGGTATGCATTTCGATGTCTATATCCACTTCGCTCTTGAGTTTTTTGATTTCTTCATGGGTTTCCAGCGGTGTCATGATTCCGACCGTGTCGCAGTATCGCAGTCGGTCCGCTCCGGCTTCCCTGGCTTGCTCGGCGAATTCTACCAGGAAGTCGAAGTCGGATCTCGTCGAGTCCTCTGCGTTCACGGAGACGTAGAGCCCGTGATCCTTGGCGTATTTGGTCGCTTCGGTCATATGTTCCAGTACCCATTCCCGAGATTCGTTTAACTTCTTATCGATGTGAATGTCCGAGGTCGAGACGGAGACGGCGACGGCGTCAACGCCGCAGTCTATAGATGATTTTACGTCCGAAACCACGGCGCGGTTCCAGCCCATTATGCTCGCTTCGAGGTCCGCTGCCACTATCTTCTCGATCGCTTCTCGTTCGTCTCCTCCCATTACGGGGACTCCGGCTTCTATCTGATCCACGCCAACTTTATCCAGCAGCTTGGCGATTCTTACCTTTTCTTCGTTTGCGAAAACGACTCCCGCGGTCTGTTCGCCGTCTCGTAGAGTCGTGTCTACGATCTTGACATCGTGCATTCTATCCCTCCCCTAAAAGCAGGAATATTTACTTTCTTCAAGAATATCTGAAAGGTTAATTTCAGATCTAAAGTTAACAGTTTTACAGAGAACTAATCACTGATACATTATTTCCTCCCCCTCTCTTAAGAAAGTCAAGCCCCATTTTTAGAGGGACCATCCCTCAGGTGGCACAGTTTGCCTACCGTAATTTGATTCTTTACTGACAT
>Ga0207414_1000387_pt1 | contig 20131 bp, 19 predicted proteins | sample PonA231FremontCA_2_FD_187269 | JGI IMG/M metagenome (GOLD analysis project Ga0207414, IMG submission 187269) | Marine sediment microbial community from Fremont, CA, USA - Pond A23 Sediment 1 (SPAdes) | ecosystem: Environmental > Aquatic > Marine > Unclassified | place: USA: Fremont, California...
GATTCTCACGAGGTTCCCTTTTAAGCCCATCCGGACACCTGAAAGTTTTTCAACAAAGAGCGCAGTATTTAATGCAATTTTTTATTAATAGATCGATATTAAAAAGTCAAGTCGCAAATAGCTCCAGCTCCGATTAGTCCAAATGGGACATGGAATCGTTCAAGTTTTCGATCCAGATATCTACGATATTGTCGTATTCCCCCATGCCTTTCAACACGGTTTTTACTTTGTATCCATTATCTTCCAGGATGGATTTCCAGGAATCCTCACCGTCACCGGCCATATCGTTTTGAGCATGGTCTCCGGCGACTGACATAAATGGCATGAGATAGACCTTGTCTACATCCTTTTCTTCAAGATTGGACAGGATGCTGTCAATTTTGGGGGACCCCTCGACATTACCTATATATGCCAACCCGTCCTCTTGCTGGAACTGATAAGACATCGCCTGGTAAAATGCATTGTTGGGATGATGCGTTCCGTGGCCCATGAAAATTACCGCTTCATCTTCACTCCGTTCATCCGGGATGTTGTTCAACATGCTATCCCTCACTTTGATTAGACTTTCAGGAGAGGACAGCAGGGGAGCTCCTAACACTATGTCTTGCATTTTTCCGTGCATGGAACCGAAACCTTCCACCACGGATTTCAAATCCCCGTACTCGTATCCCTTGATAATATGCAGTGACTGAACAGCAACACGGGTAAAACCCTGAGCCTTCATTTTGGCCAGGGCTTCGGCCGGGGAGGGGATGTCCTTGTCCCTGGAAGCCAATTTTTCCCGTATCATTTTGGATGTATAGGCCCAGCGCACCGGAGTGTCGGGATATTGTTCTTTCACCTGCTTGTCTATATTCTGGAATGCCTTTTGTGCATCACTATAACTGGTTCCAAAAGTGACAAGCAAGATGCCTTTTTTGATTCTTTTTGCATCTGATCCGTGCCCGTGGCCATGATTATCTCCGGCTATTGAAACGGGCTGTGCAAACAAGAAAAAAAACATGCTTACTGCCGCGATAAAAAGCTTCCTGTTCATGAGTCCTCCTTGGTTTGTTGGTTAGGCAAAAAAAATCCCCGAATCGACATATGCAGTCGATCCGGGGATGTCCCTTTTTTATCCGCCGCGATCGCTTGGATGTATTTTAAAGCCGCGTGAATACATCCGTATTCTTGCAGGCAGGTCTTCTGACTTGCGGATCTTCCTACTTGCCGCGCCTTCCCACCCTGCACCCACTTGGATATCGAAATGTTTTTGCTTTTTGAGAACAGCTAAAATTTATCTCAAGATTACCTTGGCTTTATTGCTTCGATATCCAAGTGGGTGCAGGGCAGTGGCTTGTTGCGGTTTTCGTCCCCGCTTACAGCCGCGGGCCGGTCCCCGATTTTCACGGGGTTCCCTTTTAAGCTAAAAAGCACCTGAAAGAATTAATTAACTAGAAGTAGTTATTAAAATACAATTGCAACAATTGTCAATATATTTACCAAGACTATTTTGTGCTTAACAAAATATTCTTTGTTATCAGCTTGTTAGATTTCAATCCGGCTTTTTGTTTGAAAAAAAACCCAATAATTTAGAGTCTTGAAGTTTTACTATTTTCAAGATTTTGATTTTATTTCCTTTTTCCTATAGGAAAAGATTGCCCGGATATTAGATATTCTTGATCCAGTAGGTCAAGATTGCCCGAATTTCGAATTTTAAGCTTAAACAAGAAAAAATCCATATACAAACAGCAAATTGAATTCTAGAACAAAAAAAGCCATGATATATTTACGCCTATTTATCAGGTTGATAAATACCCAACTTTTGATATATTAAGCGGCAATGAATAAACAAAAAAATACACATGGGCAGCACGATTATCGTGGAATTATAATTTACGGTGCTTTTTCCATAAAAGAAGATTCCTGCCCCTCTGAAGAAGTTGATGGTTTTGATTTAGGTGAGGTAGTGTTTGCTGAGCAAGATGATCAGGGTAATGTTGAAGTGCGGAATATAAACGAAAATTTTGTCCCCAGCGGGGAAAAGAAATTTATTCCCAAAGAGCAATTCTTGAATTGTTATCTTCCGGAACCCTCGATGTTTAACAACAAGGTCTTGCCAGCACTGCAAGAGCTCAACGCAACCATTGAGGAGGGAGAAAAAGCCCTGCAGAACAATGAATTGTTCAGTGCTGAACACGAATTCAACAATGCCCTGTGCATAGATGAAAAAAATATCCGGGCTACTTTCAATTTGGGGCTGACTTATTTGGAGATGCAGGATTGGGATAATACCGAACAGATCTTCCAGAAATTAATCAAGATGGATGCCCCTTTTAAAAAAGAACAAAAACACCTGTTCAACAAGTTCGGCATTGAATTGAGGAAAAAAGGACTGCACAAACACGCATTGAAGTACTATTCCAAAGCTGTGAGATTGGAAACCGAGGATGAACATCTCTGCTTCAATATTGCCAGGGTCTTTCACGACAAAGGTAATATTTGCAAGTGCAAACGTTATTTGCAAAAAGCTCTGCAATACAATCCCGATTTCAAGTACGCTAAATCCATGTTGCAATATTTGCAATAACCTGGATTAACATTGTGCTAACGGTTTGTTCAATGATTTCAAGACTGTTTTTATAGAGCCCTGGAGTAATGGAAGCACCTTTTTAACCCTGATTTTCTGATAATGGGAGTTGAGATATGAAACAATTCCTGGTGGATACCCACGTCCACTTGTGCGAATCCGCTTTTGATAGCGATCTGGAGCATGTGGTATCCAGAGCTAGGGAACATGGTATTGAAAAGATGATAACAGTTAGCGAAAACAAGAAGGACGTGTACAACAACTTGGAATTGGCGGAGAAATATCCGGAGATTATGCCTGCAGCCGGGTTGTATCCAGCAAATGCCAATCTGCGGGAAGCAGAAGAGATCCAGGACATTATCCGCAGGGAGCATACCAGGCTTGCTGCAATAGGAGAGGTGGGGCTGGACTTTCGCATTGCAGAGACTGAAGAGGAGAAAGAGCTCCAGAGGGAGGTATTTGGTATGTTTATCCGGCTTTCCATGGAGCTGGATCTGCCCTTGAGTGTACATTCCCGTTCTGCAGGCAAATACGCAATAAGGCAACTATTGGAGCACGGGGCGGACAAAGTACAGATGCACGCCTTTGACGGCAAGGCCGCATCTGCTCAAGAAGCCATCGAAGCTGGGTACTATTTTTCCATACCTCCCTCGGTAAGCCGCTCCAGGCAAAAACAGAAACTGCTTAAACAACTTCCAGTGCCTTCTCTGTTGCTGGAGACCGATGCCCCGGTTCTAGGACCTTCACCAGAGGAACGGAACGAACCCTCCCAACTGATAGTATCCCTTGGGGCGATTGCAGAAAGCAAGGGCTTTTCGATCCCGGAGTTAAGACAAATCCTGTTTAACAATACCTATGGTTTATACGGCGATATGCTGCTGCAATAAATTGATGCAGAAATGGAGTTTCTATGGAAGTTTTTTTCCTATTTGACTGACCAGGGTACTGAAAAATTGAAAAAAGATGCAAGAGTGCTTGTTTTTCCCAATGGTGGATGCACATTCCCGGTTTTGGATTCTGAGAATTAATTTGCTAAAAAATATCTAATAAGGACAGGACATGCAGAAGGCAGGCTTCGTGGTAGCAGGTACACACAGCGGATGCGGGAAGACTTCGGTGGCACTGGGGTTAATGGCGGCTCTGGCCGGAAAGGGATTCAAAGTGCAGCCCTTTAAAGTAGGTCCGGATTTTATAGATCCCGGGCATCACACCCGCATTACCGGCAGACAATCCTATAACCTGGATGGCTGGATGCTTTCTTCTGAATACAATCATGGCTTGTTCTGTCAAGGTATGAATGATGCCGATGTTGGAGTGGTTGAGGGAGTGATGGGACTCTTTGACGGATTTTCCGGAAAAGAGGAGTCCGGATCAACCGCCCAAATAGCCAAATGGCTGGATTTGTCAGTGCTCCTGGTTATTGATGCCAAATCCATGGCCAGATCTGCAGCTGCATTGTCCCTGGGATATTGTAGTTTTGATCCGGGTTTGCACTTGGACAAGGTGATTTTTAACCGGGTAGGAAGTCCCGCCCACATCGATATCTTGCAGGAGGCCATGCAGTCTCTCCCGGAGATCCAGGTAGTAGCCCATTTACCCAGGGAGGAGAAAATCGAGATTCCTTCCAGGCATTTGGGATTGATCACAAATGAAGACTTGCAGACGGATGGTAATAGAATTGAGCATCTTGCCGGCTGGATAGAACAAAATGTGGACCTGGATGCAATGATCAAGAGTTTTGAGTTCAAGCAGGACAGGATCCTGGAAATAGATAAATTCAACCAGGAATTGCAAAGCAGTGACAACGATGCCCGCCGGCAAGAGAGATTTGCAGGACTGCGTATTGCTGTAGCCAGGGACGAGGCCTTTTGTTTCTATTATCCGGATAATCTGGAGTTGTTGGAGGAACTGGGTGCAGAGATAGTCTATTTTTCTCCTCTTGAAGATACAAGCCTGCCTGATGATATATATGGAATCTATCTCGGGGGTGGCTATCCGGAGCTCAACGCAAGAAGACTCTCGGAAAATACAAAACTGAAAGCCCAACTACTGGATTTTGCCGACCACGGCAATCCAATCTATGCGGAATGCGGCGGATTTATGTATCTTATGCAGGAGTTGGAGGATGTTAATGCTGATACATATCCCATGGTGGGAATTTTTGCGTTGCATGCAAGGATGGAAAAAAGATTCAGGGCCCTGGGTTATAGAGAGATCCAAATAGAACGGGATTGCATTCTGGGCAGGAGTGATACGGTATGCAGGGGACATGAATTTCATTATTCCAGTATTGACAATGATAATTTCCAGGGAAAGCTAATTTACGATGTGATCGACAGAAAAGGCAAAAAGAGAAATAGCGAAGGCTATGCTTACAAAAATGTACTTGCCTCTTATATACACCTGCATTGGGGTTCATATCCGGAGATAGCACGCAATTTCCTCCACGCGTGTGCAGTTAAAGAATAATTATCCATAACAATCAAAAATAGTTGGCAACAAACAGAAATAATGTTAAAAGAATCAGTGTGATGATAATATCAAAATTGAATTTCTGCTGGATTGAAAAAAATAACTTTAATTTTTTTTTAGGGACCACCTATGAAGATCCTTATAGCTGAGGACGATGAAACCTCCCGCAAAACGCTTGCCAATATGCTCCAAAAACTGGATTATGAAGTGGTGGTAACCCCGGATGGTGCTTGGGCCTGGCAAGAGTTGCAGCAACCGGACCCTCCAGAACTACTTGTCCTTGATATTGTGATGCCAAAAATAGACGGATTGGAACTTTGCCGGAAAATACGGGAGCATTACACAGACAACCCCCCTTATATAATCCTTCTTACCGCCAAGAAAGACAAGGAAAATATTGTCCAGGGCCTGGAATCCGGAGCAAATGACTATGTCATTAAACCATACGACTTTGACGAGTTAAAGGCCAGGATAGGTGTAGGAGAAAGAGTGCTGAGGATCCAATCCGGTTACCTCAATAAAATCTCCGAACTCAAGTTGACAGAGGAGGCACTTAGAGAGAGCGAGGCAAAATTTCGCAGTGTTTTTGATAGTTCCAACGATGCCTTCCTGATACACGATATGCAAGGTTGTTTTTTGGAAGTTAACAGTGCCGCCTGCAAAAATTTGGGTTATACTAGAGATGAGCTGTTGCAGATGAGTATAATGGATATTGATACACCGGAAAATGCGAGCTTGGTTTCCGAAAGGTTGAAAAGGATTGAAGAGGAAGGATATATAATATTCGAGAGCGCTCACCGCGCGAGGGATGGATCGGAGTTTCCGGTGGAGATAAATTGCCGCAAGATGGAATACCAGGGGAAAGCATGTATTCTCAGTGTAGTACGTGACATCAGCGAGCGCAACAAAGCTGAGGAGGCGTTGCGACAAAGTGAAGAGAGATTTAAGAAACTGTTTGATACCAACCCGGATGCTGTAGCTTTAGTGGACAAACAGGGCAAGTTCCTTATGGTGAATCCTGTTATGGCGGACAATTTTTGCATGACTCCGGAAGAGTTGAGTGGAAAAAGCTTCCATGAAGTAATGCAGCACCATTTGGCCGAGAGCCGTATAGCCAAGTTACAGGAGGCCCTCGAGCAGAATGATCAGTTGTTTTATGAAGACGAGAGGGAGGGAATACAATTCCAGAATGTTATAATCCCAATCGCCACTTCAAAGGACAAACGAGTGTTGCAAATAATAGCCAGGGATGTGACAGACCAGAAAAAAATGCAGGAGAGGCTTACGGAGTTGAGTATTTACGACTCCTTGACCAAACTGTATTCCAGGTACTTGTTTGAAGAAGAAATGAAGCGCCTGGGAGATGGCCGTTATTGCCCCATTGCAATAATTATCTGTGATATAGACGGACTCAAGCTTATAAACGATACTTTGGGTCATCATAAAGGGGATAAATTCCTGATCGATACTGCGGACATATTGAGAAACGCCTTCAGGTCAAGCGATATTATATCCAGAATCGGTGGAGACGAATTTGCTATTTTATTACCCAGATGCACAGAGAATTGCATCCAGGATTGCAAAAACCGGATACACAAGGAATTGGAGGAATACAACAAGAGCAATTCCGATTTTGGACTCTCAGTTTCCATAGGCTATGCTATAAAATTCAATCCTCCGGTTGATATGAAACATCTGTTCAAAAAAGCTGACGATGCCATGTACAAGGAAAAGCTGGAACAAAATGCCAGTTCCCGCAGTACAATTGTGCAGGCATTGTTCAAGGCCCTGGAATCAAAGGATTATTTTATTGAAGATCGTACTGAACGCTTGTATTACTTGGTTCATATGCTGGGTAAAGCATACAGTATTTCGGAAAGCAAGTTAAATAAACTGAGCCTTTTGGCTAAGTTCCACGATTTCGGCGAAGTGGGGATATCGGACAATATCCTGTTTAAACAGGGACCTTTATCCGACGATGAATACCAGGAGATGAAAAAACACTGCGAAATAGGCCAACGGATAGCCCTTTTTACATCCGACCTGGCGCCTGTAGCAGACTTGATCCTGAAACACCACGAATGGTGGAACGGCCAGGGTTATCCCTTGGGCCTTCAGGGTGAAGATATACCCATAGAGTGTCGTGTTATGGCAATAGTAGATGCCTACGACAGCATGACCAGTGAACGGCCGTACAAGAATAAGATCTCCCAACAGGAGGCAATAAAGGAATTGAGGCGCTGTGCAGGTACTCAATTCGATCCCGATCTAGTGGATTTGTTTATTCAGATCTTACCCAGCCACTTGTGAAAATTACGAGCCAAGGCAAGTAAGGAATTTTTCTTAATTTCTTTTTTTCCGCTTGATAAGAGAGAAAACCTTTCCAGTAAGTCGGGCTTATCTTTGCTTTGTTCTGGTATGAATCTACTGAACTGGCTATCAGATTTTTTTCCCAATTTATTCAAATACAAAGTTAACTCCGAATATGTGGTTCCTGTTTTGTTTCTTGCATTCCGGACCAAAAATGCAGGATAAGGGTAATTATGATTATTCCGCCTCCCAGGAAAGTGAGCACCGGGGGGTTCTCTCCCAGAAATAGCCAGACCCAGATGGGTGCAAAGACAGTTTCAATCAATAGAAACAGGCTGACCTCAGGTGAAGGAAGAAAGCGGGTGCTTGTTCCTATGAGTACCAGGGCTGTGGGCATTTGAACCAAACCCATAATTCCCAGGATCAAGAAGTCCTGCATGCTCAAGCTCAAAGGGTGTGCAAACGGAGCGCTTAGCAGTGCCATTATCATCCCTCCCACACAGACCAAAGGCAAGGGATCCAGCCAGGTGTTTTGCCTTAGCAGGGTGAGATTGCTTCCTATGTTCAAGGCTGCTGCCAGGGCAATGAGATTTCCATAGAACCCACCTGTTTCCAGGGAACCGTAAAATACGGTGATCACCCCGCAAATAGTTAATACAATTGCCAGCCATGTCCTTGCAGGGATTTTTTCTATGCCGAAAAGCCAAGTAAGCATGGCTGCGAATAGCGGGGATATGCTTATTATTACCACTGCATTGGCTACTTTGGTGAACATTACCGCGCTTACGAATAAAATGCCACCCAGCCCGTAGAAAAATGCGCTTCCTAATGCCGGTGCCCCGCTCTTTTTCAGATTTTTGAAAACCTGGTCCTGTTTTAGGAATGAGTTTACCAAAAAAAGGGATATAAACATGAATATACCCCTCCAGAAAATGATATTGCCGTTTGTAGTATTGGCCAGGCGAATCAGGAGGGCATCGAAGCTTATGGCTGTTACACCCAGAAGTAATAAAAACAGGCCTTTGGTTTTTGGGGGTAGCTGTGAGATTGTTGGCATATTACAGAACCGGGATCCAATTTTTTTTGTATTTCTGGATTCCGGCACTTCGCCGGAATGACTTCCATGAGAAAGCGACAAAATATGTGTTACAAGTCACTAGAAATTAAATAAAATTGTGAACTCTAGATATTATTAGGAAATGGCTAGCAATTCTACACTAAAGTAAACCAGCTATTTACCGTTGCAAGAATTAATTAAACGGTGAAATTTCGTTGAATCACGGTTTTCGGTCAGGCACTAATTGATGAAAGGGAGGGTAGTCATGGGTAATAAACATTGTCTAAAATAGTTCCCATTAGGGTATTACCAATTTCCGGATACGGAAATCGTAAATTTTCAATAGCAGGAATAACAGGAGTTATAACATCCAAAACTTTTTAAATTGATTCAAATGTAGGAAATGAAATAAAAATTGGACTATAGTTGCTCAAATTTAAAAAGCAGCTCAAGTAAACATCTTGTATTACTAGGCTTTTAAATGGTGCCGAGGGGGGGATTCGAACCCCCACGGGCTGTTGCCCACTACCCCCTCAAGATAGCGTGTCTACCGGTTCCACCACCTCGGCGTTAACCTGTTTAACAATTCAATGATTTACACTATTTTGATTTGATTGTCCAGCAGTATTTTTACTCTTTTTCCGTGTCTTGAGTCTGTTGACCCTGGGTTCTCTTTTGTTCGGGAACAGCAGACGGCTTTTCCTGTTGTCCGCTGGGCTTTTCCAATACCACGGATTCCTTGGAACTCTTGCTTTCCAGACTGTCCATATAGGTAAAACCCAGGGAAGTAAAGAAAAATATTATCGCCATTGCAATAGTGAGCTTGGACAAAAATCCTCCAGCTCCGCTGCTTCCGAAAAAGGAAGAGCTGGATCCGCCGAATATGACTCCCATCCCCTGATGGCCGGATTGCATGAGGACCAGTATTACCAGAGAAACACAGGCAATAATGTGAATGGTCAGTATTAAAGTATTCAAGTTTTATCCTCCTAATTAGGTATATCTAGAGATTTGCTATTGCAACTTTGTTACAAGATTGCCATAGCCTATTATCGATCCAGCCTACAATTAGGTCTGGTATAACGTTGGATTATAATTGGAAAAATCATTTTTAAGGCAGATATTAACTACCTGCCAAAGCGATCTGGCTGAATTTATCTGCGTATAAACTCGCTCCTCCTACCAGTACACCGTCAACGTTGTCAATAGAAATAATTTCAGCAGTGTTGTCTGGTTTAACGCTACCTCCGTATAAAATACGAATTTTCTCGCCTTCCTCCGGAAAAACATTCTGTAATAGAGTACGAACCATACCGTGAGCTTCCTGGATTTCTCCGGGACCTGCCACTTCTCCGGTCCCGATTGCCCATACCGGTTCATATGCTATATCGAGCCGGGCGGAGATATTGTCCTCGCTCAAATCCTGGAGTACCGATATCTGTTTTTGCAGGATCTCTTGCAGTTTCCCCTGGTTTCGTTCCTCCAGGGTTTCCCCGATACACAATATTATCTTCAGCCCGGACTGCAGTCCGAAATCTACTTTCTGGGAGATAATCTCCTCGAACTCCTTGATTACGTGCCTGCGTTCCGAGTGGCCTACCAACGCATAGGTACAGTTCAAATCCAGAAGCATCTCAGGTGAAATTTCCCCGGTGTAGGCTCCCTCACTCGCTGGGTAGAAATTTTGTCCGCCCAATTGGATACTCGAGTTTTCGCTCAGGGCATCAGATACAGCAGAAATAGCTGTAAACGGCGGAAATACAAGAACTTCCCTGTCTGAAGGCAAGTTTGAATCTATCGATGCTTCCAGTTGTTGAACAGTATCCACAGCTTCCTTTTTTGTCTTGAACATCTTCCAATTTGCAGCCATGCATTTTTTCATATTATATTTCTCCTGTGGTTTTCTTCATTGTTCTAGTGCCTTCAATCCGGGCAATTCCTTGCCTTCCAAAAATTCCAGAAAGGAACCTCCTCCGGTGGAGATAAAGTCTATCTGATCTGCTATTCCACAGTTATGGAGCAGGGAATCAGTATCTCCTCCTCCCACTATTGTAGTAGCTTCCAGATTGGCCACAGTCTGAGCCAAACCTACTGATCCCTGGGAGAATGTAGGATTCTCGAATGCTCCCATAGGGCCGTTCCATACTACTGTCTTGGCATTCTTCAAAACTTCTGAAAAAAGGGTGTGGGTTGCAGGTCCGGTATCCAGGATCATATCTTCCTCTGCCACGTTTTGGTAGGGGAAGACACCGTTGGGCTGATTGGCTTGCATATCAGCACCGGTTAGATAATCCACAGGCAAGTAAAAACTGATATTGTTGTTTTTCGCCTTTTCCATAATCGCCCGGGCATCTTCAATCAAATCGTCCTCTGTCTTGGAAGTCCCGATGCCGTATCCTTGGGCCTTTCTAAAGGTGTTGGCCATGCCGCCACCAATAATTATCCTGTCCACCTTGTCAATCATGTTGTTGAGAATGCCTAGCTTGGAGGAGACCTTTGCACCTCCGGATATCAATACATAGGGATGTTCAGGTGTTTTGAGCGCCTTTTGCAGGTAGTCCATTTCCTGTTTTATCAAAAAGCCTGCAGTGACAGTTTCCATGTGTTTTGTGACCCCTTCCACCGATGCATGTGCCCTGTGTACCACTCCGAATGCATCATTTACGTAAATTTCAGCCAGTTCAGCCAATTGCCTGCTGAATTCCGGATCATTGTCTGTTTCTCCGGGATGGAACCTCAAATTTTCCAAAAGTAGGATACTTCCGGGTTGCAAGTCTTCGAGCATGGACTTGACTTCATCACCTATACAATCGGTTGCCATTGCTACTTCCCGGTTCAATAATTCCTGCAATCTGAAGGCAACAGGCTTTAAACTCAGCTCCTGATTGAATTTTCCCTTGGGTTTTCCCATGTGCGAACAAAGGATGAGTTTGCCACCTTGATCGGTAATATATTTTAGTGTAGGAATAGCTGCACGTATGCGGCTATCATCTTGTATTTCTCCGTTGGTGATGGGTACGTTAAAATCCACTCGTAGCAAGACTTTTTTACCTTGCAGGGGAACATTGTCCACATAAAGCATTTCGCCCTCCTTTAAAGGTTATGGATTACGAGGTTGAAATCAGCATCGCGCAAGTTATCAAAAAACTGCGAACAGTCAGTTGCTTTTGGCTTCAACTATAGAAAAATAATAGATTTTAACTAGTGACGGTTTTCAGTCAGGCACTAACTAAAAAAATTAAGGATTAAGGCTTTAATGTCAAGAAAGAAAACCAGGGAACAAGATAAAGAGAATTTTCAGCATACTGAATTATTGGAATTCGTGGATGTTCAGAAACGACCATTGGGTGTTCTTCCCCGCGAGGATATCCATAACCAGAATCTAATGCATAAAAGCGTACAAGTGCTACTGTTTAATAGAGAAAAAAAGCTCTACATCCAGCAAAGAAGCCACAACAAGGACGTTTATCCCGGGTATTGGGATGTTTCGGCAGCAGGACACGTGTTATCCGGAGAATCCGGTATAGAAGCCGCTATGCGCGAACTTAAAGAGGAATTGGGAATTCAGGTAAACAACATGAGATTTGTTTATGAATTTTCTGCTACTTATTATACCGGATACGAATTTTTATCCTTGTATGTTACCGGTCCCTGTGCCGAAATACCGGATCCTGATCCTGAAGAGGTAGTTCAAGGCATCTTTGTCAGTAAGCAGGAAATGAATTATTTAATAAATTTTTATTCCCGTATTTTGACCCCGGGTTTATTGCACTACTGGAGGACAGGTTGCCTTTTTCCGGAATAAAGGCATTTCAAGTCAAAAGCGTTGCAAGATTATTATGGATTCGCCCGTTGGTAGCCAAAATAGTCGGGGCCTGAAGATCGTATTCTTCATTAGGGGAGTACCGGGTTACTTTGCCTCCGGCTTCTTGGACGATGAGCCATCCTGCGGCTGTATCCCAGGGCTTCAAACCTTGTTCAAAATATCCGTCAAAACGTCCGCAAGCCGTATAAGCCAGGTCAACTGCAGCAGATCCCATCCTGCGCACCCCTCTGCAATTTACCAGGACTTCCTTTAGAGGAGGAAGGATCTGGTCGGATTTTTCCCTTATATCGTAAGGGAAGCCAGTAGCGATCAAGGATTGTTCCAAGTCATCGGTTTGGGATACTGCAATTTCTGTTTCATTCAAATATGCACCCTGTCCGTGTATCGCTCTAAAGATTTCCCCGGTCAGGGGGATATAGATCAGGCCCAACTCTATTCGAGTTTTCCTCCATAAAGCTACCGACACTGCCACCTGCATCAGGGAATGGGCAAAATTGGTAGTACCGTCCAAGGGGTCTATAATCCACAATAGATCGGAATTTTTGCTGGAACTTGCCGATTCTTCCGCCAGGAAGTCCGCTTCCGGAAGGATTTCTCCCAGGGAGTGCTTTAAGCTTTCTTCGATCTGCAAATCGGTTTGGGTAACCAGGTCTATCCGTCCTTTGTGTCTTATTTCCTTGGGATTTTTCCAGTTGCTTTTTATCAGTTCCCCGGCGTCGATCACCGCTTCTTCTAGTTGTGCCAGGAGTTGCTTTTGGCTTGCCTTGTCCATGTAAAAACCTTTTTGTTTCAAAAAACACTTGAATTTTGATAATTCCTGGTTCCCGGGTTGAATTCAAGCCTTGCTCCATCCCCTGATCCCGGAACCGTAAAGATTCAACCTGGAATTATCAGTTAATAAAAACCTTTTTGTAGTCTTTCTCTTTTTTCAGTGCTTCGCCTGTCCCCCGTAATACGGTGGTTAGAGGATCGTCGTCGATAAAAACACTGATTTGCGATTCCTTCCTGATCAATTGATCCAAGCCGGGGAGCAGTGCTCCGCCCCCGGTTAATAACAAGCCGTTATTGGCAATATCAGTGACCAGTTCAGGAGGGGTCTTTTCCAGTGCCTGTCTGACTGCTCTAATAATTGCATTCACAGGTTCCTCCACGCTTGATCTGATTTGTTCTGCGCTTAATCGAATACTACTCGGATTTCCGTTGATCATAGTCTTCCCGGTAACCCTGATTCCGGCATTTTCCTTGTCAAGTTCCGCGGAACTCAACTGCAATTTTATATTTTCAGCTGCATTTTCACCGATCAATATGTTGTATTCATTCTTTATGAATCTTTGGATGGCTTCGTTCATTTCATCTCCGGCCACTCGTACAGATTCTGCATAAGTTACTGAGGATAATGAAATAATGGCAACTTCGGTGGTTCCACCACCAATATCCACCACCATGTTGCCAACGGGCTGCTCAATGGGCAATTTCGCCCCGATGGCAGCACTCACGGGTTCCTCGATCAACAAGACAGCTCTGGAGCCGGCTTGATGAGCTGATTCAATCACCGCACGTTTTTCCACTTGTGTAATACCGGTGGGCACGCAAATCACGATTTTGGGTTTTGCTAATTGTAAACCCCGAATCACTTTTTTGATAAAAAAAGCAATCATGATTTTTGTAACTTCGAAATCTGCAATCACTCCGTCTTTCAATGGTCTTATGGCCTTGATCCTTTCCGGGGTCCTGCCCAGGAATTCTTTTGCTTCCTTGCCCACTGCAACGACATTGTCCGTTCTGTTGTCCAAGGCCACCACAGATGGTTCATTCAATACTATCCCTTTTTTGGGAGTATAAATAAGGGTATTCGCAGTACCTAGATCCATTGCCAGGTTTTTTCCTAAAAAACTAAAGAATGTATTTAATACCATGGTATTGTTTTCCTGGTTGTCAGTTGATTAATCAGTGGCAAAGTTTAGCTGATTCTGCTAGCTTTGCTTCCTTAATTTGTTCTTTAAATACAGATTTTCCAAAAAAAGGGCCAAATAGTCATTAACCAGATACAGAAAGTTCTGTAATTCATGTGAAATATTCTTGTTCTCGGTATCTGCCAAGACCAGCACACCCCTGGTACGCATATTAACAATCAAAGGTAGACATATAACACTCTGAAAATCAGGTTGCTTGGACTTTTGTTCAAAGACCGGTATGCCAGGGTTACCGCTTATTTGGTCGGCAGTGGATACCATGGAATTGTTTTTGAATACCCAACCGATTAGCCCGCTGTTTATGTCGAAATATTGATTGTGTTCCTCGGAATTGGAAAATATGGATCGGTTCCATCCGTCCAGGAAGTATCCGGTACCATTCTTGTCCCTTGCTGCAAAAAAACAATAGGCAAAATTGGTATATTCGGATAAACTTTGCAGGAATTTATCCAAGAATTTAGGCCAGCGCGGTTGTTTCTGGCGCAGGGTTCTGATTAGGTGCAGAAACACATAATAATTCTTTTCCTGTTCGTTGTAGCTTATTTGTGAAAAATCGTAATGCAGGTTTTCCAAGAGTTGTACGAATTGGTGAAGTATTTTTTGGTCCTTGGGACTAAAAGAATAGGCCTTGTTACTGTCCAGGGCCAGGGCTCCTTCACCATTTTGAAGAGGACATCCCATAAATGCTTTGATTTTTGATTCGGATTCCTTGTTGTAATATCCCAGGCAATAGCTTTCCCGGTCAAAATTATTGATCAAAATAGGTTGATCATTTCGTATTATCCAACCTATAAGCCCTTGTCCGGGTTCGATTATATTGTCATCCGTGATATTGTCACCCATACTGAAATAAGATGCCAAGTAATATTGATTTTTTCTGTAGGGCAGGAAAAGGACCGAGGAATAGGCATCGAAAACATTGCAAAGGATACCTTGTATGTGATTGAAATAATAGTTTAATGTCATGATTGCTGAAAACCTTGTTAATATATACTTCTATAAGTAGATTTTCCGGAATTGAGAATAAAATTAAGCATTTAGCAGTAAAACACTTCTCTGCTTGATACGATTTTAAATCAGTTCAATAATTGTGGTTCGGGAGCACACGCAAATATACCTGTGATCCTCTGAAACTTCAATTCAAAAACAAAACAAGAATTATCTCCCTTTATCATCCAAGAAAAGCAATACTAGCTCAATTTAAATTGATCAACAAGTTTGTGCATTGTATTTAAATGAATCTTGAGTTGGGGTAGGGCTGTTTTCCCATAAGTTGGTATCTAAAGATAAAAGTTTATGAAATCAGAAGGTTGTATAATTAAAATCCATACAAAGATTCGACAAATTGTATGTTATATATGTTTGAAAGGTCAAGTTCAAGCTTACGTGCATTTATGAAAAACTTGATGATTGTTATCGCAATGGTATATTTTTTTACAGTCCAGATTCACGGTTCAATTCAAGAGGAAATTGGAACAAGTTAATCAGGATTTTCTGTATTACTTCCAGGGATTTTTGACCTGTTTTTGGGTTGCTTACTTGGGGTGCTCAGAGAGGAGTATTTATTACCATTACAGAATAGTTTAGGGCTTGCCCTGCCTTTTGAATCCGGAACCGGAATTATAATAGTTCTGCCCTGGAAGTGTATGTCAAACCTGTATATAAAAAGTTGATCGATCTGCCCTTTACTAAATCAAAATAATGTGGTAAGTAACTATAATTAGTGATATATATTTAAAATTTTTTGCTGGACAATAGCACACATACTAAAAATTTCGCAGTCTTATAAGAAATATTTGACAAATAACATTTAAAAATAAAACAAACTCTAAGAATTGTAACAAGTTTATAATTAAAGTTGAACCTGAAGAGATTTTAAGGGAGTGTTGTATGGAGTTCAATACAATAAGATTTGAGCACAGAGAAACAGGGGTTGCTGTAGTTACCTTGAACCGTCCGGATGCTTTCAATGCAATCAATAGAGAATTAGCTATCGAGCTAAATCAACTTATAGAACAAATCCAAGACAATGAGGAGATCCGGGCAACAATAATTACCGGTGCCGGAAAACCTTTTTGTGCAGGAGGCGATTTATCCTGGTTACTCGAGGCGGACGATAATCTCAAGAAGAGAGAGATAGTTGCCAAATCCGGGGAGCTAATAACAAAACTCGACAAAATAAATAAACCTTTAATTGCCGCTATAAACGGTCCTACAGCAGGAGCGGGCACCGCAATAGCATTGGCATGCGATATTATTGTGGCTTCCGAAAAAGCGAAATTTACCCCAAATTTTGTGAATATTGGTGCTGTTCCGGATAGCGGTGCTTCCTGGTATTTACCGCGGGCCGTAGGATATCACAAGGCTGCTGAACTGATGTTGATGGGCGATGTTTTGAGTGCCCAAGAAGCCAGGGATTTGGGGATCTTCAACAAGGTGGTACCTGGGGAGGAATTAGAGGAAAGCGCAATGCAATACGCAAGAAGATTGGCTAAAGGTCCTCAAAGATCAGTCGAATATATTAAGGACATGTTAAAGCAAAGTCAGAACAATACCTTGCAAGCTCAACTGGAAATCGAATCCTCAATGCAGATAATGGCTTGGTCTGATCCGGACTTCCAGGAAGGAGTAAACGCTTTCCTGGAAAAAAGGGAACCTGATTTTGGTAAATACAATAAAAACTAGTGTGATGCTGTCTTTTTGAAAGAGATACGACGTAATAAGTAAAACAAGGAGGCAACTTTTGCCTAAAATAACATTGCTATGGGTTACAGACCCGGATAAGCCGTTCAAGGTCTTTTCTTTCAAGAAGAAAACAGCTTATTTTCTATTGGGTAGTTTTGTATTTTTTTGTTTGGCTACTTTGATCTTGTCCAGTAGTACCTGGATGTTTCATAATGAATTGAGCCAGGCCAAGCAACAAAAGAATAGACTCCAAAATAAATTGACTAGTTTTGAGAATGATATTGATAGACTAAAGAATACTATTTCAGATAAAAAAGAATCTATTAATGGTCTTGAAAACAAACTTTCCCATTCCAAAAAACAACTGAAACAAATTCAGCAAATGGAACTAAAAATAAGAAATTATCTTGGCTTGGATAAATCCGCTCCGAAAAACAAGGATCAGAGCAGTCACCAAGGAGCTTTTAGACACTACAATTCCACAAGCCAATACAACTCGAGAATCCTTGAAAACGAACATAAAAACAAAACTGGTTTCAAACAAAATATTGTTCCGTATTCCATGTCCCTGAAAGATAATTTGGATGAGGTATTAATCCATTTGGAAGAGAAAGATAACAAGCTGAGCAATATTCCTTCCATTCTTCCGGTCACCGGAGAAAATATCTGGCTTTCCTGCGATTATGAATGGAGAAATAATCCTTTTACATCCAAAAAGGAATTCCATTCAGCTATAGACATTGCCGGAGCTCATAAAACTCCGTTAATAGCACCTGCAGATGGAACTGTGATAAAAGCATCCAAGAATAAAATCTGGGGTAATTACGTGCGCATAAGGCATAACGATAAATTAACTACCGCTTACGGCCATATGTCTTCCAAAGCTGTCTCCAGGGGTGATAAAGTAGAAAGAAGAGATGTGATAGGATATATGGGTAGTACCGGACATAGTACTGGAACCCATGTGCATTATAAAGTGATTAAAAACGGAAGACATACAGATCCTATGCAATACGTGCTGGACAGGAAAGCAAACAGTCTGAAATTAAAGGAGAAGTATGAGCAAATGGCGGAAAAATAAAGTGCCACAAGAAGATGCAGAAAGTGCCCCAACCTTGCTTGGTAGCAATATTAGCTTTGAAGGGAAACTGAAGGGAAAAGACAGTATCTGTATACAGGGCAATTTCAATGGTATAGTGGAAAGCGGAGGCAGTGTATATGTAAATAAAAAAGCCAAGGTTAAAGCCGATATAGTTGCGCAAAACGTGTTTGTACACGGTGAGGTGATAGGTAATATAACAGCTGGAGAACATTTGAATATCGGTTCTAGCGGTCGCATAAGAGGAGACGTTGAGACACGTGCGTTAACCGTGATTACAGGTGGTTTTCTGGAGGGTGCCTGTAAAATGAAAACCAAAAACGATACGGTGGAATTGGACAAAAAGACATTTGATCAGTACAAGGTTGATGCAACTGAAGAGAGTGTAGAAAGTTCAGAAGAGGAAACAGATAGTGACTATGAGGAATACCGGGATGATGAGGCGCCTGCTACTACCGGCAATAAAGCTGATCTGGACTTGTTGGAAAGCATTTCTCCTGATGAAGATCAAAAGGGAAATGATATAAAACCCTGAATTCAGTTATCTTAATCCTATCATTTTGAGTGATTGCAAAAAAGTTTGACAATCCCAAGTTGGAACAAAAGATCTAAAACAGTCAAACTCCGTGAACTCCCGGAACTATTTCAACATTTTATAGTTCCGGGATTTCCAGGTCAGTGTTTTCCATTAGCCATTGGGCTACCAACCTTCTGTGACATATAGAAAAATTTTTCTCCCAGCAAAGTAAAGTCATTTCTTGCCCAAAAAACTTGTTTAAATCTTCTACTACTGCTTGTGGGGACAAATTGTCCAAGACAGTCCTGTAATACAAGTGTACGTATTCAGAAAAGTTGATTTTTCCCGACTTGGCTTTACCCAATAGACTCCAGGATGGGGCCAGCTTTTTGTAACTTTGGAAATTGGTGGATCTCTTGAACCATTGGGGTTCATTTCTGGCAATACTGACTGGATTGTTAATCTTGGGAATATTATTGAAATAAGAGGTATAGATTTGCATGGTTTTTCCTGTAAAATTTTAAGCATTTAATAAAGTTCCTGCTGCATTTTAGCGACACGCTGCGACGCATCTGCTCAACCTGTGAAAAATTATCTTAGATCTTGCAAAATAAAAAAAAGATTAGTATTGGATGTGTTTGTCAAGCAGTTGTGTGATTTACATTTTCCTGTACAAATAACTTTGAAGCGTTAAGTTTTCAACTGAAAAATCAATCTATAAATAATCCGGTGAAAGAAACTTTAGTCATGATCTCAAAATTAAAACAAAAGATTTTTAATACTGGTCAACGTAAGACATTAACCAGAATCCTGGCAGTCTGCCTAGTTATCCTGATGATTTTTACCAGGGACCCGATTTTGCTGGATGAAGCAATCTATATTATCATGGAATTTACTGGTCTATTATTGGTATCTATCGCCGCATTTGGTCGTTTATGGTGCACCTTGTATATAGGTGGCTATAAAAACAAGGAATTGATTCAAAGCGGTCCTTACAGCATTTTCAGACATCCTTTATACTTTTTCAGTGCAATCGGTGTTTTCGGGCTGGGGCTTGCTAGCTGCAATTCCGTCGTGCTCTTATTGCTGTTATTGGGATTTGTAATTTATTATCCCGGTGTCATGCTCACAGAAGAAGAAAAGTTATACAAAAAGCACGGGGAAGATTTCAAACAATATTGTTCAAGAGTACCCCGTATCTTTCCCAGCTTTAAGAACTTCCAACAACCGCAACATCTCCAGGTCTCGGTTCCAATGTTCAATAAGGCGGTATTGGATAATATATGGTTTATATTAGGATTTATATTACTCCGTACTATTGTTTGGCTGCATTTTATAGAGTTTATCCCCTCATATAGCTTAACCTTGTTATAATTAGGCGCGCCTGCAAAATTGTGAAACAACTTGGATCTACTAAGTTTTCGCTGTAGTATTACTTACTAGTGCTTTGTCACACATAATTTGTCGCTTTTGCACTAATGTCATTCCGGCGAAGGCCGGAATCTAGAAAAACAGAAAAAAGACTGGATCCCGGATCAAAGCTTGCCCCGTACTCCGATACGGGGTCCGGGATGACAGAATTGCAATTAACGTGCTTATTCTGACCGACATTTAAAGTATGAC
>Ga0207414_1000388_pt1 | contig 20121 bp, 12 predicted proteins | sample PonA231FremontCA_2_FD_187269 | JGI IMG/M metagenome (GOLD analysis project Ga0207414, IMG submission 187269) | Marine sediment microbial community from Fremont, CA, USA - Pond A23 Sediment 1 (SPAdes) | ecosystem: Environmental > Aquatic > Marine > Unclassified | place: USA: Fremont, California...
GAGTTAACATGAAAAAAGTTTTATGTTTTAGAGTTTTAAGGTTTTAAGGTGTAGAATAAGACTTTTCATCATTCGTTGTGCCCGCAAGGGAATGGGAGTTAATATGAATATAAGCAGATGCCAAGTGATAGAGACCTACGATTGGATCCAGGGGAAGCAGGATGCCGGAGAGTTGACACATCCGCGCTGCAGGCAGAAGGCTTCGGAAGCCCTGGAACTTGTGCACGATATCGCAACAGGCAGTGCAGGGAACGAACATTTGACCGCCCTGACATCCCTGGGCAAGACACTGGAACAAGAGGGACTCACCCCGGAATGTAAACAGCTGGGCCAAAAACTGAGCCAAATACTGCAAGAGAACCGGGAAGTCTTTCAAAGTCATATACTGACTCATACCTGCCCCAGCGGGGATTGTCCCCAACTCACCCCCTCCCCCTGCCAAATGGCCTGTCCGGCTGGAATCGATGTTCCCAGCTATCTCACCCTGATCGGACAGGGCAGATACGAAGAGGCAATACGCATAATCAGGCGGGACAATCCCTTTGCTTGGGTTTGCGGACTGGTCTGCACCCATCCCTGTGAGTTTATGTGTGTAAGGGGCAGGATGGACAGTCCCATTTCCATAATGCAACTAAAAGGATTTGCTGCGGAAAAGGCAATATCCGCACAGAGATATATAAACCCGGAACAACAGGAAGATAATGGGAAGAAGGTCTGCGTACTGGGAGCCGGTCCCGGAGGCTTGGCCGGGGCATACTACCTGGCCCTGATGGGCTACCGGGTGACGGTGTTGGAGTCCCTTCCGGTTGCAGGCGGTATGATGATGGTGGGCATTCCCAGATATCGCCTGCCCAGGGAGGTTATAGACCGGGAAGTCTCCATGATAGAAGATCTGGGTGTGGAAATCCGCCTGAACACCAAAGTGGGCAGGGATGTCAGCATCCAGGACCTGAAAAACGAGGGTTTTCAAGCCTTCTTGCTAGCGATTGGTGCACATACTTCCTACAAGCTGGGTATCGAGGGTGAAGACGATTATCAGCAGGTAGAGTCTGCAGTGGATTTCCTGCGCAGGGTGAATCTGGGTAATCACCGCAAACCCGGCAAGAGGGTTGCCATCGTGGGTGGCGGCAATGTCGCCATCGACGCTGCCAGGACCTGCATTCGCCTGGGGTGCGAATCCGTAAGCGTCCTCTACCGCAGAAGCCACGACCAAATGCCAGCGCACAAGGAAGAAGTGATCGAGGCTGAAGAAGAAGGAGTGGGCTTTTCCTTTCTTACCGTACCATCCCGGATCGTGGGTGAACAAGGCAAGGTGTGCGGGATAAAATGCCTGCGGGCGGAACTAAGCGAGCCTGATGCAAACGGCAGGCAAAAACCAATGCCAGTTGAAGGTAGTGAACACACTATGGAAGTGGATGCTGTGATCCCGGCCATTGGGCAGGGAGTGGATGCTAGCGGCTTGGAAGACCTGCAGGAGATCAGCTGGACCAAAAGGAATACCATCTCCGTACATACCTCCAGCATGGAGACGCATTCACCCGGATACTTCGCAGCAGGAGACGTGGTAACAGGTCCGGCAACCATAGTAGAAGCGATAGCAGGCGGAAAAAAGGCGGCACTGGCAATCAACCGCTATTTCGAGGACATTCCCCAGCCTTCGATGCCGCCTGTACCTGTCAGGAGGAGAAAACTGGACTTCCCTAATATACCCGCCTCCCTGAAGATGGACCTGGACAGGCCGAATGTGGAGGTACTAAACACTGAGAGGAGAAGGATCACCTTTCAGCAAGTGCACCTGGGACTGACTGAAGACAAGGCCAATAGTGAGTGTAAAAGGTGTTTGAGATGCGACGTTTGCATGAGGTGCGGCAAGTGTGTACAGATTTGCAGGGATCAGATGGGAATAGACGCACTGCAAATCGGATACTTGGATTTTGATAATCCGGGCAGGACAGACTTGAAGATTGCCGCGGAACGTTGTATATGCTGCGGAGCCTGCGCCACAAACTGCCCCACCGGGGCAATGCAAATGTACGATCAAGACGGAGAACGCGTTCTTTCCCTGTGTGGTACTGAACTGAACAGATTAAAGCTTGAATATTGCGAGTATTGTGGTAAGGTCTTGGGACCGAGGAGGTACCACGATTATATTACCAACAGGCTAAAGGACATAAGCCCGGCCCTGGGCAACCGCAGTATCTGCATAGATTGCGCCAGGAAGCACAGCGGTCAAGTGCACGCGGAAACCGAGCCCCCGAACAAATTTTAGCAGTACTTGCGTGTCTTGGACTGAATAAGTCGGGCTAATCTGGAGATTTTTATAAGAAACGGGGTAAGATTATGACATTTAGCCAGGGACAAAAGGTGGAGATTTTTCAAAGCTCCGGGGACGAAAGCTGGGAGACCTACATGGAGGAATTTATAGGAATGCACGGGGTAATCACCGACCCGGATGCGAACAAGAACGACCCGGACGACCTGGTGGAAGTCAGCCTGGACGAGAAGGGCACTTTCCGCTTTCCCCAGGACTGCTTGAAGATAATTTCCTGAACACGAGGATAATCGCATATGCCAGAGGTAATACTGAACAATAGCCCAATTTCGGCAAGACAAGACCAAAACATCCTGGAACTGGCCCGTGAACATAATATCGAGATACCGGCGCTCTGTTACCACCCGGCGCTTTCTCCGGCCGCTTCCTGCAAATTGTGCGCAGTGGAAGTAAAGACCCCGGACAAGCCTTTCCAGATCAAGCTGGCATGTGTTACAAAAGTAAAACCGGGAATGGAGATAAAGACAGAATCAGCAGCAGTTTACGAGGCCAGGACTACTGCCTTCAACACCCTTATAAGATATGCACCTGAATCCGAAGCTATTCGTGACCTGGCCCGCAAGTTCTCTATTGACCTTGGTCCTACACCGGACGAATGCATCCGTTGCAGGCTCTGCATCAGGGTTTGCAAAGAAGTAGTGGGGGCCGATGCCCTGGGTATGGAAAAGAGGGGAAGTGAAAATTTTGTAGTTCCCAAAGAGGGGAATGAATGTATCGGCTGCGGTACCTGCGCAAATATTTGCCCCACAGGTGCAATCAAAATGAAGGACCGGGACAATATTCGCTACATCTATATAAGGGATGAAATAATCAGCCAAAACCCCTTGCTTCGCTGCGAGGCCTGCGGGAAATACTTCGCTACCAGCAAGTTCCTGAACCTGGTACAACAAAGGGAGCGCGAGGCACAACATCCTGAATTGAAGGAACAACACAATTACTGTCCCACGTGTGCCAAACTCCTTTCTGACAAGACAAAACTATCTCCCTAAGAGCTGTCATTTCTCCAAAAATTTTTAGTATACTGGACAGTCAAAAATTTTAACATAATCTTCTGAAACTACGATTTGTTATATCGCACCTGAATGCACCTTCCCTCCTTATAACATAACTCATTGTTTTAATTCAAAAAATCGAAAATAGAATCTAGAGCTTCGAACTCTTTCTTTAATTTGTTGTTTTAAAGATTTTCATTTTTTGGCTGAACTAAAATTAGAATTGCCGCAGGATAAAATAATCCATTGAAAAACAGAATACTTGCTGATAAAAATACGTATAAAATCAGTCTTTGGATGTGGAGTGGCTTCTATTAATTAAACTGATAATAATTGTGAGAGATAAGCATGAACGACAATTCAGTTAATGCAAACAAACAAATCAAATTCTTGCTAAAAACGATCAGAGAAATACCCACGATCCCCTCAGTAGCTGTAAAAGTACTGGAATCAACCGCTTCCGACGACATTGACATTACCTACCTAGCCAATATTATAGAATCTGATCCGGCACTTAGCTTAAAGATATTGAAACAGGCTAACCGTTCGGGTAACCCTTTGTCTCAACAAATCAATTCCATCCAACATTCTATCACCTATTTGGGAATGAATACCATCAGGTGTATCTTGTTGGGGATTTTATCCCAGGATTACCTTGGCAGTCAAAACCTGGACCTCCTGGAGTGGAAAAGACAAATCTGGGCCCATAGCTTGGCATGCGCAGTAGCAGCCCAATTGATAGCTGAGACCACTTATCCTGATTTAAAGGATGAAGCCTTCACTGCCGGAATTTTGCACGACATAGGCAAAATAGTTATAATGACCGCGTTACCGGGAAAATATAAAGACATACTTCAGGAGGACGCTTCTCAGGGAGTTATGTACCAAGAGATGGAACAGGATATTTTTCATTGTGACCATACCCTTGCCGGTAAGTGGCTTGGCCAGAAATGGTCCCTACCAGACTATCTTTTGAATACAATTTCTTATCATCATCAGCCAGTAGAATATCTAGACTCTTTGAGAGACAACAAGTATCTGGTCTTGATTCTTAAACTGGCAAACAATCTTGCACACGAATATTTCCTGGACTTAAAGTGGAACAACCAATTTATTCAAGAATACAAGTACTTAACTAGAGAACTCGAAATTGATCAAGAAACACTGGATAATATCAGACACAAAATACCTACACTATATTCCCAAAGGGCATATTACTTTGAACTGGAAAACGACTTGTACAAAATTCAGACCCCTTTAATCCAGAAAGCCAATCAAAAACTTTCCTCTATCTCCGTGCAACTTGAAAACAAGAAACAAAAACTCCAAGAAAACAACAAGTTGCTTTTCTTTATCAATGATCTGGCAATGAATTTATCCAACTCCGGTTCTTTTGACGATGTTTTCTATAACACAGCGAACACTTTTCTGGAATTCCACAAATTCTACGCAGGAGTGATATATATCGTAGATATAGAGAACAGGATGTTGGAAGGACGAACCTGGATACAGAATCAAAGAAGCAAAAAGCTGAACTGCTTTCTGGATAATGAAGGCCTGCCTATATGGGATCAACAAACAGAAAATTTTCCTACTGGACTAAAAGAAATCCTTTCCTCCTATAAGTCCAGACTGGAATTCCAAACCCCTCAACCTGATTTATTCAATGATAATATATACTTTAGGCATCCATTCTACATAATTCCTCTAATTTCCAATTCCCACAATATCCGGGGAGAATTTTGTTTTGCACTCAATAAAAAGGCATTGAACATCAGTAGCGAGGAAAGACAAGGCTTAAAACAAACTTCAAACCTGATAATATCTACCTTTGAAAAACTTAAACTGCAAGAGAACCTGGAAGTCAAGAATGAAGAATTGAGTTTGACCTTGAACAAAAATCAACAATTGAGCCAGGAGCTAATACAAACCGAGAGGCTAGCTGCGGTGGGACAATTGGCAGCCGGAGCAGCTCACGAAATTAACAATCCATTGGCTATTATAAATGCCAGGGCGCAACTTATTCACTCCAAGGAAAAAGACGAAAACAAAAAGCAGCAGTTAAATCAAATAACCGGACAGATAGAGAGAATAAGCGAGATTCTTTCCAATCTTATGGATTTTGCCAGGCCATCTCCTCCCCAATTTACCAAGGCTGATATCACATCTATTATTGACAAGGTACTCAACTTTGTACAACCCAAGCTAGATAAATTTGCTATTCAAACACACAAGGAATATCATCCTGACACCCCAATGATTCAGGCTGACATAAATCAATTGGAGCAAGCCTTTTTAAATTTTATTATCAATGCGCAACATTCTATGGAAGAACAAGGGGGCACTTTGCAGATAAGGGTTTCTCCCTTTAGGAGAAAAAAATATCTAAAAATAACTATTGAAGACACTGGCATCGGAATACCCCCAAAAAATTTGAATAAAATATTCAATCCCTTTTATACCACCAAACAACCGGGAAAAGGAACTGGACTCGGCCTTTCCACCTCTCTTTCCATTATCGAGAACCACTACGGTAAATTGGATATCGACAGCCTGGAAAATCATGGCACCTCTGTTACAATTCAATTACCTATAGATTTAGAAGAATTGCGACCGACAAAGGAAAGAATCTCATTACCCAAGCAAAACCAAAGCCAAAAATCTCAAATCCTTATTGTGGATGATGAAAAACATATACGAGAGATACTCCACGAAACATTGGCTAACGAAAGCATGGAAATAACCACTTGTGAGAGTGCAGATCTAGCCCTTAACTACCTGGATGAACAAAACTTCGACCTTATGCTCTTGGATTTGCGTATGCCTGTGTTGGACGGTCTCTCCATGATCAACGAAATCAAGGAAAAAGAAATAGATCTGCCTATTATCGTGATAACAGGTTTAGCCACCTTTGAAGAAATGGAAGAAGCCCTGGGTAAAGGTGTCTACAAGTGTATAAAAAAGCCCTTTCATATAAAACATTTGGTCAAAGACATCTACGACGTACTCTCCAATAACTGATGGTTGGCACTATGACCCGGATAATTTCGGTAGCAAGCGGAAAAGGTGGAGTTGGCAAGACTTCGTTTTCCATAAATCTTGCCTTTTCACTATCAAGCTTAGGCAACAGGGTTTGTTTGGTTGATGCGGATTTGGGATTAGCCAATGTAGATGTATTACTGGATTTATACCCTGAATTCACCCTGGATAATATAATTTTCGACAACACCTCCCTGCAGGAAACCTTGCTGAGCATCGACGAAAATCTGGATATTCTTCCCGGAGGATCTGGGATCACCAGTCTGGCCGATCTATCTTCTGAAGAAAGAAACAAATTGGTTCAAAGATTACAAAGACTTCAGGAATACGAATATATTCTTATTGATAATTCTCCGGGCATCACTGCCGGTGTGATATCCTTTTGTTTAGCTACCAAGGAATTAATCTTGGTTATATCCCCGGAAGTAACCTCGATTGCGGATGGTTATGCCCTACTAAAGAGTCTGAGGGAAAACGGGCTCAATCTTCCGCCTTTTCTGATTATCAATAAAGTTAACACTAAAAAGGAAGCCCAAAGAATACTAAACAAACTCAATACTGCTTCCAAAAAATTCCTGGGGTTATCTTTCTTGTTTTTGGGGATTATACCAGAAGATCCTTGTTTCAAGGCTGAATTGGAACACAATTGTCCAGTAGTAGATTTATATCCCCACAATCCTGCTTCTCAATGCTTTAACAACATTGCAAACAGGCTGCATTCAAGGCCACACAAGGAACAATTCCGCAGCTCTATTCAAGAATTCTGGGAAAAAACTCTAAATCAATTCAAGAATAGACTGCAGTCAAAAGAATCACACAAAAAATCTACACCTCCTGCGAAAACCAATGAAAACAAAGAACCACCCAGCAAGAATATTGAAGAACAAATCCGGACAATGAAAGAAACCATACATACCCTTCTCTCTTTGTCCAATTCCCAGCTTACAAATTATATTGAAAGAATATCACCACTTGACAATTTTTATGGGGATCTTTCGAACTTGTTAAAAAGAATGGAAACACAGCTCCCCCAAAATGTTCCTGCTTGCCGACGTAACGTTGGGATTATATCCAATGACGAAGATATGAAGAAACTGATTCACGATGTGTTAGCCAGTCATGGTTTTAACCCGTTGGATTTAAACAATCGCCCGGAAAAAACAAAAGAATCGGACCTAATAATCTACAATTTCGAACGTTTTTTGGATAACGGCAATCAATTGAAAATCCTGGACTCAGAAAACAAGATTCCGGTTATTTTTCTATTAGGTATTTACTATTACAATAATCCTCCTGTATTTTTGGAAAAAAAGACAGAAAAAAAACTAATTCCCGCACCTTTCAATATCAAAACTCTGTTTAATGCTATTAATGACCTGATTGTAGACAGTTAAGCTATTATAAAACCTAATAAACTTTAAACTTGTATTTGTCCTGTTTGAAGTTTTAAACCCCGAAGGGGTTAAATTGCGATTTGTAGCCTGAATAAATTTACAAAACATCTATTTTATATTAGGAAAGAACAAATATTTTTTTAATTTTATCTTTTGAATAATCCTCCAATCAAACCTAAAGGTATTTCATAAATGGACAAGGAAAACCCAAATATACTGATAGCTGAGGATGAATACGAACTGAGAGAAATATGCTCTGAAGCCTTGCAAGCTTCCGGATACAATGTTTTTGAAGCCTCAAACGGGATTGAGGCATTGAATATATTGCAGGAAAAAGATATAGCTTTAGTACTTTCAGATATCCGAATGCCGGAGATGGATGGAATACAGCTCTTGAATCAGATAGTTATGGAGAATATAGATGTAGATTTTATAATTATCACCGGCTTCGGCAGCATTGACACTGCAGTGGAAACAATCAAGAAAGGTGCTATTGATTACCTGCCCAAACCATTTAATATAGACCACTTGAGACTACAAGTTGATAAAGCTATAAATCAACGCTTGGAGCGGGAAGAAAAAAACATTCTCGATAAGAGAGTCCAGGTCTTAAAATTAAGTCAAGACTTGAACAAACATTTGGAACTAAATACATTGCTCGATGAATTCCTTTTTCATATAGAAAAAAATTTTTCACCTTCCAGTACCGGAATATTCCTAAAAGCCGATCAAAGCAACGAACTGAAACAGGCCAGGGCAAGTGGAAAATTACTCTATGCCGATTCAACAACACTGAATATTATTCGAAAATTGTGCAAGGAAACAATGGAAAAACAGCATTACAAACTGATAGATCCATATACTATAAAAAAAGATGCTTATCTGTACTCACTTTTAAGAGATTCTAAATTGAACTATTCCATGCTATTCGCTCCAATCCTAAAACAAGAGGCTTGCTTGGGAGTTGTGGTATTAATGCGCGATAATACAAAGTCCTTTTATACCAATGATGATCTGCAGCTGTTAAAAGTATTTACTTCCCAGACTGCCTCAGCTATAGAAAATGCCAAGCTATACGGACAATTGCAGGTAATGAATCAAGAGATCATCAGATCTCTCACCCAGGCTGTGGAAGCCAAAGATATTTATACTCGAGGTCATTCCTATCAAGTAGCAAATTACGCAACCCAATTGGGAAAGAGACTGGGGCTCACATCCGGGGAATTGAGTCAATTATATTATGCCGGTTTGGTCCACGATATCGGCAAAATCGGCATCCCTGACAACATCTTAAATAAACCCGATACATTAACTCCTGAAGAATATTCCATTATGAAGAGGCATCCGGAATTGGGGAAGAATATTTTGCTACAGGTCAAAAGCCTGGAAAACATTTTACCCATAATTTATCATCATCACGAATATGTGGATGGTAATGGGTATCCGGACAAACTCAGGGATTCGCAGATTCCCTTTCTTGCCAAATTAATCAGTTTAGTGGACGCCTTTGATGCCCTGACTTCGGACAGGGCCTATAGATATGCACTCTCGGTTCCTGAAGCCTTGAGTATAATACAAGCTAAGGCCGGCCAACAATGGGATACAGAACTAATTGAAATTTGGGTGGATATTGTAAACAAGGAAAACCCAAAGGTAAATATCGGATGAATTTAGGGCATATATCCTTAAACTTAAATATCAGGATGATATGCCCTATAAAAAATCAAGGCTGCTATGTTCTTATTGCATCTGTTTAACTATTTGTTCCAGATCCTGGGCCAATCTATTCAACTCGGAAATGGCCTGCGAAGATTGCTGCATAGTTTCCGCCGCCTCAGTAGCGGTTCTGTTCACTTCTTCAGTGGATTGATTGACTTGTTCACTTGCAGAGGATTGCTCTTCAGAGGAAGTGGCTATGTTTTGCACCTGCTCGGCATTTGACTCTGCAAGTCCCACAATCTCCTGCAAGTAATTGCTGGCCTTGCGTGACTGTTCGGACGTCTCTTCCACCGCTTTTTCAGTTTCTGTCACCTCTTCCACATTCTTTTCCGTACCCGAGGTTATGGAACTTATGGTATTGCCCACTTCCTTGGTTGCCTCCATGGTCTTTTCAGCCAGCTTGCGCACTTCGTCCGCCACCACTGCGAATCCCTTTCCGGCTTCTCCGGCACGAGCGGCTTCGATTGCCGCGTTGAGTGCCAGCAGGTTAGTCTGGTCAGCAATGTCGTTTATCATGTCCATCACCTGGTTTATACCCTGCACATCCTTACTGAGCTGGTCCATGGAACTTTTCACGTTTTGTGTCCTCTGGTTGACACTGTGCATATATTCGGATACCTGGTCCACTATCTCCTTGCCTTCGTTGGCCTTTTTCTTGGTGCTTTCGGATTGTTCCGCCGCGCTGGAGGCATTTCTGGATATTTCCAGTATGGAGGAATTCATTTGTTCCATGGCCGTGGACACTTCGGAAGCCCGTTTTTGCTGTTCCTCCGCTCCGGTACTGGCTTCTTCTATCTGGGCGGAGAGTTCCTCTGTAGCACTGGCCAAACGCTCGGAAACATCGTTTGCCTGGCTGGAGAGCTCATACAGTTGGGAGTTCTGTTCCTGGATCTTTTTCTCTTGTTCCTTTATATCAGTAATATCGGCTATGGTAATAAACACGCTTGCCAGTTCCCCCTTGTCGTCGAACAAGGGTGCTGAATCCACTTGAATATGCTTGATATTGCCCTTTCTGGTCTCGAATTCGGCCTGTGTGCCCAAAATTGGCCGCCTTTCCTGAATTGTCTTTTCCGTTATAGTAGACCTGGTGGCATCGTTGTAAAAGGCAAGGCCCGCTTTTTCCCCGATCAACCTCTCCTTGTCGTCTTCTTCCACCAGCATAGCGGCTGCCTTGTTGAATTTTTTGATATAAGCGTTCTGATCCGACCAAACCAGGGGAGTAGCCATTTCCTCCAAAACTGATTCGTAGTAATTTATGCTCTCCTTTATCTTCTCCGTCATTATGTTGATCTTTTCAGCAAGCTTACCTATCTCGTCGCTACGATCAATCTGCAGTTTTGCAATATCCAGGTTTCCATCGGCAATACTCTCAGCATGTCTGTCCATGTCAACAATGGGTCTGGAGATACGCTTGGCCAGGTAAAAAATTCCCACTGCAATCACGGCAGTTATACCTATCCCGATTAAGGTTATTTTCAAAAACATGGAGACGATGCTATTCCAGACATCATTGACATATATTCCTGAAACCAAGACCCATCCCCAGGGTTCGAATTCCTTAACATAGGACAACTTGGGTTCTTCACGGTCCTCGTCGTCGTAATACTGCCAGTGGTATTCTACAAACCCTGCACCTTTGTCCTTGGCTACCTCCACCATCTCTTTAATTAAATATTTGCCGTTAGGGTCCTGGAGACCGGAAATATCCTGGCCCTCTAATTGGGGCTGGTACGGGTGCATTAACATTCTCGGCTTTTTATCGATTATATAAAAATAATTCCGTTCTTTCGGTCCGTACCTGACACCTCTTATGGCCTCTTGAGCAGAGGCTTTGGCTTTGGCTTCGCTCATCTCACCGTCCTTGGACAATTCATAATAGTGGTTCAGGATAGCCATTTGAGCCTGGGTCAGATTTTTCACCTTGCTTTTTTTCTCTTGCCATAGTGAATCGTAAACATCCGGAAAATAGACTAAACTCAATACTATCGAAAAGACAGCTATTAGCAGGATCATGGTGACAACCAATTGATTCTGAAAACTCTTGAACCGAAAGAGACGCATATTACCTCCAAAATTATAAATTATTTTCTGTAACTTAAAGACACACCCTTATCTTTACACATAAGCACAAGGTCTACAACAACTTTCATTAATGTCAATACTGCAAACATAAATAAACATGGTTGCAAACAAGGTGCCAAAATCAAAAACTAACAAAAACCATTTAATTGCAGCAGGTTAGGTAAAAAAGGATGGAGTCGTAAAATTATATGGGTTTGTTTTTTTCAAGTTCAGCTTGAATCGAGTCAAACCAAATTTGACAAATAAAGATTAACAAATTCCAGACTGGTAAAGACGTTCCTGAAGGAAATCCAACTCCCCTTCCGTTTTGACCTAACTGAAAACTAAAGACATTGCCCCATCCCTTGTCTTATCCATAGATCCAGATTAGATAGCCTAGCATCATAAACAGCAAAACAGGTTGCAACGCTCGAATGCCCCATTCCAAAACCCGATATAATCTTTCATTTTTATAATAAAATGCGGTGCGTACTGCAATGGTAACCATGATCCCGATAAGAAGCCACATATAGACAAAGAAATACACATAGTCGATTGACACCAGATAACCAATATTGGGGAGTTGATCAGCCGTCATCAGGCTCAAGGAGACCGTGGTTAACAGCAGGATGACCCCCAAATTAAGCCTGGCGGCAAAAGGCGGTCCCTCGGGAACAATAAAAGTCATGGCGTAGCCAAGAATAAAAATAAAGAACAAGGGGACCATGTTCTTGAATATGTAGCTGGCGGCATTGCGTTCGATCTTTGCCATGACATTGAACCGGGAATAAGTTATGCCCGTATCAGCATCGGAGTGGAACAGACGGGGATTCCCCAGTGTGGAGTCTGCCACTCCAATATCCGAATAGGCAAGGATATCTTGCAGTTGCCATTTGTTTTCTCCCTGAAAACCCGAGTGCTGCTGCAACCGGCTTAAGAGACTGCTTCCTTTGTGCCGTTGCATACCAATGTCGTCTGCCACAAAAATAAGCCGCTCCCTGTTGAGTTCTTTGTGCCGGAAGCGGATACGCAGGGTTTGCTCGTCAAAGGGGTAGTTGTGAAACTGAAATGGCTCCTGGAATTCAGACTTCACCCGGTAGGCACGGTAGTGCATATCGTCCACGGTGGTAGCCCTCATGGGATCAACATTTTCTCCCAACTGCACATCACTGTTAAAGAACTCGATCTTGGAGTAGTCCAGTGGATTCACATGCCGGAACCAAATGTAAAAGTCTGCGATAAAGCTCTCATTTTTTTGGTCAATGTGCACGATCTCATTTATATCCAGCCCGGTATAAACCACATCTGTTTTATAAAACAGATCATCCTGAAATGAAAGTAGATTGCCCTTCTGGATATGTTTGTCTACATCAAGGAGTTGGTCCGGATTGAGCACCGGGGTGAGTTGCACCGGGGCGGAAACGAGATTGTCCCTGACGTAGAGCCCAAAGGGTGAGGGATTGTCTGCATTGCCCTGTGCATCGAAATATATATGCCCGGTAACACCGGTATAGGACTTGTCTGGATTGGAATAACCTTGCAGGATATCCCGCAGCTGCCTCCGCTGGCTGGAGAGTTCAGCATCCGGGTCTACACGCTCCAGGGCCTGCAGGACAAGTCCTGCGGCATCATAATTGCTTGCGCTCAAAGCATCTGGCTCTTGGTCATGTTCGTGTATGAAATCACGGCTGAATTGTTGGGCTTTCCTGTTGGCGATATCCCGGATAAAGTAGGTAGTGGTGTAGATCCCGTTGATGTAGTCACCTGCATCTTCGGAGTCGCTTAGACCTGAAGCCACTTCCTTGGGAAATGTACCCAGCCCCAGGGAATCGCCCCCCAAAACAGGTATATCCAGATTGGATTTTTGAAGACGTCGCACCAAATCCGCCGCCTCTTTATCCAGCAAGGCCACATACATCCCGCCGGAGTCTTTATCCTTTTGCAATTGCTCGATAATCCTGTCCAATTTTTGGGATACATTGTCCTCAAGAGAATTGATCCCCCAGTTATTCTTGATATTCAAGTCCAATTCCCGGGCAGCGGAACGAAAAGATTGCATCAATGTCCGGCCATAGGCATCATCTTCATATACGATGTTCACATCCGACTGATTCAAGACCCCGGACATATACAGAGCAGAGAGCTTACCCTGCAACCTGTTGTCCGAGACTACCCGAAAATACCAGGGATTGCCTTCAGTAACATCAGGCGCGGCTGCACTCCCGGTTACTGCCGGAATCCCCCTGTCTTGATATATTTCACCTCCTTGCAGGGACAAGGAACTGTAATAGTGACCGATAACCGCCAGGCACCGGCTCTCATCAGCGATCCTCCTTGCCTGTTTGCGGGCCAACTTTTTGTCGTGCTTGTTGTCATAGACTTCAACAACAACTTCCCTACCCCGGATTCCTCCCTTGTCATTGATATTTTGCACCTGCAGGCGGACTCCGTTCACCATGGCATTACCGCTTTTTTTATCCTTGCCGCTCATGGGACCGATGACAGCAATACGCAGTGGCTCCTGGGCCTGGGCAACAGAAGAGATACTGATGAGAATGGTTAGGCAGGCTATTGCCACTTTGATATAAAAGCTAAAGTAAGTATACAAAAGAGCATTCCCCTTTGTGTATAAGGTCCTAGTCGTAACTGGCAAGACTCAAACACAGCCGAACGGACAATTACCCGGGTTCAACTTTAATATTTTTTTGAGAAATGGCTTAATATTTGACTTGGTTATTTTAGAATTGTATAGACCTCGCATGATGTCAAGGGAAATATTGCTGCAAATCCAGAAAGACAATTTGATACTTGTTCTCGCTTATCTTTATATTTAAACCTTTCTTACGGGAATAGTATACATCTCAAGAGTAAATAATTCATTTTTTAAATCAAAACCCACACTGCAATAAATCTTTATAATTAAAAGAATAAAACAATACAGAAACAATCTTTAAACTATCGGATTTTAATCTAGTTCCCATCCGGAAACTCCTAATTTCCGGATTTCGTTGTGCTTCCCGGATATAACTAACAAATCCCCACAAGAACAATTTCTAATTGCTTAAACAGTTTTTATCTAATATATTCTGAATCAAAATACCAAAGTGTATTCTGCAACAAGGAGCCTTAATGAACTCAAACCTAGATCCCCAGCAATGGGGGAAATCTCTTTTTGATGCAGTCACGGAACTAGTGACCACTCTGGATCTTAATATGCGGATCCAGTGGGCCAATCAGGATACTGCCAAGTCAGTAAATGAAAATCCCGAGAACCTGCTGGGACATTATTGCTTCCAGGTCTGGTACAATCGGGACATCCCCTGTGAAGAGTGCCCGGTCCAAATGACCATACAGACCGGGGAATCCCAAGAAAGCGAAGTGGCATCACCCGACGGCAAGTATCAACATGTAAGGACCTATCCACTGAACTCCCAGGAGGGAAATTTAGAGGGAGTTGCCGTGCTTGGCAGGGATATCACCGAGTGGAAGCAGATGGAAAAGGAACTGCAGCAGCGAAGATCTGAATTGGAAAAGCAGGAAGAGCTGTACCGCAGTCTGGTGGAAGATCATCCCTATTTTGTTGAACGCTTCCTGCCTGATACCACGATTATTTTTGCCAACAACGCCATGGCGGAATCCATTGGCTATCCCCCGGAACAGCTCAAGGGCCGGAAATGGATAGATTTCATTCCCGAGGAGGAGCGCACCCTGATTCTGGAACAACTGGCAGAACTGACTCCTGAAGATTCGATTTGCAGCTACGAGAATTCCTGTTTTGCCAGTGATGGTTCCAAGCGTTTGCACAGCTGGACCCACCAGGCCTTTTTCGACGACCAGGGTGAAATTAGCTACTTTCAGTCAGTCGGAACGGATGTCACGGAACGCAAACAGGCAGAAAGGGCCCTGCAAGAGTGGGAAAACTACTACCGCACCATATTCGAGACTTCGGGCTCGGCAATGTTTATTATTGAACACGATACCACCATTTCCCTCGCCAATTCAAACTTCAAACGAATGACCGGATATTCCAGACAGGAAGTCGAGGGGAAGAAATCCTGGACCGAGTTCGTGCACCCGGATGATGTGACCTGGATGAAGGAAAAGCACTACTTTCGAAGGCAATATCCCTCCGGAATCCCACTTGAATACGAATTCCGCTTCTTTGCACGCAATGGCGAACTGCGTCATGCCTATCTAACCATCGATTTGATCCCGGAGACTACAAAGAGCGTGGTTTCGGTTGTAGACATAACAGAACGCAAAAACACCGAAGCAGCCATGCGCCGTTCCGAGAACTACTACCGCGCCATATTCGAGACTTCGGGGGCGATAATGTTTATTGTTGAAGAGGACACCACCATTTCGCATGTCAACTCCAACTTCGAGAATTTGACCGGATATTCCAGACAAGAGGTAGAGGGGGAAAAATCCTGGACCGAGTTCGTAAACCCCGGTGATCTGGAATGGCTGCAGGAATACAATTATTCGCTGCGCCAGCATCCAAATACGGCACCACGCCAGAATGAAATAAACATAACCAACCGCCAAGGAGAAAGCAAGGATCTGTATTTGGCAGCAGCCAGGATACCGGGGAGCAATCAAAGGGTCGTCTCATGTATTGACATCACCGAAAGCAAGCGGGCAGAGGATTTGTTGCGGGAGAGCGAGGAACAATACCGCCTACTGGTGGAAAACGCCTTTGAAGGTATCGGGGTTGCTCAAGACGGTGAATTTAAATGGATAAATCCACGCATAGTCGAAATGATGGGTTGTTCCCAAGAAGAACTAACCACTATCTCTATTTTCGATTTTGTGCACCCGGAAGACAAAGAAGCAGTGATAAAAAAACATTACCAGAGGATGCAGGAAATCAAGCCGCCTAGAATATACTCCTTCAGAATCTTGAGCCCTCAAAACGAAGTCCTGTGGTGCCAGGTATCAGTGATTGGCATAAATTGGCAGGGCAGGCCAGCGGATTTATGCTTTTTCTCCGATATATCCCAGCAAAAAAGGATCGAATCTGAACTGGAAGAGGCGAAACAAAGAGCAGAAGCAGCCAACAGATCCAAATCCGAGTTTTTGGCCAATATGAGCCACGAGATTCGTACGCCTCTAAACGGTATCCTGGGAATGTTGCAATTATTAAAGACCTCTGCCCTGGATGAACAGCAAGAAAGATTCGTAGACACCGGCCTGGATTCAACAAGACGGCTTAACAGGCTTTTGACCGATATCCTGGACCTCTCCAAGATCGAGGCAAACAAACTGGTAATCAAGCAGGAGGAATTCGTATTTACTGATGTGATACAAACCATAAGGGATATTTTTAATCAACTCACCCAAAAGAACCAGAATGAAATCAATATCAGCCTGGACGAGAACATCCCGGAAATGCTAATCGGGGACAGCACCCGCCTGAATCAGATCCTGTTCAATCTGGTGGGCAATGCAAATAAATATACCCAAAACGGCCAGATTGGATTGGAAGTGTCTCTATTGCCAGCTGTACAGCCTGACAACTGCAGACTACTGTTCGTGATCGCGGACAATGGACAAGGAATCCCTGAAGACAGGATAGACAGGATCTTTGACATATTCACCCAGGGCAGCGATGCCTCTTACACCCGGGAATTTGAAGGCGCCGGCCTGGGCCTTCCCCTGGTCAAAAGGCTCGTGGATTTGATGAACGGCAGTATATCCCTTAGCAGCAAAGAGGGTGAAGGGACCACGGTTTATGTCAGCCTCCCCTTCGGGATACCGGAGTCCATGCAGCAAGACACGGATGACTCGCAGGCCGCTGAAAAGCCCTTTACAGCAAGCAATTCACGCGTGCTAGTGGTGGACGACGACGAAACAACCCAACTCTATATTAAGCGCCTGCTGGAAATGCAGGGTGTTGCAACCAACGTGGCAGAGGACGGGAAAGAAGCCCTGGATTGGCTTGAAAAAGATGATTTCGACTGCATCTTGATGGATGTGCAAATGCCTGTACTGGACGGTGTAGAGGCAACAAAAAAGATCCGCTCTTCAAATGCGGACTTCAAAAAAATACCCATTGTCGCCATGACGGCTTACGCCATGACCGGAGACCGGGAAAAATTCCTGCAGGCAGGCATGGACGACTATATTGCCAAGCCGGTGGACAGGGATGGACTTTTGGCAATACTGGAGAGAAATATAAATTAAAGTTATACTGCTAAACCCAGGAATAAAAAACACTTGCATCAAGGAGCCAAGATGAACGATGGACCTTGATCTGTCTAGAGCGTCAGGAAAACTCCCTTCTTGATTTTGTCAGGCTTTTGCAAGAGCCGGATGGGAACTTCTAATGCACAATGCACGGTCAAACTCAGCAGCTACCGTATCCATTCTAGCCAATAACCAGTTGACACCCCAGGATAAAATTGCCGCAACTCTAAACAGGTCCAGTATGTTTTGCTTCCGGGAAGGGGCACAACCCCTTCCCGGACATATATTAATCAACTTCCACTGAATAGTATCCCGGGCCCACAATCACCGTCTTGCCATCGGAAATAAAATATACAGTGGGACTGCCCTGATTGCTGTCAATCTTGAAATTTCCGGTCCAGACCTTCCTGCTTCCGTCATGGCCGGTCCAGACTACTTTTCTCTTTAATCCCATGGTGGAACTTTGAATACTCTTCATTTTCCTCTGACAACTCTCGCAGCCGTATACTCCGGAGAAGATAACAAACACGCTAAAAAGTGCCAGAATAACAAGTGTAAACTTACCTGCCATACCTTTTGCCTCCATGATTTAACTCCTTTCTGATTTTATTTTTAATACAAGTTATAAAGCTGGACTTTATTCACTTAATCGATTCTGAACAAAATCCACCTTTCTGCATCTCAGATTAAAATTCACTACCAAACCCCTTGGCAATAGCTGTAACCTAACAAAAGGCAGTAATGCCATCTGGCCGGGAATTTTATATTTGCTGAACCTATGCCAATGACTGCCTGTAAAAACCTGCTGAAAGTTTACAACAAATACCCGGCTTTGAATTCAAGCGTTTATCTCCTTGAACTCTTCCCTGTCAGCTCCGCAAACCGGGCACTTCTTGGGAGCCTTGCTCTCGTTCACATAGCCGCAAACCTGGCAAACATAGTATTCCTTCACTTCGTCCTTCATTACATGGTACATTGCCTGATCGTACAACTTGGCATGCTTTTTCTCCGCGTCCTTGGCCCGGCTAAAAGTCAAGGATGCGTCCTGTTCCCCTTCCTGTTCCGCATCCTTTACAAAATCAGGGTATTCGTTTTCACTTATGGACACCTCCCTGTTAAAGGACTCCAGCAAATTGGTTTCCGTATCCTTGATCACAATATCCTGCAACAGGTTCAAGTGATTGCTTGCATGGACTCTTTCGGCCTCTGCTATAGCCTTGAACAAAAGTTCTGCCTGTTCCTCGCCCTCCTCCCGTGCTTTCTCCGCATAGGCCAAGAGCCGGAAATACGCCTTTGCCTCGCCTACAAAAGCCTTGTAAACATTTTCCCTGGTTTTTTCCTGCATAAGACTTCTCCAATAAGATTTAAATTAGTTCAATATGTTAAAACACTGCAACCAACAGATTTTACTTCCCTCAAGGTATACTATGCTAGTTGGAACAGTCTATAAATAAATATCCATAAGATCAAGACAGCATTGTTATATATCAGCAATTCTAATTTTAAAAAATGTAACACCAACGCGAAAATTTTATATTAACTTACTGGTGTAACAACATGTATTTAAGCCGCAGCCGGGTGGTTCGCAGTGCGACTTGCTTAGCTTGCGACGTTTTAAACGTCGTAAGCTAAGCACCCGGAGCAAAAGCGAGCTACCCGGCAAGGCTTAAAGTTAGTGTTAAAAAATATTCAGTTTGGGCTGGATTAAAATTAGAATTACTGGTTATATATTTCCAAACTCCCAGCACAACAACACTGCAAATATACCACGGGGATCGGAAAAAGCAATAATCCGAGCTTTTTTTAAGAATATTTCTTTGCTACCATGCGGTATTATTTAATTCAGGAAAAGTTCTGCTTGTAAAACGATTAAATTGAATCTGTTGATATGCTGACTATACATTGCTCCGGCTGCAAGAGGAAACTGTACAAATACCGCAAGGTCGGTTCCGGAAAGGTCCTGCGCTGCCACAAAAAGAGAATAAACCAGATATATAACTGCGAGTTTTGTGCCCAGGCAATATGGTGTAAATGCGGTCAACGTATTGGCATTGACAAGGGCTTGTATTACAAGATGATCACCAACGCCTTTACTTACACCGGAACCAAGGACACGAAATAACCTGGCACCACCATTTTTGGGTAAATGTTTGGATGCCAAGACCTTAACCCACATGACCTACGGGCCAGAACGAAATCTGGAATAGCTGTTAAATTGTTCTCGACTACGAAGTAGCGAGAACAACTCCTTCATTTTAACTCCCATGCCCTGGCGGGCACAACGAAGCATGGGCAATCTCGTCAACAAACACTTTTGTAGCGAGAAAAGGTACTCAACTTGTTGAATAAACAGGCTATTGGTTCTTTTTCTTACTTAAAACCTTAACACTCTAAA
>Ga0207414_1000389_pt1 | contig 20101 bp, 16 predicted proteins | sample PonA231FremontCA_2_FD_187269 | JGI IMG/M metagenome (GOLD analysis project Ga0207414, IMG submission 187269) | Marine sediment microbial community from Fremont, CA, USA - Pond A23 Sediment 1 (SPAdes) | ecosystem: Environmental > Aquatic > Marine > Unclassified | place: USA: Fremont, California...
CCGCCAGCCACAACGGGCACCAGGATAACGGGATCAAGTTTTTCGGTCCGGATGGATTCAAGCTGAGCGATGATGCGGAGGCCGAGATAGAAGAGATTCTGAACGGCGAAATCAGACCGGCGGCGCCGTCCAACATCGGCCGGGCGCGCAGGATCGAAGATGCCGGTGGTCGTTACGTTGAATATGCAAAGACGACATTCCCGCGAAACAAGCGGCTGTCGGGGCTGAAGGTGGTGATAGATTGTGCGCATGGCGCGGCTTATCGGGTGGCGCCGGATGTGCTGTGGGAATTGGGGGCAGAGGTTGTCACGCTGGGCGTCGATCCCGATGGTACCAACATAAACCGCGACTGCGGCTCGACCCGCCCCGAGGCCGCGGCGCGGCTGGTGCAGGAGTCGGGCGCCGATCTGGGTCTGTGCCTGGATGGTGATGCCGACCGTCTGATCGTGCTGGATGAAACCGGGCGCGTGGCCGATGGCGATCAACTGATGGCGCTGTTCGCCGGCGCTTGGGCGCAGGCGGGATGCCTTGCCAACGGAACGCTGGTGACCACGGTGATGTCCAACCTGGGGTTGGAGCGTTTCATGCAGGACCGCGGACTGGCATTGGAGCGCACCAAGGTGGGTGACCGTTACGTGGTCGAACGGATGCGTGCGGGTGGTTTCAACCTGGGCGGAGAGCAGTCCGGTCATATTGTGATGACCGATTACACCACGACCGGCGATGGCCTGATTGCCGGCTTGCAACTCCTTGCGGCGATGGTGGCGACGGACAAACCTGCCAGTGCGTTACTGAACAATTTCACGCCGGTGCCCCAGCACCTGGAAAACCTTGCGATTACGCCGGGGGGTGATCCTCTGGCTTCGCAAATGGTGCGCGCCGCGATTGCCGAGCAGGAAACCCGCCTGATCGGCGCGGGGCGTCTGGTGATCCGGCCATCGGGAACCGAGCCGCTGATCCGGGTGATGGTGGAATGCGAGGACGAGGCGTTGATGCATGACGTGATCGACAACATTTCGGGCGCGATAAGCCAAGCGGCCCCCGCGGCGCCCCAGGCCTAGACGGTGGTCCCTTGGCACGTGGCCCCGCAAACCCTAAGAAGGGTGCATTCAACGAAAGGTGAGAGTTCCAGAGATGTCACTGTCATTGATCATTCTCGCGGCCGGGCGCGGAACGCGGATGGCGTCGGACTTGCCGAAGGTTCTGCACGAAGTCGCGGGCGCGCCGCTGATCGGGCACGCGATGATGGCGGGCGGGGCGCTGTCGCCTGAACACTGCGTGGTGGTTACGGGGCATGGCGGTGAAATGGTGGCCGACCGGGTACATGGCATCAGCCCAGGCGCGCGCATCGCGCAGCAAGAACAGCAACTGGGCACCGCGCACGCAGTGGGGCAGGCCGGTGACGCGCTAGAGGGGTTTTGCGGGGACGCCATCGTTCTTTATGGCGACACGCCGTTCATCCGGCCCGAAACCCTGCGCCGGATGCTGGAGCGGCGCCGGGACGGCGCGGATGTTGTCGTGCTGGGCTTCGAGCCGGCGGAGCCCGGTCGCTATGGCCGTCTTGTCGTCGAGGGCGATCGCCTGACCCGGATCGTGGAGGCGAAAGACGCCTCGCCCGACGAACTGGCGATCACCCTTTGCAACTCCGGGGTCGTCTGCGCCGATTGGAAAACACTGGTCGCGCTGATCGGACGGGTCGGAAACGATAACGCCAATGGCGAATATTACCTGACCGACATCGTTGGCCTCGCCGCGGGTGACGGGCTGCGGTGCGCGGTCGAGATCTGCAACGAGGCCGAGACGATGGGCATCAATTCGCGCGCCGAACTGGCGCGCGCCGAGGCCGCCTATCAAGACGGTGCGCGGGCGCGGGCGATGGCGGACGGGGCGACGCTGACCGCGCCTGAAACGGTGTTTTTCGCCCATGACACCCGGCTTGGCCGCGATGTCAGTGTCGAGCCGCACGTGGTGTTTGGCCCCGGTGTCACGGTGGCCGATGGCGCGCGTTTGCGCGCGTTCAGTCATCTCGAGGGTTGTCACGTCGGCGCGGGCGCGGTGATCGGCCCCTATGCGCGCTTGCGCCCCGGCACGCGGATCGGGGCCCAGGCGCGGATCGGCAATTTCGTGGAAACCAAGAATGCAGAGTTGGGCGATCACGCCAAGATCAACCACTTGTCCTATGTTGGCGATGCCCGGATCGGGGCCGAGGCGAATATCGGCGCGGGCACCATCACCTGCAATTACGATGGCGTTTTCAAGCACCACACCGAGGTGGGCGCAGGCGCTTTCATCGGCACCAACACGGCCTTGGTGGCCCCGGTTGATGTGGGGGCGGGCGCGATGACGGCGGCGGGGTCGGTGATTACCGGCAATGTGCCCGATGGCGCGCTGGGTATCGCGCGGGCGCCGCAGGTGAACAAGCCGGGGCTGGCGCGGCGCATGCGCGACAAGCTGTTGGCGCTGAGGGCGAAGCGGTCAAAACAGAACACCCATGGATTGGATAATTAGGTTATGTGCGGGATTGTAGGCGTATTGGGCAGGCATCAGGCCGCCCCGATTCTGGTCGAAGGTCTTAAGCTGCTGGAATACCGCGGGTATGACAGCGCCGGCATCGCCACGATCAGCGAAGGCCGCCTTGAGCGCCGCCGCGCGCTTGGCAAGCTGGTCAACCTGTCCGATGTGCTGGTGCACGAGCCGCTGCGCGGCACGGCGGGGATCGGGCACACGCGCTGGGCCACGCATGGCGCCGCGAACGAATGCAACGCCCATCCCCACGCGCGGGGCCGCGTCGCGGTGGTGCATAACGGTATCATCGAGAATTTCCGCGAATTGCGCGCTTTTCTGTCAGAACACAAGGTCGCACCCGAAACGGATACCGACACCGAAACGGTTGCGATGTTGTGCAACTGGTACCTCGATCAGGGCAGCACCCCGGTCGAGGCGGCCAAGCAGACGGTGGCGCGCCTCGAAGGGGCCTATGCCCTTTGTTTCCTGTTCGATGGCGAAGAAGACCTGCTGGTTGCCGCGCGCAAGGGTAGCCCGCTGGCCGTGGGCTGGGGCGAGCAGGAAATGTATGTCGGCTCGGACGCGCTGGCGCTGGCGCCGATGACAGACGAGATCACCTACCTCGAAGAGGGGGACATCGCGGTCATCACCCGGGACGGTGCGGAATTCCTGGATTCGGGGCTGCACCCGGTCAGCCGGCCGCGCAAACGTGTGCGCGTGAATGCCAGCGCCGCCGACAAGGGCGGATACAAGCATTTCATGGCCAAGGAAATTGCCGAGCAACCATCGGTTCTGGGCGAAGCGACGGAGTATTACCTGCGCGATCACGAAGGTCGCCAACTGCTGCGCGACGGCGTGGATTTCACCGGAATAGACCGCGTCGTGATGGTGGCTTGCGGTACCGCGGCGCTGGCCTGCTCGGTGGCGAAATACTGGTTCGAGCAGTTGGCGGGCCTGCCGGTCGAGGTCGATATCGCGTCCGAGTTCCGCTACCGCGAGCCACCCCTTTCGCCCAACACGCTCGCCGTCTTCGTCAGCCAGTCGGGCGAAACCGCCGACACGCTGGCGGCGATGCGTTATTGCGCGGGCAAGGTCGCGCGCAGTGTTGCCATCGTGAACGTGCCTGAAAGCTCGATCGCGCGAGAAAGCGATATCGCCCTGCCCATCCTTGCCGGACCTGAAATCGGGGTCGCCTCGACCAAGGCGTTCACCTGCCAGCTGACCGTTCTTGCGGTTCTGGCCCTGCGCGCGGCCGAGCAACGCGCCGCGCTGGACAGTGCCCGCATCGAGGCGCTGGAGGCGCAGCTTCGTCACGTGCCCAGCCTGGTCAGCGAGGCGATGCGCTGCGAGGAGCGGATTCACGCGGTCAGCAGCCAGTTGGCGCGCCGCCGCCATGCCCTGTTCCTGGGGCGCGGCGTGATGTTTCCGCTGGCGCTGGAGGGGGCGCTGAAGCTCAAGGAAATCAGCTATATCCACGCCGAAGGATACGCCAGCGGCGAGTTGAAACACGGCCCCATCGCCCTGATCGACGAAGAGATGCCGGTGATCGTACTGGCCCCGCATGATGCGGTGTTCGACAAGACGGTATCGAACATGCAGGAGGTCATGGCGCGCGGCGGCAAGATTGCGATGATAAGCGATGCACGCGGTCTGGAACTGGCCAGCGAAGGATTGTGGAACGCGATAGAAATGCCGATGTTCGAAAGTATTTTCGCGCCCATCGTCTACGCCGTTCCGATCCAGTTGCTGGCCTATTACACGGCGGTGGAAAAGGGTACCGACGTGGATCAGCCACGCAACCTCGCCAAATCCGTCACGGTCGAATAGGCGGCGCCACGCCCGCCCCGGGAGGTATGATGCCGACAGGACGAACGCACGTGCCCGCACGATGGCGTCCGGGTCTCATGGGCGCGGTGTTGGGTATGGCGCTGCTGATCGCTGTTGCGATGCTGGTGCCGGCGCAGGACATGCCGCAACCGGCCGGTAGCGACAAGCTGCATCACATGCTGGCCTTCGGCGCGCTGAGCGTTCCGGCGGTGATGCTCTATCCGGCGCGCATCATCGTTGTGGTGATGTGCGTGATCGTGTTCGGCGGGGCGCTGGAGCTGGTGCAGCCGCTTACTGGCCGCTTTGCCGAGGGCGCCGACCTGGTCGCCGATGGCATCGGGGCGCTTGTCGGTGGCGGTATCGGCCTGATCCTCAACCGCCTGCTGGCGGCCCGGACCGCGCGGTAACGGCGCTTCTCGTCAAGGGGCCTGCCGACGCCCTGCTCGCAGCTTTCCATCCTGCTGACACTCTGCGCCCCGAGTGGCGCGGACGTTGTATTTGCAATTCGACTAGACTTGCCCGCAAACGCCCCTGTTTCGACACAGGCCTTGCCGCGCGCCTGCGCATTGGGGGCGCACCAATTCACCCGGTGGAGTTGGGTGAGGTGTGCCATGGGGGGCTCGTCTTTCGAACGCGTTGTCGTGCTTGCGGGCGCACAGGACGTTGGCCTGTCCGGGATTACGGGCATGACAACGCGTTCCGTGGCGGCTGACGCGGTGGCGTATGTTGTCGATGGGCCCGATCAATCGGTCATCCGCGCCTACCGAATAGGGGCGGATGGCGTCCCCCAGCAGATCGACGCCTTCAACATCCCGAACGGGATGGCGGCGGGGGTGGCGCGTGACGTGTCAATCGCCAACCTGGGCGGTCGTGACGTGGCGGTCATCTCGGGGTTGGGGGCAACCGGCGTCCATCTGGTCGATCTCGACAGCGACGGAACATTTGCCAGTGCGCGCGCCCTGTCCGGTGCTCGAGTTTCTGACGCGTTGCAGGGTGCCTTTGTGCTGCCGTCCCCGGACGGCGGCGCATATCTTTACGGCTTCGCGGCCGACGCGCCGGCGCCCATGGCATGGCGGGTGAACGGCGACATGCTTGAAGCGCTCGCGCCGCCCGCGCCCGGCTTCGAGACGGCGGTTGCGGGGTTGGCCCACGGGGCCAGCGGCGTCTTGCTGGCAGCCTCGGGCGCAGATCATGCCCTTGTCAGCTACGTGCCGGACGACCAGGGCCGGTTGTCCGAGGTCGCGCGCCTGGGCGCGGCGCAGGGGATCGGCATGAACGCCCCTGCCGCCGTGACCACCGTGTCGGCGCACGGGGCCGAGTTTGCCATTGTCGGCGGCGCCGGTAGCGGCACCCTGAGCGTGTTCGAGGTCCACCCCGAAGGACACCTGACGCTGCGCGATCACGTCATGGATGGGCGCGACAGCCGGTTCGACGGGGTCACGATCGCCGAGTCCGTCGTGGTGGGCGGGCGCGCCTATGTCGTTGCCGCCGGATCGGATGATGGCGTGAGCCTGTTCGAACTGCTCCCCGAAGGTCGCCTCGTCATGCTTGGTATACAGGCCGACATGCACACACTGACGCTGGATAACCCGTCGGCAATCGCGCTCTCCGAAGCAGGCGGCGTTCTCAACCTGCTTGTCAGCAGCGAGACCGAGCCGGGATTGACCGCGCTTCGCTTCGATCCGCAAACCGAAGGCGGGATGATTTCCACGGGCGGTGCCATGGCCGGTCCTGTCAATGGTGGCCAGTTCGGTGACCTTCTGGTCGGTGGCGCGGCGGATGATGACCTGCGAGGCGGCGATGGCGCCGACCTAATCGCAGACGGCGCCGGCGACGATATCCTGCGCGGTGGCGCGGGTGCCGATATCTTCGTGATGGCCCAGGACGGAGGCGCCGACATAATCGCCGACTTTCAACCGGGCATTGACCGGATCGACCTGTCCGGCTGGACCTTTCTGCGCAACACGACCCAGTTGCAGGTTACCCCGCACGCATCCGGCGCCGAGATCCGGTTCGGCCAAGAGGTGCTGATCGTGCAAACAGCCGATGGCGCACCGCTGAGCGCGGAAGCGGTGCACGCGCTCGATCTGCTGGGACCGGCGCGCTACATGCCGCCCGACCCCCTGACCACCGCCCCCGCCCAGCCCGAGATCGCGCAGATCGAGGGAACAGCCTTCGCCGATGACCTCGCGGGCGGTGCAGGCGCGGATACCATCAACGGTTACTCCGGCGATGACACCCTGACCGGCGGGGGCGGTGATGACACGCTGTTGGGCGGCGCGGGGCATGATTGGGCCGTGTTTTCCGGGCCGCTGGCCGAGTATGAGATCCACGCCGATCCTGACGACGCTGGCCTGCGGGTGACCCATGCGGGCGGTGCCGGTGCTGACGGGGTGGATTGGTTGACCGGTGTGGAAACGGCCCTGTTTGCCGATGATGCGGTGGATCTGACCAAATTTCCCGACGAACCGGGCGAACCGCCCCCTCCCCACGCGGTTTCCCTGCCGGGCCTGCCGCTTGACGCGCAGGCGATCTGGACGGGCGGCGACCCGCATCTGCGCACCCTTGATGGTATCGGTTATGATTTCCATGCTGCCGGTGAATTCGTCCTGCTTCGCGGCATCGGCGCGCATGCCGGGTTCGAGGTGCAGGCGCGGATGGTGCCTCTTGGCCAGAACGTCACCGTCAATCAGGCCATCGCCATCCGCACCGATGCGGGCGACGTGATGATCGACGTCACCGACGCAACGCCGCTTTCGGTTGATGGTGTAGCCACTCCGATAGGCGAATCGGGCCTTGTCGATGTCGGGCTTGAGCGGCTCTACCTTGCGGCTGACACCTATACGCTGGTCTTTGCCGGGGAGGATGGCATCGTAAATGCGGGCGATAGCCGCGTGTCGGTGACCTTGCGCGCGGATCGGGTGGATTTTGGCGCCATGCTTGACCGGGCCGATTTCGGTAACCGCCTGGAGGGGCTGCTGGGCGATGGTGACGGTAACCCCGACAACGACATTGCCCTGTCAGATGGAACCGTTCTGGAAAGACCCCTCGCGCCGGATGACCTCTATGGCGCCTTTAGCGATGATTGGCGCGTCAAAACCCTTGATCAGAGCCTGTTTTCCTATGATGGCGGAGAAACGCCGGACGCGTTCCACTTGCCGGATTATCCGGCTGATACCCTGATGGTCTCGGATTTCGGCATGGCTGAAGTGACTGGCGCCCGTCAGCAGGCCGAGGCGGCCGGCCTTGTGCCGGGCACCCTGAATTTCGACAACGCGGTTCTCGATCTTCTGGTCACCGGTGGCGACGCCAGCTACCTGGCGACGGCGCTCGATGTGCAGGGTGCCGGAGATGTCGTGCCGGTGATGACCTTGAAGAACGCCCAGGAGCGCGCGACGCTGACGCTGTCCATTTCCGATGCCGCAAGTGGTGCGGGCGTTGACGGGGCGGACGTGACCTTTGTCGCGGATATGGCAACGGCGTCGCATCTCCTGAATCCCACGGGTGCGGGGCAATACGAACTGGCCCTTGGCGAAGGCATGTCCGGGCAACTGCGTGTTGCGAAGGCACTGGATGCGACGGCGAATGCCGCGATAACGGTCAGCGATGCCCTTGAGGCGCTGCGCCTGGCGGCTGGCCTGACCCCCAGTTGGGGCGCGGCGGATACCGAACACCTGCTGGCGGCCGACCTGAACGGCGATGGCGCGGTGACCGTGGCCGACGCATTGGGTATCCTGCGTCATTCTGCCGGGCTCTATTCCTCCGATGCAACGCCGGGCTGGGCTTTCCTGCCCCCGGACCTGGATCTGTCGGGGGTAGACGGGGCCGCGCCCGGCGCCGCCTATCACCTGGACGTGGACGCGATTCACGCGGATCAGAGTTTGGACATGACCGCGATCCTGATAGGAAATGTCGATATGACCTGAACCCGAACAAGGCACCACCGGGGTGATCCCGGAACTATCCAGTGGACAGTCGCCCCCGCCCAAGATAGGACGCGCGATCATGGCCAAGCCGAAAGCAGATCCGAACTACAGGGTGATCGCGGAAAACCGCCGCGCGCGGTTCGATTACGCGATCGAGGAAGATATCGAATGCGGTATCGTCCTGGAGGGCTCCGAGGTGAAATCGCTGCGCCAGGGCGGTGCCAATATCGCCGAAAGCTACGCCTCGGTCGAAGATGGTGAACTGTGGCTCGTCAACGGCCACATTCCGCAATACGAACAGGCCAAGACCTGGAAGCACGAAGAACGCAGGCGCCGCAAACTGCTTGTCTCGCGCAAGGAACTGGCGCGGATGTGGAACGCGACGCAGCGCAAGGGCATGACCCTGGTGCCGCTGGTGCTGTATTTCAATCACCGCGGGCTGGCGAAGATCAAGGTCGCCATCGCCAAGGGCAAGAAAAAGCACGACAAGCGCGAAACCGAGGCCAAGCGTGACTGGAGCAGGCAGAAGCAGCGCCTGCTCAAGGATCACGGTTAACGGGCGCTGCTGCATCGGCCCGGCGCCACCAGCGCCACTTTGAAAGCATGTTGCGAAAAAGATGAGCCGGCGTGATGGCCATGACCGGCGTGGTCTTGCCCTTGCGTGCCCCCCGATGTAGGCAATGGGGGATGCAAAACGGGGGTCTCCATGACACATGACGATCCGAGAACGCTGGTTTCAACAGGTTGGCTGGCCGCGCATATGAAGGATCCCGATCTTCGGATTCTTGACGCGACGTGGTTCATGCCGGACGAGGGGCGCAACGGGCGCGCGGAATACGAGCAAGCCCATATTCCCGGCGCCCGGTTCTTTGACATCGACGAGATCAGCGATCTGCGCTCGGATCTGCCCCACATGGCCCCGCCGGTGGAAAAGTTCATGTCGCGCATGCGCGACATGGGTGTCGGCGACGGGCATCAGGTGGTGGTTTACGACACGCAGGGCCTGTTTTCCGCCGCGCGTGTGTGGTGGCTGTTCCGGCTGATGGGCCAGCCGGATATCGCCGTTCTTGATGGCGGTCTGCCCAAGTGGCTGGCCGAGGGCCGCGAGGTCGAAGACATGCCGCCGATGGTGCGGGACCGGCACATGACGGTCCGCCGGCAAAACCACCTGGTCAAGGACGTCACGCAGGTGGCCGCCGCCTCCAAGCTGGGTGATTACGAGATCCTCGACGCGCGCTCTCCGGGCCGGTTTGCGGGGCAGGAGGAGGAACCGCGTCCCGGTTTGCGCAAGGGTCACGTCCCGGGTTCCAGGAACGTGTATTACCGCGACCTTCTGAACGCCGATGGCACCATGAAATCGCCCGAGGAACTGCGCGCGGTGTTCGATGCCGCCGGCGTTGATATGGGCAAGTCCGCGATCACGACGTGCGGGTCCGGCGTGACCGCCGCAATCATCAGCCTCGCGCTGGAACGGATCGGCAAGACCGATCATTCGCTTTATGACGGGTCATGGGCCGAATGGGGGGCCTTCTCCACCGTGCCCGTCGCCACAGGAGACGCCTGAAATGTTCAGCAATCTGAAAGAACAACCCGCGGACAAGATCCTGCAACTGATGCAGATGTACAAGGACGATCCGCGCGAGGGCAAGATCGACCTCGGCGTCGGCGTCTACAAGAACGCCGAGGGGGTCACGCCGGTGATGCGTGCGGTCAAGGCCGCCGAGAAACAGCTTTGGGAACAACAGACGACCAAGGCCTATGTCGGTCTGGCGGGTGATCCGGACTTTGGCGACGCGATGATCGATCTGGTTCTGGGTGACGCGGTGGACCGGGCGCAGGTGGCAGCGGCGGCAACGCCCGGTGGCACCGGCGCGGTGCGCCAGGCGTTCGAACTGATCCGCATGGCCAATCCCGACGCGCGCATCTTCGTCTCAGATCCGACATGGCCGAACCACCTGAGCATTCTCAAGTTCATGGAAATGCCCACCGTCAGCTACCGCTATTTCGACAGCGCCACGGGCGGCGTCGATTTCGACGGGATGATGGCCGATCTCGATCAGGCCAAAGCCGGTGACGTGATCCTGTTGCACGGCTGTTGTCACAACCCCACCGGTGCCAATCTGAACCTGACACAGTGGCAGGATGTGATCGACCTGATGCTGAAGAAGGGCGCGATCCCGATGATCGACATCGCCTACCAGGGCTTCGGGGATGGGCTTGAAGAAGACGCCGCCGCAACCCGGCTGGTGGCCTCCTGCGTGCCCGAATGCCTGATCGCGGCCAGCTGTTCCAAGAACTTCGGCGTATATCGCGAGCGGACCGGCATCCTGATGGCGGTCGCACGGGACAAGGACAAGCGCGGACTGACGCAGGGCACGCTGAACTACCTGAACCGGCAGAACTATTCCTTTCCGCCCGATCACGGCGCCCGGGTGGTGACGATGATCCTGCAAACGCCGGACCTGCGCGCCGACTGGGCGGCGGAGCTGGAAGATGTGCGCAACTCGATGCTGGCCCTGCGCGAGCAGCTCGCAGGCGAGTTGCAGCGCCTGTCAGGCTCCGACCGCTTCGGATTCCTTGCGCAGCACCGCGGCATGTTCTCGCGGCTGGGCACCACACCCGAAAAGGTGGCCGAACTGCGCGAAAAGCACGGGATCTACATGGTGGGTGATTCGCGGCTCAATATCGCCGGGCTGAACCGCGACACCGTGCCGGTGCTGGCCAAGGCGATCATCGACTGCGGGATTTGAACGCCGCGCGGAAAAGGCAAAACGCCCCGGCTTGCTGGCCGGGGCGGCGCGCCTGGATGCGTTTCGGATCAGAGCAGCCCGGCGTGGCGCAGGCCGTTATCCACCAGTTCGCGGGTCTCGGCGCTAAGCTCGACCAGCGGCAGGCGAACTTCCGCGCTGCACAGGCCGAGCCGTGACATCGCGTATTTCACGCCCACCACGCCCGGCTCGGTGAATACGGCGTCATGCAAGGGCATCAGCCGGTCCAGCAGCTCCAGCGCCTTGGTGTAATCCCCCGCCAGCGTTGTCGCCTGGAACTCGGCGCATAGCCGTGGCACCACGTTGGCGGTGACCGAAATGCAGCCCACCCCGCCGTGCGCGTTGAAGCCCAGCGCGGTGGCGTCCTCGCCCGAAAGCTGGACGAAATCGGGGCCGCAGGTAATCCGTGTGCGCGGCACGCGCGCCAAATCGCCGGTGGCGTCCTTGACACCCACGATGCGCGGCAGCTTCGCCAGTTCGCCCATGGTGGCGGGGCTCATGTCCACGACCGAACGACCGGGGATGTTGTAGATGATGATCGGCAGGTTGCACGCATCGTGCACGGCCTTGAAATGCGCATACAACCCGCCCTGCGTGGGCTTGTTGTAATAGGGTGTCACCACCAGCGCCGCGTCGGCGCCCACCTCTTCGGCATGACGGATCAGGCGAACGCCCTCATGGGTGCTGTTCGAGCCGGCCCCGGCGATCACCGGGATGCGCCCGGCGGCGGCCTTGACCACCTCTTCGATGACGTGCTCGTGCTCCCGGTGGCTCAGCGTCGGGCTTTCGCCGGTGGTGCCGACGGGGACCAGCCCCGATGATCCCTCGGCAACGTGCCAGTCCACGAGTTTGCGAAGCGTCTCCAGATCCAGCTCGCCGTTCTTGAACGGCGTCACCAGGGCAGGAATGGACCCTTTGAACATGACACGCTCCTTCGTTCTCAATAGGTGGCGGGATATCGCCCGGCCACGTTGTGATGCGCGCACCCTAACCGCGGCCCGATCCACTGCCAAGTTCGTGAATTGCCCCGCGCCCGGTGCGCATTTAAGCTGCGGCTGTCTATCCCCTGTCGGCTTGGAAAGGCAAGACGCATGCGCCCGATTTCCCTGTTCCTTGCCGCGGCGCTGGCCGTTGTGGCGCCCGTCGTCTCCGCGCAGGAGGGGCCGCGCCCGCTATCCAGCGCATTGGAGGCCGCGCAGGGGGAAAACTGGGACACGGCCCGGCAACTCGCGCGGCGCGCGGGTCCGGCCGCCGTGCCCCTGATCGAATGGACGCGCCTGCGCGACGGCTCCGGCACGATGGGCGAGGCATTGGCGTTCCTCGACAGCCACGATGACTGGCCGGGTCTCGGCCTGATCCGGCTTCGCGCCGAAGCCATGCTGGATGGTGCGACGAATACAGATGTGCTGCGCCTGTTTTCCGGCGACCTGCGCCCGCGCACGGGTGCGGGGGCCTTGGCCCATGCACGCGCATTGCGCGCGGCGGGTCGCATTGGCGATGCGCAGGCAGGTCTGGTGCTGGCGTGGCGCACGCTGGACATGACGGTGACGGATCAGCAGGCGATGCTGGCCGCGCATGACAAGCTGCTTGCGCCGCATCACGTGGCACGGACCGATATGCTGTTATGGCGTGGCGAGGCCGAGCAGGCGCAGGCGCTGCTACCGTTGCTGCCCGAGGAATGGCAGCCGCTGGCGCAGGCGCGCCTGGCGCTGCGCGCGGATCGGCCCGGCGTGGATGACCTGATCGCGGCGGTGCCCGGCGATCTGGCGGATGATCCGGGGTTGGCGCATGAGCGGTTCCTGTGGCGCATCCGCAAGGGCCGTAGCGATGACGCAATCGCGCTTTTGCTGGACCGCAGCAAAAGCGCCGAAACACTTGGCCAACCCCAACGATGGGCCGGGTGGCGACGGTGGCTGGCGCGCAGCCGCATGCGCCAGGGGCAGGGCCGCGCAGCCTATGACATAGCCGCCGCGCATCACCTGCGCGAAGGGGCGAATTTCGCGGATCTGGAATGGCTGTCAGGCTATCTTGCGCTGCGCTATCTGGACGACCCCGCGCTTGCATTATCCCATTTCGAACGGTTCCGGGATGCGGTTGGAACGCCGATATCGTTGGGGCGTGCCGGTTACTGGCTGGGCCAGACGCACGAGGCGCGCGGCAACGACCAGGCCGCGCGCGATGCCTTTGCCCTCGGGGCCGCGCATCAAACCAGCTTTTACGGTCTTCTGGCTGCCGAGGCCGCGAACCTACCCCCCGACCCGGAGTTGGCGGGCACGGAGGTTTTCCCGCCCTGGCGCGACGCCGCGTTTACCCGCGCGCCCCTGTTCGAGGTTGCTTTGCTGGCGATGAACGCGGGCGAGACGGGATTGGCGGAACGGTTCTTGCTGCACCTTGCCGCAGGTGCGGATCGCACCGCGCTGGGCCAGATGGGCGCGATGGCCACCGAACTGGAGCAGCCGCACCTGGCGGTGATGATCGGCAAGCTCGCGGCGGGCCGGGGCATCGTCCTGCCGGGGCCCTATTACGCCCTGCACCCGATGCAGGAAATGGACCTGCCGGTGCCGATGGAAATGGCCTTGTCGATTGCCCGGCGCGAAAGCGAGTTCGACCACCGCGTCGCCAGCGGCGCAGGGGCGCTGGGCCTGATGCAATTGCTGCCGGGCACCGCGTCGGACATGGCGCGGGCATTGGGCCTGTCCGATCACGACAGGCGCCGCGTGCTGAACGATTGGCGCCATAACGCGCGTCTGGGCGGCGCCTATCTGGCGCGAAAGGGGCGGCAGTTCGGCGGCAACGTGGTGATGGTGTCTGTCGCTTACAATGCCGGACCGACCCGGGCAGAACGCTGGCTGAAGAACAATGGCGACCCGCGCAAGGGCGGCATGGACGTGATCGACTGGATCGAACACATCCCGTTCCGCGAAACCCGCAACTACGTCATGCGCGTGTCCGAATCGCTCCCCGTCTATCGCGCGCGCCTGGGTCGCGATCCGCACCCGGCGCCGTTCAGCGCCGAGCTTGTCGGTTCAAGCGTTCTGCCGCTCTCGCCAGAGGGTGAATAGCCCCGCGCCGACGATCAGCGCGGCGCCGATGGCGACGTTGGTGCGGATCACCTCGCCGAAGACGGTGATGCCCAGCATGCTGCCGAATACCAGTTGCAGGTAGGCAAAGGGCTGCACCGACGATGCCTCGGCCACCTCGTAGCACTTTATCAGCGTCCAGTGGCCCATCGCCCCGGTGATGCACAGCAACCCCATCCATCCCCAGTCGGGCGTCGTCATCGGCTCCCAGAACCATGCACCCGCCGCAGTCATGCCCACCGCGCCCACCGTGCCCGTCCAGAAAAAGCTGGTCGCGGCGCTGTCGCGTCGTGCGGCGTAGCGCGTCAGCAGGCCGTAGAGCGCGAACATGAACGCCGCCAGCAACGGCACCACGGCCTCGGGGCGGAAGACGCCGAAACCGGGTTGCAGGATAATCAGCACACCCACGAAACCCACCGCGATCGCGACCCAGCGCCGCCAACCCACGCGCTCGCCCAGGATCGGCCCCGAAAGCGCGGCGATCAGCAGCGGATAGACGGTAAAGACGGCATGGCTTTCGATCAGGCCCAGCAGGGTGAAACCCAGAACCATGACGCAGATCTCGGTAATCAGCAGAAGCGCGCGAAACGATTGCAGGATCGGTTGCGTCGTGCGCGCCGCGGCACGCAGGCCGCCGGCCTTGCGACCGGCGATGGTGATCACGAAGGCCGCGAAGAACCAGTAGCGGATCATGATCACCATCAGCACGTTGTATTCACCCGCCAGGTGGCGCGAGATACCGTCCTGCATCGCGAAGATGAAGGTTGTCAGGATCATCAGCCCGATACCGAGCCGTGTGTTGGTTTCAACGTGCAACGCGGCTCTCCCCGGGTTTCCAGGCGGTGGTCATGTGGCGTTTGCGCCCGTAGCCCTGGCAACGCGTGACGGAAAACCCCGCATCTTGCAGCCCCCGGCGCACGAAACCGGCGGCGGTGTAGGTGGCCGCGGTGCCGCCCGGCGCGGTGTGGCGGGCGACTTCGCGCATCAGCGCGGGCTGCCACAGTTCGGGGTTCTTGGCGGGGGAAAACCCGTCCAGATACCATGCATCGGCCTGACCGGCCCAGCCGGGCAGCGTGTCGCGCGCATCGCCCGCGACCAGCGTGAATTCCAGGTCATGCAAGGTGATCCGCGTCACCTCCGCGTGCCAGAACGGCGCCAGTTCCGCAGCGATCCGCGACAGCCGTGGAAACGCGGCCTGCGCCCGTATCATGTCCGGCGCGGGCAGCGCATACGCCTCGAAAGAGGTGAACCTCAAGCTGCCCTCCTGTCCCGTGCGGCGCCACATGTCCAGCGTCGCCAACAGGTTCAGGCCCGTGCCCAGACCCAGTTCGGCCACGTGAAACCCCGGCCTGAACCGCCCCGGCAGGCCGTTGCCGTGCAAGAAGACATGCGTCGTCTCGCCCAGCCCGTCCTGAAGGCTGAAATACGGGTCGTCGAAACGGGTCGAAACGGGCACGTCCTGCCCGCGCCATTCGACTTGCGATTGCTGGTCTTGCATGGGGCCGTCCGTTAGAGATGGCGCGAGAATGCAGCGGAAGGGCAGGCAATGGCAATGGCGGATGTAACGATCTACGGCGCGGGGATTTTCGGCCTTTCGGTGGCCTGGTCCTGTGCCCGGCGCGGAGCGTCGGTGCGGGTGATCGATCCGCATGGTCCCGGCGCGGGGTCCAGTGGCGGATTGGTCGGCGCGCTGTCGCCGCATGTCCCGGAGCAATGGAACGACAAGAAGGCGTTTCAGTTCGACAGCCTGATCATGGCACAGGCGTTCTGGGACGAGGTGGCGCAGGTCGCGGGTCGCCAGACCGGCTATGCCCGGCTGGGCCGGTTGCAGCCCGTGGCCGACGATGCCGCGTTGGCGCTCGCGCTTTCGCGCACAGAGGGGGCGGCGAAGCTGTGGCAAGGCCTGGCGCAATGGCGGCTGCGTCGGCGCGAAGACCTCGGTTCCTGGACCCCCGCAAGCGCGACCGGCTGGCTGATCGAGGACAGCCTGAGCGCCCGTCTGCACCCGCGCATGGCCTGCGCGGCGCTCGTCGCGGCGCTCGAGGCCAGCGGCGGCGAATTGCTGCGCGAAGGCCCCGCCGAGGGCCGCGTGATCTGGGCAACCGGCGTTGCGGGGCTGGAAGAGATCAGCGCGCACAGGCCGCGCGCGTTCGGCAACGCCGTCAAGGGACAGTCGGCGTTGCTGCGGCTGGATCGGCGTGACTGCCCGCAGATATTCGCCGGCGGCGTCCATGTCGTGCCCCACGCCGATGGCACGGTTGCCATCGGATCGACCAGCGAGCGCGAGTTCGACAGCCCCGTGCAGACCGATGCACAGCTTGCCGAAGTTCTGGCGCGCGCGGTGGACGCGGTGCCCGCGTTGGAAGGCGCCGAGGTGATCGAACGCTGGGCCGGCCTGCGCCCGCGTGCGCGGTCGCGCGCACCGGTGCTGGGGGCGCATCCGCTGCGGGATGGGGAATTCATCGCCAATGGCGGGTTCAAGATCGGGTTCGGCATGGCGCCCAAGGTAGGCGCCGCGATGGCGGACCTGGTGCTGGACGGGCGCGATGCGATCCCCGACGCCTTTCGCCCCGAGGCGAGTTTCTGAGTTCCGCCTCGGGCGTGACCGCTCTTGGCAAGACCCGCGCTTAGCTTGCGCTGGCGGTCATGCAAAGCCGCCCGTCCGGGCCGCGCACCCACAGCGTTCCGTCCGCTTTCCAGCAAAGCTGTGCCGCCTCGTGATGCATCAACGGGGCCGTGGCGCGGAATGAAAAGGCGCCCAAACCACCCAGTTCGCGTTCGGCAAGAAGCATCAGCAGTTGCGCCAGAAGCGGGCCATGCGTGACCAGCCCGTCATAACCTTCGACATCGCGGGCGTAGTCCAGGTCATAGTGGATGCGGTGACCGTTGAACGTCAGCGCCGAGTAGCGAAACAACATCGTGCTGTCGAAACCGGCCTGTTCGCAAATGTCCTCGTCGCGCGGCGCGGTTGGCGGCACGGGTGCCTGCGCGTCCGGGGCCGGGTCGTCGCGGTAAACCAGGTCCTGCCACTCGGTGACGCGTGCCTGCCCGGCCTGCGTTATCTCGTGGCGCAGGGTGACAAAGGCCAGCGGCCCGCTGCGCCCCTCTTTGCGGGTTGTCTGGTGCAGCGTGGTGGTCTTTTCCGCCGGCGTGCCCGCCACCAGCGGCGCGTGGAATTCCAGGCGCCCGCCGGCCCACATGCGGCGCGGCAGGCCGGTGTCGGGAATGGCGCCGATACCGGGGCGCGGATGCCCGTCGCGGCCCAGATCCGCGGGCGGGCGGGCCTCCCAGAAATAAAGCTGGTGAAAGAACGGCGGCAGGGCATCGCCCGCGGCGATCTTGTCCGCGCGCCCCAGCGTGGCCAGGAAGGCGGCGGCGCGCGCGGGATCGATGATATCGCTTTGACGAAAAGGTTCGGGATCGGCAAGCTGCATGCGCGAAACCTAGGCAGATGCACGAGCGGAGGCAACGGAAAATGACACCGCGTGTTCAGGCGCTGGACCACCTGGTTCTGACGGTTTCCGACATCGGTGACACGCTGGCGTTCTATCGCGATGTCCTGGGGATGGAGCCGGCCCGCTTCACGCCCGCCGATGGCCCGGATCGCTGGGCGCTGCGCTTCGGCGGGCAGAAGATCAACCTGCACCAACGCGGCGCCGAGTTCGAGCCAAGGGCGGCGCACCCGGCGCCCGGCGCGGCGGACCTGTGTTTTCTGAGCGATCAGCCCCTTTCCGACTGGCAGCGGCACCTGGCCCGACACGGCGTGCCGATAGTGCACGGCCCGGCGCCCCGAACCGGGGCGACCGGGCCTATCGTGTCGATCTACCTGCGCGATCCCGATGGGAACCTGATCGAGATCGCCAACCGCGCCTAGCTGTTCAGGTCTGGCGTATTTCCTCGCGCAGGGCGTCCATCAGGCTGCCAAGGGTCTTGCGGTAGGTGTCGCTGATCAGGTGACCGTCCTCGTCGAATTCCTTTGTCGGCCCGGCCAGCAGCATTTCCGGCCCCTGTAGCAGACGCGGCCGAAACGCCAGCAGGCAATTGCGCAACATCACCTGGGCGCGCTCTCCGCCCGCGCGACCGGCGGCGGCCGACATGATCGCAACGGGTTTGCCGATCATCGGGTTCGGCCGGGTGCGGCTGATCCAGTCCAGCGCGTTCTTCAAGGTGCCTGAAATGCCCTTGTTGTATTCGGTCGTGGAAATCAGGACCGCGTCGGCCTCCGCGATCTGCCCGCAAAGCGTCTGAACGGCGGGGGGAATGCCGGTGGCGGTTTCGTCATCCTCGTTGAACAGCGGCAGCTTCAGATCCGCGATAGTCAGTTCAGACCCCTCGAAAAGGTGCTCCGCCTCGCGCAAGAGCTGCGTATTGCAAGAGGTCTGGCGTAGCGAACCGGACAGGCCCAGAAGTTTGATTTCGGACATTTCGCACCTGTTATTATTGCGTCACCCCGACACCTAAAGCCGTGTCACGCGGGGGCAAGCTGCGCAGGCGCACACTCGATGTGATCGACGCCGCGTCAGTTCGAGGCGGCGCCGATGCCGGCCGGCTGTCCGACAACGACGAAGCTGAGCGCACCGGGGTCAAGCCGTTCCCGCGCGACCCGGTTCACGTCCTCTTGCGTGACTGCGCGCACGCGATCATTGCGGGTCTCGACATAATCGATGGGCAGGCCCTGCATCTGCATCCCGACGATGATGTTGGCGATGGGGCTGTTGCCGTCGAACCGCAGGGGATAGGCGCCGGTCAGATAGGTCTTGGCGTCATCGAGTTCCTGCCGGGTCACGCCGTTGCGTGAAATCCTGGCCCATTCCTGGCGGATCATGTCGGCCGCCTGCGCCATGGTTTCGTTGCTGGATGCGACGGACCCCATCCATAGCGTCGCCTGGTCGCGATCCGCCAGGTAGGTGCTGATGCCGTAAGTCAGGCCGCGCTTTTCGCGCAGCTCCTGCATCAGGCGGCTTTCGAATGAACCGCCGCCCAGAATATGGTTGAGGATGTAGGCGGCAAAGAAGTCGGGATCGTCGAGGGTGACGCCCTCCTGCCCGAAAACCGCGACCGACTGCGGAGTTTGATACTCCACCACCTGCGTATCGCCATCGAACTCGGGCGTCGCCTTGGGCGGCAAGGGCGCGCCGCTTTCGGGCAGATCGCCCAGAACATCATCCAGCAACGCGGCAAGCCGATCGGCGGAAATATCACCGACCGCACCGATATGGACCCGGTCGCGTGCCAGGGCGCCGGCATGGGCATTGACGATGTCCTGCCGGGTCAGGTTCGGCACGGTGTCCAGCGTGCCATTCGTCGGGATGGCATAGGGATGATCGCCGAACACCTCCGCGTTGAAGGTCTTGCGCGCCATCCGCCGCGGGTCATTGGCGGCAGAACGCAGCTGTGACATGACCTGTGCGCGCACGCGCTCGATCGCCCCGGGATCAAACTGCGGGTCAACCAGGCTCTGGCGCAGCAGGTCGATGGCCGCATCGCGGTTTTCGGTCAGGAACCGCGCCGAGACGCGCACCGCGTCCGAAGAGGTGTCATAGCTGAAAGACGCGGCAAGCGAGTCGCGCGCGCGGGCGAAGGCGCGCGCGTCCATGTCCCCCGATCCTTCCTCGATGAGGGCGCTCATCAGGTTGGTCGCGCCTGCCTTCTCGGGACTGTCCAGCGCGGCGCCCCCGCGAAACCGGATTTCCAGTGCGGTAAAGGGAATATCGTGATTCTCGACCAGCCACGCGGTCAGGCCGCCGGGGGTTTCCACTTTCTGTATGTCGACAGCGGCGCGCGCCCCCGGCGCGGCCAGCGTCAGCGCGGCGATCAGGGCGGCAAAGAACGGGCCTGCGGTTTGGCGAATCATTGCGTGACCTCCTCCTTGTCGAGCCAGCCGGTCACGGCGCGGCGCTTGTCCAGAACGTCGCGCGCGGCGGCCATGATATCTTCGGCGGTGACCGATTGTATGATACCGGGCCAGGCCTGCACGTCTTCGACTGTCAGTCCC
>Ga0207414_1000390_pt1 | contig 20093 bp, 23 predicted proteins | sample PonA231FremontCA_2_FD_187269 | JGI IMG/M metagenome (GOLD analysis project Ga0207414, IMG submission 187269) | Marine sediment microbial community from Fremont, CA, USA - Pond A23 Sediment 1 (SPAdes) | ecosystem: Environmental > Aquatic > Marine > Unclassified | place: USA: Fremont, California...
TATTCATCACCCATTTGAAAAAAGGGTGGGTTCTTTGCTCTTTATTCCTAAATATTATCCAAAAAACCAATCAGAGTTATAAAAAGTAAAATAAGAGCACTTATACGCATAACCAGTTAAGTATAAAATATTTTATTGGCATAAATTATTGTCATATAAATAGCTATAAACCCTACCAAAAAAAGACTTTATCAGATAATACAAAAAAATATTTGAAAATTGTGAATAGATGGTTTATAATGTATTTAAAGTGAACTTATACGCATAACCATATAAGTTGTACATAATATTGAAAATTGTTTTTCAGAGCGATCAGGAGGCTTAAAAGATATGGAGAAAATTTCAAAAGATGAATCAATACCTCTTTATAAACAAATCAAAAATAATTTAAAGAAAATGATTAAAGAAGAAAATTTACAATCAGGGGATAAAGTACCTAGTGAAAATGAGATTGCTGAATTAAATAAAGTCAGTAAAGCTACTGTAAGAAGGGCATTAATGGCCTTAGTTAAAGAAGGTGTTTTGTTCAGAGAACAGGGTAAAGGTACTTTTGTAGCCGAAAAAGATTATAAGTCTAATGGAATGGTTAACATATTAGAAAATTCTACTGGACGAATGAAAATCGAAGGTGTGTCAATGAAAAGTAAAGTTTTAAAATTTGAATATGTTATCCCTGATGAAGAAATAAGGGAAAATTTAAAACTGCCTACTGACACTGAGATTGTAATTAAAGTTAAAAAAATAGTAAAAGATGATGGAGATCCCATTGTTATAGAAAATAGTTGGTTATCTTTTGAATTATTTTCTGACTTGGAAAAAGAGTTACTTGATAGTAAAACACTTTATGAAATATTTCGTACTGAATATAATTATGAATTAGATAAATCTCAGAATATAATCAAACCGGTCGAACTGAATAAATATCAAAAAGATCTTTTAGAAATGTATGAAAAAAACTGTGGTCTTTTATTAAAGAGAAAGACAATTTCTAAAACTGGTTTAGTACTTGAGTTTAGTAGATGTATTTATAGAGATTATGAATTCATGTTTGAAAAAAAGCTTAGTTAAAAATATGTACTGAATTTAAAAATTTAAAATTTAAACCAAGTATCGGAGGTGATTTAGGGAAAAAAAGCTTTAGAAATGGAGATAATTATAAGGTGAGAAAGTTAGCTTTTTAAAAAGGAAAATTAATAAATATAGGAGGCTAAAAATGATTTCTAGTTTTAAGAAGACCGGCTTAATTTTAATTGTATCTGTGTTGTTTCTAACATTAACTGCACCGGTGTCATATGCTGTAGACTTAGATGTTTTTACAATGTTTGGTGGTGCTGATCCTGCCTCTGATGCATATCAGAATGCCATTTCTGAGTTTGAATCGATGTATGATGTAAATATAAATGATGATTCTTCTACAATGGATGATGCAGTTAAAGTCCGTATTGAAAATGCCTTCCAGGCTAATAATGAACCTGATTTAACAATGTACTTTACAGATGAACAAGCTTCCCCCATTATTAACAGTAATAATGTTGTCTCTTACACAGAAGAAATTTTCTCTGAATATCCAGCCTTAAAAGATAGATATTTAGAAGACTCATTAGAACAACAGCGTTGGAATGATGGTAATATCTATGGTATTCCTGTCACAGGATTTTATGAAGGCTTACTGATTAACGAAGATCTATTTGAAAAACATGACATACCTCTTCCTACTAATTGGGAAAACTTCATGACAGCTATCGAAAGGTTTAATGAAGAAGATATTGTTCCTTTAGGTGTAGGACTAGGAAGAATACCTCATTATATGTTAGAACATGCCATTTTAGTAATGGGTGGTGCTGAGCAGCATAATGCTGGTTTAAAAGATGGCGTTCCTCAAGGATGGATAGACGGATTAAACTTAATTAAAAAATTATATGAAATGGACGCTTTCCCTGTTGATACTCTAAATATGGGTTGGGAACAACCTCGTGAAATGTTTAGAAGAAAAGAAGTTGCTATGCTACCAGAAGGTAACTGGGCTTTAGGTGCACTTTCTGAAAACCATGATACTATGTCAATATTACCGATGCCTGTTCCACCTGAAGGTAGAGGAGAATATAGTTCAATTATAGCTGGCTTTACCTCAGGTTTTTATATCAGTGAAGAAGCTTATCAAGACGAAGAAAAAGGTGAAATGGTTATTGAATTAGTTAAACATCTGACTAGTAAAGATGTAATGTCTGATATAGTTGAGGCTAATGCGGGATTACCTTCTGTTAAAGGAATTAATGTTGATGATTTAGAAGGGTTATCTGAAGTAGAAAGAGAAGGCGTAAATTTAGCTAATAAGGCTGCTAATATAGTATTACCTACTGATGCTAAAATTTCTCGACCAGCCTTCCAAGAAATAGTTAATGGAGTTCCATATATTGTGGAAGGTGAAAAAACAGCTAAAGAAGTATTAGAATCAGCAAGAGAAATTGAAATGGAAGCAAGAAGAGGAGAAGAGTAAATCATAAATGAAAGGGGATCTCTACTAAAGAGATCCCCACCTTATTTTAGATTGGAAGTTGATATTTAAGGAGGAACTAAGGATGAGGCAATTTAAAGGTGACAAAAAAGTCATTATAATGTTTTTAATACCTGCATTTGCTTTTATATTTATATTTTTATTATATCCTTTAATTAGAACATTTTATAACAGTTTGTTTTATATCTTACAAAATACTAATCCACGATATGTAGGATTAGGTAATTATCAGAAATTAATTACAGATGCTGGGATGATTACTGCGGTTTGGAATACTTTAATATTTATGGTTGCTGCAGTAGTTATTGAAGTAGGAGTAGGTACACTACTTGCGATCTTAGTTAATTTTATTAAAAGAGGGGCAAAATTCTTTAGAGTTGTTTATGTTTTTCCGGTAGTAGTATCGGCTGCAGCTCTTGGATTATTATTTTCTTTAATATATAATTACCGGCTTGGATTATTAAATACAATTGTAAGTTGGTTAGGATATAATCCGATTCGGTGGATTACTAGAGATAGTGCGCTTTGGGCTGTGATTGCACCTGTTACCTGGAGGTATGTAGGTTTTTATTTTGTTATCATACTAACAGCTATTACTAAAATACCCAAAACTCTGTATGAATCTGCTGATATAGAAGGAGCAAGCCGTCTTCAAAAGACCAGACATATAACTTTACCATTAATTTTTTCCGATATAAGAATTTCTATTATTATTGCAATTACTGGAGTTACTAAAGTGTTTTCTATGATTTGGATTATAACTCAAGGAGGACCGATGAATTCCTCTCAGGTTTTAGGAACATATCTATATAGTGTTACTTTTCAGCGAAGATTATTCGGTTATGGTTCTACAATTGCAGTATTTATAGTTCTTTTTGGATTATTATTGGTTGTTTTAACCAACAAATTATTAAAAAGTGATGACAACGGAGGATATGGTACCCCAGGAATGTAATAAAATAAAATTTAAATGTTTGAAAGTGAGGTGGGTAGTTAAATATCATGATGGATAAATTTAAAAAGATTTTTGTTAAATCAAATATAGGACGCTTTTTTATATATGTTTTTCTTATCTTTTGGGCTTTAACAACGATTGCACCTCTGGTTTGGGTGTTAAACAACTCTTTTAAGGATACAGATCAAATCATGGACTCTCCTTTTGGATTTGCAGAAAGCCTAAATTGGGCTAATTACCAAAAGGCTGTAGAAAGAGTGGATATTATCCGGAGTTATATAAATAGCTTTATTATGTCAGGTTCGGCAACTATTCTTGTGCTTTTATTTGGAGGGATGGCAGCCTATATTTTAGGTAGATTTGAGTTTAGATTTAAAAAATTTTTTACTACAATAGTAGCTTTAGGCTTGTTAATTCCTGCTTTTTCAACAATCATACCGGTTTACGATTTAATGATTAAATTGAATCTGATAAACACATACCCGGCTTTAATACTGCCCCATGTGGCCAGTAACTTGATTTTTGCAATCTTTGTTTTAAGTTCTTATATGTCCTCACTACCAGATTCCATAGAAGAGGCAGCAATTGTTGATGGGGCCAATAGATTTCAAATATTCACCAAGATAATTATACCGATGTCTAGACCGGCTTTAGCAACTGTAGCAATATTTTCATTTCTATGGTCCTATAATGACTTATTCTCAGCTTTAATCCTGGTTAGTGATCGAAGTGTTAGACCTATTGTAGTTTTACTAAATGAAGTTAGTTCTCGTTATGGTGTTGATTATGGACTACAAGCTGCTGCTGTTGTTTTAACGATAGTTCCAATATTTTTAGTGTACTTACTACTACAGGACTATATCGTAAAAGGATTAGCAAGGCAAGGATCTGTAAAAGAATAAATGTAAATTTAAATCTCAAGAAAAAAGTCAAGATGGGGTGAACTTAATAAATGAAATATGTTATTGGTATTGATGGTGGAGGTACTCAAACTGTTGGCTATTTAGCTGATGAAAACCAAAAATTATTACAGAAAGAAAAAGTAGGCCCAACCAATTATCATTCGGTTGGCATAAAAAAAGTGAGAAAAAATTTGAAAATGTTAATAGAAAATTTATGTAATAAAAGTAAGATAAATATTGAAGATGTTACTTTGGTTTCAAGCGGTATTGCGGGTGTAGACCGACCAGAAGATAAATCTTTAATCAGAAATATATTAAGACAGTTGGGGTATGAATTTAAAATAATTGTTAATAATGATGTACAAACTGCTTTGACTAACGCACATGGTGAACTGAAAGGAATTATGTTAGTTTGTGGTACAGGTTCAATTGCGGCAGGAGTGAACGGGAAACATAATTTTGTTAGAGTTGGTGGTTGGGGTCATTTAATAGGAGATGAAGGTAGTGGTTATCAAATAGCTATCAAGATGCTACAAAAGATAATGAAATCTTTTGACGGAAGAGAAAAATCGACTGAACTAACTGAATTAGTTTTAAAAGAGTTAGGTATTGAAGAACCCCTAGAAATTATTGACTATGTATATAACCCTGAAATTAGTAAAGAAAATATTGCAGACTTGACTCCTTTATTGTTTGAAGCTATTAGAGCCGGAGATGATATAGCACGAAAAATTGTTGATAATGCGACTGATCATTTATTGGAAATGGTTAAAACTGTAATAAAAAAATTGGAATTAAGTGAAAAGGACCAGATTATTTCTTTATCTGGAGGAGTTTTTGAAAACAGCCAAATTATGAGAGAAACATTTAAAAATAAAGCTAAAAAAGAAATACCTTCCATTACCTTCAGAGAACCCAAATTTCCATCTGGAATTGGATCCTTAATTATAGGCTGGCATGAGTTAGGAATTGAGCCTGATGATGAATATATTTTCAATCAATTAGAATCAGATAAACAGTCTAAAATGCAGGGTGTTTAATAAAATGGGATATAACAACAAAAATCGGTTAAACAAGGAAAACATAGAAGAAGTAATTGCTGAAATGTCCTTGAAAGAAAAGATAGGTCAAATGGTGATGGTAGGGTTTACAGGGGATGAAATAAATTCATCTATTAAAGAGATGATTACTAAATACAAGGTTGGGGGAATAATATATTTTACCCGCAACTTTTCTAGTCCTAAACAAGCAGCCGAACTATCAGCAAATCTACAGAAATTGTCCATCCAGAACACAGGAATACCTTTATTCCTTTCAACTGATGAAGAAGGTGGGATTGTGACTAGAGTAAAGGGGATGACTCATTTTCCCGGACCGATGGCACTTGGAGCAGCTAATACTGAGCAACTTACCAAAAAAGTAGCTCAGGCTAAAGGAAAACAGTTAAAATATTTAGGGATCAATTTTAATTTATCACCAGTTCTTGATGTAAATAATAATCCTCAAAACCCCATAATTGGAGTTCGTTCCTTTGGTACTGAACCCGAAAGAGTAGCTCAACATGGTAAATCTTATCTAAAAGGCTTACAAAGTAAAAATGTAATAGCTTGTGGTAAACACTTTCCAGGACATGGAGATACTTCTACAGATTCTCATCTAAACTTACCAGTGATTAATCACAACCTGAATCATTTAAAACAAGTTGAATTAATTCCCTTCAAAAATGCGATAGATAATGGTATAGATAGTATCATGATTGCCCATATTGCCTTTCCCGCCTTAACCGGTAGAGATGATTTGCCGGCAACTTTATCCTCTGAAATTATAACTGGCTTATTAAGAAAAGAATTAGGTTTTCAAGGTTTAATTATTACGGATTGTATGGAGATGAAAGGAATTAGCAGTACATTTGGAACCGTTCAAGGAGCTATCCAGACTGTAAAAGCTGGTAGTGATCAAGTTTTAATTTCTCATACTCCCTCTAAACAGATTAAAGTTATTGAAAAATTATTAGAATTAGTTCAAAAAGGTGAAATAAAAGAAAAAAGAATAGATAATTCTCTAAAAAGGATTTTGAAATTAAAACAAGAAAAAATTAGTAATCAAAAAAATCTTGATTACAAAAAGGTTGAGTTTAATAATTATTTAAAGAAAGGACAAAATGTTTCAGAAGAAGTATCTAAAAAAGCAGTTACTGTTTATTCAGATCCCCAAAATATGATTCCTTTTAAAATGAAGGAACATAAAAAAATACAACTTCTAGATCTCAGCAAAAATGTAACTTCTCCTGTAGAAAACGAAGGGGAAACTAAGGGCTGGGATAATAAAGATATATTCAAAGACAAGCTAAAATATAGTGGATATATTGTAGAAGAAATTGATCAAAACAAATTATTGAATTCAGACCAAAACGATATACCAGTTATAGTTCTTTTGAAGAACTTTTTTCTTAATTCGTCAGAACATAAAGTAATTAAAACATTGAATAAACGTTCTCAACCAGTTCTGGCAGTTTGTCAGGGGAATCCATATTCTGCTGTCAAAATAAAAGATGCAGCAGTAATTTTTATCTATGATAATGCCCCCTCTCATATCAAATCATTGGTAGAGGTAATAGAGGGCCAACAAAAGCCTACAGGAAACCTTCCTTAATTAAATCAATAATTAAAAATGTGCCTTCTAAAGGAGGTTAATCAATTTTTATGGATGTTATTACTTTAAAAAATTATGAACAGTTAAGTAAAAAGGCAGCAAGAATATTAGCTGGTAAAATTGAGTTAAAACCTAATAGTGTTTTATGTTTGCCGACAGGTGGAACACCTCTGGGGATGTATAGTAGATTAGTGGATTATTATGAAAAAGAAAATATTAGTTTTAATAAAATTACCAGCTTTAATTTAGATGAATATATCGGTATAAAACCAGAACATCCTGGTAGTTTTAATAAATACATGTATAAAAACTTATTTAATCATATTGATATTAAAGAAGGAAACATTTATATCCCCAATGGTAATGCAGAAGATTTAAAAAAAGAATGTATTCAATATGAAAAAGACATCTCAAAAGCAGGAGGAATAGACCTTCTGGTAATGGGTATTGGAGAGAATGGTCATCTGGCTTTTCTTGAACCAGGAGATTCAATTCCAGCATGGACTAGTGTAGTTAAACTAAGTGAACATACCCGGATTGCTAATAGTTCTGAGTTTGAAAATATAGATTTAGTTCCTAAAAAAGCTATAACTGTTGGTATTAAAACAATTTTATCAGCCAAGGAAATTATATTATTAGCTAGTGGTAAAAATAAAGCTTGGGCAGTAGAAAAAATGATTAAGGAGAATATAACTCCTCAAATACCAGCTACATTTTTAAAACTTCATGATAGGGCAACTATACTTTTAGACAAAGCAGCTGCTGATAAGATATAATAAAAAATAGTAATTAAAATATTTCAAGGAGGATCACAATGTATATTAATCTCACACTTGAAATAATACCTGAGATTAGAGAAAAAGTCCAAACAAATCAAGATAGAACTATAGGTGGACACTTAGGTACACATTTTGATGTGATGGATAAAAAGTTACCTTTGGAATTTATAGAGTGGAAGGGAATAGTATTAGACGTTTCTAACATTAGAAACCGAGAAATCAATATAAATGACATAAAGCTTACAAAGTAAAACCTGAGATGTTTGTAGCCTTTTATACTAATTTTATAGATGAAGTGGGCTATGGAGAAAAAGAATATTTTAAAAAACATCCTCAATTATCCAAAGAACTAATAAATGCTTTATTAGATAAAAATATTTCAATAAGTGGAATAGACTTTACTGGAATAAGAAGAGAAGCAGAACATTCCAAGATGGATCAGTATTGTGCTGAAAATGGTGTTTTTGTTGTGGAAAATATTTGTAATCTCAAAGAGTTACTCGGGGACAAAAAACGAGCGAAATTTACTGCCCATACCTATCCTATTAAATATACAGAGATGTCAGGTTTACCCTGCCGGGTTATAGCCGAGATATAATAATTGATTTTAGAGTTATTTTAAAATATAACTTCTTAAAATTTGCATGAATAATTAAAATAAGTTAGTATTAATAACACAGTATATAACAAGGCATAAATAGGCAGAGGGTGTTTGTAATTATGGATTTTAGTTTAAATCAATTCTTAATCTCAGTTTCATTTGTTTTAGATTTTATTGAAATGGATATTTTAGATAATGTTACAAATCACGGGAAACGGGTAGGATATGTAGCTTTAAAAATTGGGGAAGAATTAGATTTAACCAAAGATGAAGCGTTTAACTTACTTGCATTTGCGATTATGCATGATATTGGTGGTGTTAAAAACAAAGGGAAAGCAAGTAAGTCTGAGATGGAAAAAATTAAAGAACACTGTATTATTGGTGAAGAAAACATCATGAGATTTCCTTTTACTTCAGAATATGAAAATGTGATATTATATCATCATGAGAACTATGATGGTAGTGGATTTTTTAATAAAACTAAGGATGAAATACCTCTTTTTTCTCAGATTATCTCTATAGCTGATTCATTTGAATTACTTTATGATCCTGAAAAAAGTAGAAAAGAAATGTTAACAAAAATCAAAGAACAAGAAAATAAAATGTTTTCAGAAAAGATGGTCAAAAACTTTCTTAAAATAACTCAAAATGAAAGTTTTTGGTTAAATTTAAAAGATCAATTTATCTTGAGTGCGATTAAAACAGAAAGTCCGCAAGTATCCTGCAATTATTCTTTGAGTGAACTTCATGAAATAACTTCTTTGTTTTCAGATATCATAGATTCTAAATCAGAATTTACCAAATATCATTCTACTAAATTAAGTAGAAAAGTTGAAATAATGGCTGATTACTATGATTTTGGAAAAGAAAAAAGTTATAAGCTTTTAATAGCTGCAGATTTACATGATATTGGCAAAATGGCTATCTCAAATTCAATATTAGATAAACCCAGTAGTTTAAGCAAAAAAGAATACCGAACTGTAAAGGCCCACACTTTCTATACCCGAAAAGTGCTTGAAACAATAGATGGTTTTGAAGAAATAACAGAATGGGCTTCTAATCATCATGAAAGAAATGATGGTAGTGGTTATCCTTATGGCCTAACTAAAAAGGAACTTGATTTTCCTTCCCAAATTTTAGCTGTCCTGGATGTCTATCAGGCACTTAGGGAAAACAGACCTTATAGGGAACCCATGACTCACAATGAAGCAGTAAAAATATTAAAAACAATGGAGGATAATAACAAGTTGGACAAACAAATTGTTGATGATATTGACCAGTTGTTTAATTAAAAATATTGTAAGCATAAATTAGCAAAATAATTTTTAAAAGGAGAATAAAATTATGAGTGGTAACAAAAGAAAAAATATTAATGTTGGAGATCAAGTTAAAGTAGTACAAAAAAAAGATCAAAGTAGTGGTAAGCTTACTGGAGGTACAGTGAGAAGAATTCTTACTAATTCAGCAACACATCCACATGGAATAAAAGTTAAACTTGAAAGTGGTATTGTCGGAAGAGTTAAAGAAATAAAGTAGATAATTCAATAGAGAAGTTTTCAAATACTCCCTGACTTAATAAGGTCAGGGTTTTAAAATATTATATTAATAAAAGTGAAAAAAATCAAAAGGAGTGAAAAGATGAAGATATATCAAGTTGATACTTTTACCGAAGAACCTTTCAAGGGTAACCCGGCAGCGGTTTGTATATTAAATGAACCCAAAGAAGATAAATGGATGTATAATGTGGCCGAGGAAATGAGTTTACCCGAAACTGCATTTATTCATAATAAAGAAGGCAGATATACTTTAAGATGGTTTACTCCCACTCATGAGGTTGATCTTTGCGGCCATGCTACTTTAGCAAGTGCTAAAGTACTCTGGGCAACCGGGATGGTTCAAAAAGTTAAGGATATTGATTTCCACACAAAGAGCGGTGTATTAACTGCAAGAAGTAAAGGGGAGTGGATTGAATTAGACTTTCCAATTGAAGCAGAAGAAAAAGTTGAACCACCAAAAAAACTTTTAGAAGCCCTTAATGTAGTTCCTAAATATGTTGGGAAAAACAGAATGGATTATTTAATTGAAGTGGATAACGAAGACATTGTACGAGGTATTGAACCTGATTTTAGAAAGTTAAAGGAAGTAGACACTAGAGGTGTAATTATTACAAGTAGTTCAGATTCTAATCAGTATGATTTTGTTTCCCGCTTTTTTGCCCCAGCAATCGGGATTGATGAGGATCCAGTTACTGGTTCGGCTCATTGTTGTCTAGCTCCTTATTGGAATAAGAAGTTAAATAAAAATGAATTTATTGCATATCAGGCTTCTCAAAGAGGAGGAACCTTGAAAATCAGATTTGGAAAAGAAAGGGTATATTTAAGTGGAAAAGCAATAATGGTGATGGATGGGGATTTATTAGCATAATCAATTATATATCTAGATATTATTGACAAATAATATTTGTATTATACAATTAAATCGAGGTGGAAATAATGCTGGAAGAAAAGATAAAAAATGAAGGGTTAGATTGTTGTGTAACTGAAGTCGGGGAAATGATACAAAATTTAGTCAGAACACTAAGAGTCTTTGAAAGAAATGCAATTACTGATGAGGGCTTTACTATTTCTCAAAGCTATATCTTGATTTACTTACTTAAAAGCGGTTCTTTATCTATGAATGAAATTAGTGAAAAGATGAATCTGGACCGGAGTACTATTACCAGAATTTTAGATAATTTAATCCGTGATGGATATATTGAAAAAAATCGTTCAAAAAACGATGGTAGAGTTATTCTGGCAAGTTTAACTCCCCAGGGAAAAGAAAAGGCCGAAGTATTAAAACAAAAGGTTAATCAATATTATAAAGAGATTATTGATGCAGTTCCTGAGGGGGAAGTGCTTGAGGTAGTTTCTTCTGTTAATACTTTACTTGAAGCTTTAAAAGAAGTAAGACCGATGTGTTGTTAATAAGAAAAATTTTGTAAAATACTTGTATAATACAAATCAATAAAAGGTTGGGTTAAAGAAAATAATAAACTATCTGTTTTTGGTTCGATTGGTTTTGGTACCTTTACACCACTTTGTGTTTGTGGCACAATGGCTGTTATCTTATCTATGTTTGCTTCCTATTTACCCTGGGTACCGATAATGGCGTTTTTAGTATTGTCTCCTTTAACAAGTCCTTCTCAGTTTATATTTCAAAACAGATTTTTAGGTTTTAAACTTGCGGTAGGGGTATTAACCTTTTCCATATTATTAGGTATTACAGCTGGTTTTCTGGCTAATCTTTTAGAAAGAAAGACTACTTTTTTTAATAGTCAATATAGATTAGCAAAAGAAAATAAAAATAATAAACCAAATGAAATAAATCAAGAAGAAATAAGTTGTTGTGGTAAGAGTAATAAGAGGGCAAAAACAAGTGATAAAGAAGTAGAGGAAAAAACAGCTTGGTTCAAAAAAATAAAATTACTAGAATTCATAAGAGAATTTTATAACCTAGGGATGAAAAAAGTATTACTCTATTTCATGATATTTATAGCTATTGGCCAGTTAGTAGAGATAATGGTTCCTACCAAAGTGATATTAGAACTATTTAGTGGGGACAAAGCCTATTCTATTCCTTTAGCTGCTGCGATTGGTTTACCTTTATATCTAAGTGGTTCATCATCCTTACCATTGTTACAAAGTATCTTAGAATTAGGAGCCGGTAAAGGAGCTATTTTAGCTTTCCTAATTGCCGGACAGGGTACAGGAGCAGCAGTAATTACAGGAATGTCAGCAATCATAAAAAAGAGGGCTTTACTTTTTTATGTAGTTTTTGTTTTGTTTGGAGCAATTTTCAGTGGTTAAATATATCAAGCTTTAATAGTATAAATTTTAAAGGAATTTTCGTTTTTGTAATCAATTATATATATTAGTCAATTATTTATATTTTGCTATTAATATATTAAAATTAACATTAAATAATAAGGAGTGGAACTTATGACAACTCAAGTTTTAGTGGCTGTATTATTTGTAATAGGAGTTGCAGTTATTGTATCATTAAAAAACAAAAATAAATAAACAGATGGTTATTATGGCTAATGATTTTAACTGGATTTGGTATTAAATAAGTCTTTATTACCATGATAATTATTACAGATTTTAATTTAAGATAATGTAGTATTAGTTCTATTTTTTTAACAAGACCGAAAGTATGATAAGATTAATATAGAGAATACATTATAAAAAAAGGTTAAAGAACAGTATGATTGTATTTATTAGAAAAAAATAAACAAAGAGATTACTCTGAGAGGGGGATATTATGGCAGAAGAAAAAGCAGTAAAAAAAGCAGTAAATTGGTATAAGGAAAACCAAGCTAAATATAAAAAACTATCAAGAAAAGTTGAAAAAATTATAAAAAGATTATTGGAAGATAAGGATATCTATTATCATAGTATTGAAAACAGAGCTAAAAGTATCGAGAGTTTCAGAAGAAAAGCTAAAAAAGATAAATATAAAAAACCTCTTAAAGAGATAACAGATTTAGCAGGTGTAAGAATAATTACCTTATTTGAAAAAGATGTATATGAAATTAGTGATTTAATTAAAGAAGTGTTTAAAATAGATTATGTGAACAGTGAAGATAAAGCAGATTTACTAGATGCAGATAAAATGGGATATAAGTCCGTGCATTATATAGGTACCTTAACAGATGAACTTATAGATTTGAAAGAATTTGATATATTTAAAAACCTTAAATTTGAAATACAGATCAGAAGTATTCTACAGCATGCCTGGGCCGAGATTGAACATGATAGAAATTATAAGCTAAAGGGGAATTTACCTAAACATCTTCAGAGAAGATTCTATTCCCTATCTGGTATGTTAGAGATGGCAGATCGAGAATTTAATCTACTTGCTAAAGAAGTAGATGATTATAAGGAGAAGGTAAAAGAAATTACCCGAAATGGTCAAATAGACATCAAAACAAATAAAACCTCTCTACAAAGATACCTCTTAGCAGAATTCAGGGCAGAAATAAAAGAAGATATAATTGAACCTACTTTTGTAAGTGAATCTGAATCAAATAATATCTTAAAAGAATTGGATAGATATGGAATTTGGGATTTAGTTAAACTTGATTCCATAATACCAGAAGAAGTCCATGATGTAATTCTAAAAGAATTAGATTCTTCTTCCAATTTAAGTTTTATAAGTCTATTAAGACTTCTAATGATAATAAATGACCATCGTAAATATTTTGAGAAAGTCTGGAAAAGAGATTTTAATATATTAGATAAAGACTCAGTAATAATAATGAAAAAATATGAAGTTCCTATAAAAAAATTAGCTGAGGAATATGATTTTGATATAGAGCGCAGATAACATGATCACAAAAAAATAATAAATAAGGTAAATTAGTATTGGGGGAAGAAAATGAAACCAAAGCTCGAGTCTGCTTATATCTGTGTACAAAATATGGAAAGAGCAGTTAATTTCTATCAATGGTTTTTAAAGAGAGAAAGCAAGAAATTAAAAGAAAGTTTCTACCTATTTGATATTGATGGTTTTAGATTATTCCTTTTTGAATATGGTTTAGAAAATGAAGATGTAAACTATGGTGATAATTGTTTATTAAGCTTTGAGGTTGAAAATGCACCTCAGCTATTAAAAAAAATGAAAAATAAGGGTGTTGAAATAGTTTTTCCGTTGGAGACCATCCTAGATAATTATGTTTATGAATTTATTGATACCGAAGGAAATCATATTGAAGTTTTTTCAAAAATATAATATTATTACTAAAAAATAGGTGGTGGTTATTATTAAAAGTAATAGTAAAATAATAATAATTTCTGTATTAAGCGGGGTAATTGCGAGTAATGTAGCAACTAAGGCTGATAGTTTGTTTTCAGCCTTATTAATTGCAGTTGTGATAGGTTTAGCAGTTGGATTAATAGGAGTTAAAATTCTACCCGGCGATTAATTATGTTTTCGCAATAAATTAAAGAAAAAGTTAAGTATATAGGTTATAACATGTATAAAAACTAATAACTGGACTTTATTGATTTTAAAAACAAAAGGGGAGTGATCTCGATGGAAAAGATCATTTCTGGTGTTAAATTGGAATTTGTGACTGGTGATATTGCTTTTCAAACCGATATTCAAGCTGTGGTAAATGCAGCTAATGCACAGCTGAAAATCGGGGGAGGAGTAGCGGGAGCAATCCATAGAGCTGCTGGCCCAGGACTTGAAAAAGAATGTAGGCCTCTAGCACCAATTAGTCCCGGGGAAGCAGTAATTACAGGAGGACAAAACCTTCCTAACGATTACGTAATTCACTGTCTAGGACCGGTCCATGGAAGGGATAAACCGGAAGATAAATTATTATCTGACTGCTACAAAAATGCTTTAAAACTGGCAGAAGAAAATGAAATTGATTCTATAGCATTTCCGGCAATTTCTACGGGTGCTTTTGGTTATCCGATAGAAGCTGCTACAAAGGTAGCATTAGATACTATTTTAGAAATGCTTGATACACTTGAAACGATTGATACAATTCGTTTTGTACTTTATAGTAAAAATGATTTAGACATATATAAAAAAGTATTTTCAGAATTGGTAGATTAAAAGTGCTTAATACAGGAGGAAAAAGATGAAAACAATTGGTTTAATTGGAGGAATGAGCTGGGAATCTTCCTTAGAATATTATAGGATAATTAATGAATTAGTAAAGAAAAAATTAGGTGAACCCCATTCCGCTAAATCCATAATGTATTCTGTAGATTTTGCTGAGTTTGAGAACTTACAGCATCAAGGAAACTGGAACTTGTTATCAGATAAGATGGTTAAAATCGCCCAAAAGTTAGAAAAAGCAGGTGCTGACCTGGTTTTGATATGTACTAATACAATGCATAAGATGGCTCCTGAAGTACAAGCGAGTATCAATATTCCATTGTTACATATTGCAGATGCTGCAGCAGATGAAATCAAGAAACAAAATATAAAAAAGATTGGACTATTAGGTACTAATTTTACGATGGAACAAGACTTCTATAAAGGTAGACTAAAAGAAAAACACGGAATAGATGTAGTCATACCTGAAAAAGAAGAAAGAAAAATAATTCATAATGTAATCTATAAAGAATTGATTTCCGGTCTAATTAAAGATCAATCTAGAGCTAAATTTATAAAGATAATAAAGAACCTCAAAGCAAGGGGAGCAGAAGGTGTAGTATTGGGTTGTACGGAAATTCCTTTATTAATAAAAGATAAGGATGTTGATATTCCGGTATTTAACACTACAGAACTCCATGCGATAAAAGCAGTAGAAAAATCTTTAGAATAATTCAACTAATAAGTTTGGAGGAAAAGATCGATGAAAAAAGCCCTTAAAATAGGGATAATAACCCTAATTATTATAGTATTAATTGGGTTTGGAGCGGTTACCTGGTTTAGTAACAACATATTTAATGAAATGACTAGAAAAAGAGTAGAGAAAAATAGTAGTTTAATAAAAACATATGCAGACGAGATAGACCGGATTGAAACAATAAGTTCAGATGGATTAAAGATTAGTTCCTGGCGGTTTAAAAAAGAGAATCCAACCGGTATAGTAATAGTCTTGCACGGAATGGACGGTCAAGACGCTTCTTCTTTGTTAGAGTTTGGTAAGTTTTTTAGTGAAAATAATTATGAAACATTTTGTTTAGATATGAGAGCCCATGGTAAAAGTGAAGGCAAAAAAATTGGTTTTGGCTATAAAGAAGTTAAAGATTTAGAAGCCCTTTTAGATTGGATAAACTCCCAATCAGAATATGAAAATAAAGAGATTATTCTTTATGGTATTTCAATGGGGGGAGCGACTGCAATCAATACAGCAGCTGAAAGAGATGAAGTTGATAAGGTGATAAGCGTTAGTGCTTTTCAATCTATTGAAAAAACCTTTCTGGACTATATGAGGATGGATGGTGTACCTGAATTTGTAGTACAGACTTTTAAACCGAGTATTAGATTATTAACCAGATTGAAGTATGATAGTAATCCACTTCAGAATGCTCCGATAAGTAAAATTAGAAAAGTTGATAAACCAATATTAATAATTCATGGGGACCAGGATCAACAAATATTAATAGAACAGGCCTATAATTTAAAAGAAGCCACAGGTCAAAATGCAGAACTTTGGGTTGTTAAAGATAGAAACCACATGGTTGTTACTGATATTTTAAATCCAGATTATGAGTGGTATAGAAAAAGAATATTAGAATTTATAAATTAATTTATTTCAAAGAAGGAGGTTATTATTAAGTTGAAACTTAATAGTTTCAGCTAATATATAATTATGATTGTAGGAATAAGTGCAGGAAGAGAACAGAAAGTAACAGAGCAAGCGGTTAAAACAGTGTTAGAAGAAACTGAACAATCAAATGAATTCTATTCCCTATCTAGCTTTGAAATATTAACCTGTGATGCCTGTAATGGCTGTATAAGAACAAATAGATGTGTAAAAGATGATAAGCTAAATGAAATAATAGAGTCTATGATTAAGGCCGATGGTATTGTTTTTGGAGCACCTGAATACTGGGATGGCATGAACGCTAAAGGTAGGGCTTTTTGGGAAAGAGTCGCCTTCAGTCTTAGGCATAACGATAATTATCCTCTTGCAGAGAAACCAGGTGTCATAGTAGGAGTAAGTGGTGACGGTGATTCAAGATATGTTTTGAAAGATATAAAAAATTTCTTTGATGACGCAAAAATTAATACAATAGATCAGATAGAGGTAAGGGGAAAATATGCTTGTTTTTCATGTGGTTTAGGCCATATTTGTAGAGCAGGTGGTTTAACCAACTTTTATAATATCCCCGTAGAAAAATCTGATATGATTACACCTGAATTATGTGAACAATATCCGGAAAACGAAAGTCAAGAAAAGGATGTACTTGTTGAACTAAAAGAAGCAGGTCAATTTTTGAAGAAAAAGATATAAAAAATTATTATACGAAGTTTAAGGCCACAGAACTGTGGCCTTTTTTATATTTTTTTATAAAGAAAAACAATAACAATAAAAAAGCTTATTTAAGTCTTTCCTTAACTGTTAACTGAAGGATAATAAGTTAAAAGAAAATAAATATTTGTAATTATTTTATAAATATAACAGGAGAAAATAATTTTTTATACAAATTAATAACTGACGTTAATGCAAATATTCTGATTGTTTTAATAAATGAAAACAGTCATATATATTTTATTGGAAAAAAGGGGGGGTTATATGTCTGAAATACTGACTATATATACACTAGGTAATTTTCAAGTAGTGAATGAAGAAGAGCTGGTAACCAAAGAGCAAAAGACTTCTAGTAAACGCTGGAAGTTATTTCAATACCTATTAACATTTAATGAAAGAGAAATTTCACGTGAAGAATTGATAATGGTATTGAAATTACATAAAAACAATGATCCTGAAGGTGCTCTAACAGCGCTTGTTTATCGATTACGAAATCTATTATCAAAAGCTTGTAATATACCTAAAGATTATCTTATAAAAACTACTGGTTCAGCTTATAAATTTAATAATAAAGCAAATTACTGGCATGATGCAGAAGTTTTTGAAAAGACGTGTAAAAAAATAGAAAGTTTAGAAAATAGTAATTCAGATGAATATATTGATCTATTTGAAAAAGCATTAGAACATTATAATGGAGATTATTTAAATGAAGCCCGTTCTGAAGAATGGTTATGGTCAGCTCGTAATCATTATAGGGATCTCTTAAAAAATTCTCTATTTAAGATAGATGATTTTTTAAGAGAAAATGGTGATTTTGATAAGTTATTAAGTTTTTATGATGAAGTACAAAACTTAATTCAATTTGATGAAGATATAATAGCAGGATTACTTGAAAACTTACTAGAAGCAGAAAAATATAGTCAGGCACAATATAGGTTTAAAGAAATAAAAGAAATGTATGAAGAAAATGATTTAAGACTCCCTCCCGTGATAGAGAATACCTATATAACTGGTATGAAAAAGGAGGATAATGGTGACCCAGAATTATTTTTACAAAAACTAGATGATAATTATGATGATAAGGGTGCACTTATCTGCTCTCCGGATAAATTCATGGAGATATATGAATTAGAGAAACGTAGAATGGAAAGGGATGTTCCAAACCGATGTATTATACACTTAAGGTTAAATGATCAAAATAATCAGAGAAAAAATAGTGAGCAGGTAGTTGACCATATTGGAAAAATTGCAGAACAGATTTTGGAGTCATTAGTAAATCAATTGAGATGTGGAGATATAGTATGTAGATGGAACAAGAAACATTTCATTGTTCTTGTAGCAGATACAGAGTATGAAGAAGCTGAGAAGATTGTAAATAGACTAAAAAATTCATTCATATCCAGATATGGCTTACCTGATAATATTAGTGTAAAAAACAAAGTATATGAACTTTGTTAAAACAAATATTACTATTGTAAACTCCCTTTAATTAGGGAGTTTTTTTATTGCATCATCCTAAAATCATTGATGTAATTTTAATATCATTCACTATAAAATAGTTTTCTTTTATAATGTAAATAGAGTAAAGAAATGGGAAGAATATATTGCTTCTCATAAGAGGAAGTGATTATATGTCAACTGCCTATTTGTGTGATCGAGAAACTTTCAGTTACATATATAATTTAGAACAAAGACGTTCAAAACGAGAATGGAATAATTCCTACTTTTCTCGTATTAAAATAGATGATATTAAAGAAATTAATCTAGAGAAAGCCAGCGAAAAATTAAAATACGTATTAAAAGAAAACTTGCGGCAGGGAGATTTAGTTTGCCGCTGGAAAGATAATCATTATATGATTATTCTTAATGATATAAATAAAAAGAATACCGATAAAGTAATGGAAAGAATTTATAATAATTACTGTAAAAAGCATACTGACAATAAATGTGAATTATTATTTGATTATAAAGCATTTTAAATTAATTATATAAATCCTTTAACCTTTCAAATCAATAATTTAACAGTTATAAATTGTAAAGAACGATAAAGGATTAATAGCAATTATTGAATAACATTTCGGCCTAATATTTTCTCATCTTTTTGTGTTCAAGTATAAAGTAGGTAGATGGATTTAGTAACATGGGATAAATTGAGTAACATAGAATTAAAAAAAGATAATGATTTTAAGATTTAATCTATAAATTTATCTTCGGAAGGAGAGAATTGTTCATGAAAAATATAATTAGCTGGAGATATAATAAAACAGGTTTGTTTATATTAGTTTTTTTTCTAATAATTATCATTAGTTTACCTGCTATAGCTCAAAATGGGAATGGTAATTCAGGTGAAAATTCATCACCAGATTATAAGGTTTCTCCTTCGGTAGTAGTAATCAAAGTTACTCCAGCTGAAAATTCTGATGAAATTTTACAATCGGTAAAATTATGTGATGATATAGAGGCTCAAGAGTATTTACAGGATAATATGAAGGTGAAATGGAGTACAAATAATAATAAAGGATCTCAATCTGATGAGAATGATGTTTCAGATAAAGATCTAAAATTTAAAATAAAAGAAGATTTAACTTTAAATAATGAAAAAGCTAAAAAAGATTTCGGTTTTAAAAGTAATAATGAATCTGAAAATGTTATTAATCCTGAATATATTTTAGTAAAAAGAAAAAATGATTCTAAATATTATAGTTT
>Ga0207414_1000392_pt1 | contig 20090 bp, 15 predicted proteins | sample PonA231FremontCA_2_FD_187269 | JGI IMG/M metagenome (GOLD analysis project Ga0207414, IMG submission 187269) | Marine sediment microbial community from Fremont, CA, USA - Pond A23 Sediment 1 (SPAdes) | ecosystem: Environmental > Aquatic > Marine > Unclassified | place: USA: Fremont, California...
GCATGAAAAGGTACTCAACTTGTTGAATAAACAGGCTATTGGTTCTTTTTCTTACTTAAAACCTTAACACTCTAAAACATAAAACTTTTTCATGTTAACCCTGGTTGAGAAGTCGGAATCAGTCTTGAGCAGTTAACAGGGAACCCCTTTTTCAAGTGTTATTGTAAAAATTATTCATCTTTGGAAAAACAACGCTTGTTATATTAGGAACAAACATCAAACAGTCAAACATTGTTTTGTGATATAATAAAACCAAGATCAATGGATAAAACATTGTTTTTGTTTAGTATAACTTACTTTTTTTATTGTATTTTTTTAAAACAAAACATTGTGCACATTTAGTTGAAAAAAAGCTTGACCTGCTCACTTCTCTTTGCTAGCTAAAGAATTCAACGAGTTAAATCGCTTTGTGAAATTTGTAACAATTTTTTGCTCTTTAGAGCCATAAACATAAATAAACAGTCTTTGCCTGCTAACTAGGAAGGTGGACTTATGATCGTGGAATATATTCCTATAATCTATTTGATTGTGGTAGGGCTGGTCTTTGGGGCCATAACAGTAATTCTCTCTGCCCTGATAGGGCCCAAGAAGAAGAGCCAAGAAAAGCAAGCCCCTTACGAGTGCGGACTTCCGAGTGAAGGTATTCACTATTTGCAGACACCTGTCAAATACTACATTGTAGCTTTGCTCTTTCTCATCTTCGATCTGGAGTGCGTGTTTCTCTATCCTTGGGCTGTACATTTCGATGAACTGGGGATTTTTGGCTTTGTGGCCATGTTGTTGTTTATTGTAATTCTACTGGTCAGCTACGTGTATGACTGGAAGAAGGGAGCTTTGGAATGGGAATAGAGAGTAAGTTGCAGGGAGACAACATCATAGTCAGTAGTGTTGACACTATCGTGGACTGGGCAAGGAAAAATTCCTTGTGGCCATGTACATTCGGTTTGGCCTGCTGTGCATTGGAGATGATGGCGACTAATATGCCCCATTACGACATGTCCAGGTTTGGTGCTGAAGTGTTCCGGCCCTCTCCCAGGCAAGCGGATCTGCTCATTGTAGCGGGTACGGTTACCTATAAGATGGCCCCGCAAGTCAAGAGGGTTTATGAACAAATGACAGAACCCAAATGGGTTATTGCCATGGGGGCATGTTCAAGTTCAGGAGGCCAGTTCAACAGTTATGCCGTTCTGCAGGGAATCGACAGGCTCTTGCCTGTAGATGTTTATGTTCCCGGGTGTCCACCCAGGATGGAGACACTTCTGGCGAGCTTGATGAAGCTTCAGGACAGGATCAAGACGGAAAAGCTCGAGGACAGGGTATAGGTTATCAGGTAAAGACAACAAGGAGCCGTAATGGAAAGAGAAGATATATCAGGCAGAATCAAAAAGATATTTCCTACCCTGGAAATCGCTGAAAAAAAGACTTTTGGACAACTGCATGTATATCCGGACTTGGAATTGGAGAATTTGTCCGAATTTATGAGATTTTTACAAGAAGATTCCCAACTTTCCTACAAAATTTTGACCGATATTACCGCTGTGGATTTGAACGTAATATCCCCGCGTTTTGAACTGATATATCTCCTGTATTCAGTGGAGTTGAATCATAGATTATACGTACATATCAAAGTGCAAAGCAACGAATCTGTTCCTTCCATGGTCGATATTTGGGCTTCTGCCAATTGGGCGGAGAGAGAGGTCTACGATCTTATGGGCATTCAATTCAAAGGACATCCGGATCTGAGAAGGATTTTGACTTGGGATAATTTTGACGGACATCCCTTGAGAAAGGATTTTCCCCTAGGAGGGTGGCAATCTCCGGATGAGTTCGATCCGGATTCTGTCCGGGTGGATTCCGCTTTTTCAGGAAGTGGAAGTGACGAATAATGGCTGCACTGAGTTGATACAGAACTGGAGTAACCATGACTAAAGACAGCACCATGATCTTGAATGTAGGGCCGCATCACCCGGCTACGCACGGAGTACTACGGGTGGAGGTGGAGTTGGAAGGCGAGACCATACTCAGGGCAAAGCCCCATGTGGGATATCTGCATCGGGGATTTGAAAAGTTGGCAGAAAGCAGGACTGCCTACCAAAACATCCCTTTGACAGACAGGCTGGATTATTCCGCTGCTTCCCTGAACAATCTGGGATACTGCCTGGCAGTGGAAAACCTCATGGGTATTGAAGTCCCCAAGAGAGCCCAATACATTCGAGTAATCATGGGAGAACTCGCTAGGATCATGGGACATCAACTCTGGCTGGGTACTCATGCTCTGGACCTTGGTGCGATGACACCCATCTTCTACACTTTCGCAGACAGGGAATTGGCAATGCAACTTACCGAAGAGCTTTCCGGATACCGGCTCACTCCTAGCTTTCTTCGTATCGGGGGGGTCTCTGCGGATATAGGTGCGGGGTTTTTGACTCAGCTCCGGGAATACTTGGATCACATGAAAAAAGCCTTGGATACATATCACAAGCTTTTGACAGACAATATCATCTGGAAGAGACGTACCAAGGATGTAGGTGTGATCACGGATCAGGAGGCCCTGAACTATGGAATGACCGGCCCCTGTCTCAGGGCGACTGGTGTGGCCTACGATATACGCAAGCAGGAGCCCTATTCCAGCTATTCGGATTTCGATTTTCAGGTACCGGTGGGAGAAAAAGGTGATGCTTACGACCGGTATCTGGTGCGCATGGAGGAGTTCAATCAGTCACTGCGTATTATTGAACAGGCCATGGAAAATCTGCCTAGGGGGTCGATCATGTCTGATGATCCCAGGATCTCTATCCAGGATTTGCAATCGGTACAGAGTTGTGCAGATGCCTTGATTCGGCGCTTCAAGATCGGCAGCAATGGATTCGAGCTTCCGTGCGGTGAGTTTTATCAGGCAGTAGAGGGAGCCAAGGGAGAATTGGGATTCTATTTGGTTGGAGACGGGGGCACTCGCCCCTATCGACTCAAAATGCGTTCTCCCTGTTATTACTTGGTTAGTGCTTTGCCCCGCCTATTGGAGGGGCATATGATAGCAGATGCTATAACTATTATTGGCAGCATCGATATAATACTGGGCGAAGTGGATCGATAGGCTAGGAGAAAGCGTAATATGGAAAACAATATCGTGTTCTCTAATTGGGGAGTATGGGAAGAAACTCCGGTGCATACGGATTCGGAACAATTTCCCGTCAAGCTGAAGAATGATGGCGACGGTGAAATAAGGGCCTTTATGGGCTGGGACGGAATTGTAATCCTGGATGAGAATGTGAGTATCGTGGACATGTGCAGGGCCTATATGGATAAATCCAGGCAGCAGTCCTGTGGCCAGTGCTTTCCATGCCGCCTGGGTACTGAAGAGATGGCTCAGATACTGGAGCGGATTTGTTCCGGCCAGGGGGACTTATCCGATCTGGAACAGCTGGAATTTTTGGCCCGATTGGTCAAGGATACCGCCAAATGCGGTATAGGTGAAACCACTCCCCGACCTTTGTTGGATGCCCTGCAGCATTTTCGCGGGGAATTCGAGGATGCGATCAGGGAACAGAAGGAAATACCGCGGGATAATTACGCATTTCGGGTTACCGCTCCCTGCATGGAAGCTTGCCCTTCTCATCTGGATATACCTGATTATGTGGAGAAGATCAGTAAGGGAGAATACAAGGAATCCTTGAAGGTGATCCGGGAGGGGTGTCCATTGCCCGGTACCGTGGGAAGGGTGTGTGTCAGGCCCTGCGAGTCCAATTGTAGACGCAACCGTTTGGACGAGGGTTTGCAAATCAGGGCGTTGAAAAGGTTTGTGGCGGATTTTGAGAATCAGTCTGACGTGGAACCCCTGTACCCAACAATAGGCAAGAGACCTGCGGAAGGGAAAAAGGGAAGGGATATAGCAGTGATCGGTGCCGGGCCAGCAGGACTGTCCTGCGCTTTTTATCTGGCACTGGCCGGCCACAGGCCGGTTATTTACGAAGCCCTTGCCGAACCCGGTGGTATGGCTGCCGTGGGAATTCCGGATTATCGCCTGCCCAGGCACATACTTAGACAAGAGGTGGAATTCATCCAGAGGCTGGGTGTAGAGATACACTATAACACCAGGATAGGGGAGGATATAAGCATCCGGGACCTGGAGAAGAAGGGTTTCAGTTCCATATTTCTGGGAGTGGGTGCGCCCAAGTCCGCCAGCATGCGTTGCGAGGGAGAAGATCAGGGATATGAAGGATTTATGACCGGTGTGGAATACTTGCACAGGTTGGCCAATGGAGAAACTCCCTTGAAGGGTAAAAAGATTGCAGTGGTTGGCGGCGGAAACGTGGCCATGGATTGCGTGCGTTCATCTATGCGTTTGGGCTTTGAAGAAGTCAATCTTGTGTACCGTAGAACAGAAGAGGAGATGCCTGCAGATCAGGAAGAAATAGATGAAGCCAAGGAAGAAGGGGTGGTTTTTAACTATTTGCTCCAGCCCGTTAGGATTGTTGCTGAAAACGGTAAGGTCACCGGGCTGGAATGCCTGCGTATGGAGCTGGGAGAGCCGGATGATTCTGGCCGGCGGAAGCCTTCTCCTGTAGAAGGTTCCAACTTTGTATTGGAATGTGATGCCGTGATTCCGGCAATCGGACAAACTTGCGAAGTGGATTGCCTGCTCCCGGAGGATAATGAGACTTTGGAACTCACCAGGTGGAAAAGCTTGGTAGTGGACGAGATCAGCTTTCAAAGCGGAGAGGACTATGTTTTTGGAGGAGGGGATTGCATAACCGGTCCTGCTACCCTTATTGAGGCACTTGCAGCAGGTAAGAAGGGGGCAAAGTACATAGACAAGTATCTGGATAAAGGTCAATGCCAGGCAGATACTGACGATTTGATGGAAAATTTTTTTAGTAGCCTGCAACCGTTCAATCCCGATGAAAAATTGCCTTACCAGGGAATGACCGAGAGTGCGGAACCACCCTGCATGGAGCCTGAAGACAGAATAAAGGGTTTCCAGGAAGCTGTTTCCGGATTAAGTGAAGCCGAGGCTTTATCGGAAGCATCGCGCTGTTTGCGGTGTTACCGGATAGGAATGGCACTGTTTTGAATCTTTGAAGTTAGTGTGGAACCAATTTCTGCAAGGACAGCAAATATGGATACCAGTCTGAAAATAAATGGTCGGGAATACAGTTTCGAGCCGGGACAAACCATCCTGGACGTGGCAACTGCAAATAAAATATTTATTCCTACACTGTGTTATTTGGAAAGGGCAAGACCAATAGGCTCTTGCAGGATCTGCGTAGTTGAACTAAGCGGGGTAGAGACCTTGTTGCCAGCCTGCAGTACTCCTGCCAATGCAGGCATGGATATTTGGACGGAAAGTGAACGCGTGGTTCAGACACGAAGGCAGATCTTGAGAATGCTCCTTGACTGTGGTTATCACGATTGCCCTGTTTGCGACAAGGCAGGAGAATGCCCGCTACAGGACCTTGTCTATAAGTATCAAATAGAAGGAATATCGAACGAATCCTGCTCAGGCTCAGAGGAACCGGAATTCTCCACTCCGTTGATCCGCTATCATCCGGAACGCTGTATTTTATGCCACCGTTGTGTGGCCGCTTGCAGGGAAATTAGAGGTATCGGTGCCATTGACGCCCAAAGTCATCGCTTTGGATTGATATTTCCCAATGATCCGGGCATCTGCGAATCCTGCGGCGAATGCCTGTCTGTATGCCCCACGGGTGCCCTGACCGAAAATTTGAGTCCATACAAGGGTCGTCCTTGGCTTTCCGAGAGAACCAAGACCACTTGCCAATTCTGTTCCTGCGGTTGCCAGATGGATCTTAACGTACTCAAGAACCGGGTGGTCGGTGTGGACAGCAGTGGCAATGAAGAGGTGAACAGGGGGAGTCTTTGTGTACGGGGCCGTTTTGGTTACGGATTTATCGGCAGTGATGAACGCCTGACCAAGCCTTTGATAAGGGAGAACGGCAAATTCAGGGAGACAAGCTGGGATGAAGCTCTGGATCGTGTAGCGGAGGGATTTCAGAGTTTAAAAGCTGAATATGGTCCAGATAGCATTGCAGGGATAATTTCCACCCGCTGCACCAACGAAGAAGGTTATCTGTTTCAAAAATTCATCAGGGGGGCTGTGGGTACGAATAATTTGGATCATAGCGATCATCTGCAAATTAATTCCACAGTGGACGGTTTGGATGATGTTCTCGGAGTTCCGGCAATGACAAATCCGATTGCTGATGTGTTGAACTCGCAGGTCATCCTTGTAACCGGTACGGATATAGAAGTTAGCAACCCTATTTTTTCTTGGTATATAACCCAGGCAGTGCGTTCCCACGGTGCGTGTCTAATATTAGTGGATCCCAGGAAAACGCGCTTGACCCGTTATGCCAGTCTATGGCTGAGGCCCAGGTCCGGTACAGATATTGCTTGGATCAACGGACTTATGCACATAATTTTGAACCAGGGCTGGCAGGCAGATGATTATATAAATTCCCGGACCGAAGGCTTTGACGAGTTGCGGGAATTTTTAAGGCAGTACGATCCGGAGTATGTATCTTCTATTACCGGTATCCCGACTGAGGATCTCTATACTGCTGCCAGCTACTACGGACAGTTTCACCCGGGATCGATTTTTTACTCCCACGGTGTGTGCCAGCACGGCAGCGGCCCGGATATTGTCAAGGCACTAACAAGCTTATCCATGCTCCGGGGTAACATTGGTATACAGGGTGGAGGTGTGAATCCTGTACGCGGGCAGTGCAATGTACAGGGCATTTCTGATATCGGTTGTCTGCCTGATCTTTTGAGTGACTACCGTTCTCTGGCAGATTCCGAAGTACGAAGGGATATTGCCGAATCCTGGGGATTGAGTGATCTACCCCAAAATCCGGGTATGTCTTCCAGAAATATGATTTCCGGAATACAGTCCGGCAATATCAAGGGCATGTACTTGATGCAGGCCAATCCTTCACAATTCGATCTATACGGATGCAATACCCTGGACTATTTCAAGAATCTGGAGTTCTTGGTAGTGCAGGACATATTCCTGAGTGAGACAGCCAAAATGGCCCATGTAGTACTGCCTGGGGCAAGTTTTGCAGAAAAAGAGGGAACGTTTACCAATGCCGAGCGCAGGGTGCAGAGGCTTAGAAGAGCGGTAACACCACCCGGAGAAGCCAGGGATGATAGCTGGATCCTGAACAGTTTGTCCTCAAGAATAAATGCATCTATTGCCAAAGAGTTGGCTCCCGGAAAAATTATGCGGGAGATCGGTCAGGTTACTCCCAGTTATCAGGGTATAACTTACGAGAGACTGCAAAAAGGGAGTCTGACTTGGCCCTGCACCGGTAAAGATCATCCCGGAACTCCGATACTTCACAAGGATGGTTTTGTCAGGGGCAAAGGCAAGTTCACTCCGGTACAGCACAATGATCCGGCGGAATTGACTGATAACGATTATCCGTTCTTGCTGAGTACCGGCAATCAAAGGAAGTCTGCGCTTCGGGGTGCTGCTGCTGCAGGTGTCGAGATTAGTGGAAGAAAAACTGCATCTCAGGGATTAGTTGAGATAAACCATGATGATGCCGCCAGGATAGGAATTTCCGAAAATGAAACGATTCGCCTGACATCCAGAATGGGGAGCTTGTCCATTCGTGCTAGGGTCTGCGATCGGCCCAGGCCGGGTATGCTTTTTCTGATGGCTGGAAACAGTCAAGTACCAGTCTATCTGCTCACAGGTTCCTTTGTAGAGGGTGAAAACCGTAGTGCGCCAGAATTGAAAATTTGTGCGGTACAGATTCATAAATCTCCCTAAGGAGTGGTTAAATGTTTGAAATCCTATTTATAACCATGATCAAGACCTTTGTAGTGGTAGGCGTGTGTATGCTGATAGTTGCTTACTTAACCCTTGCTGAACGCAGGCTTTTAGGTTTCTTTCAACTGCGTTTGGGACCTAACCGGGTGGGCTACAAAGGGATATTGCAGCCTATCGCAGACGGGGCCAAACTGTTCCTCAAGGAAGATATTGTACCGCAGAATACTGTGAAAGCGGTGTTTATCCTGGCTCCTATTATAAGTATCGCCGCTCCCATGAGTCTCTTGGTGGTTATTCCGTTCGGGGATGCTGTACAGATAATGGGTAGGGAGATAACCCTTTATTTAGCCAATCCCAATGCTGGCATCCTTTATGTCCTGGCAATATCCAGTCTGGGTGCCTACGCCAGCATGCTAGGGGGGTGGTCCTCGGGAAACAAGTACGGTTATACCGGAGGTCTTCGCAGTACAGCCATGATAATAAGCTACGAGTTGTCCATGGCATTTGCGGTAATAAGCGTTATCATGATTGCCAATTCCCTGAGCTTGGTGGAAATAGTCAGGGGGCAAGCCGAAATATGGAATATTCTTCGCGCCCCGGTAGCTTTTCTGATCTTTCTGATCAGCGGATTGGCTGAACTGAATCGGCCTCCGTTCGATATGCCAGAGGCGGAAGAGGAGCTTTGTACCGGCTTTAACGTGGAATATAGCAGCATGAAATTTGCCTTGTTCTTCTTTGGCGAATATACCCATTTATTTGTTTTCGGATGCCTGGTTACCACGCTTTTTCTGGGTGGTTGGCACGGTCCGTTGCTACCAGGGGTGCTCTGGTTCTTTATCAAGACTTTTGCAGTAATCTTTTTCTGTATCTGGGTAAGGGCTACTTTTCCCAGATTGAGATATGATCAGGTTATGAAGCTAGAGTGGAAGTTTTTGTTACCCTTGGCTATTTTGAATGTCCTGGCTACGGGATTGGTGCTCCTTGTAATTTAGTATGAAGGGAGTGATTGCGTGGTTATATGTTTACGTAAGAATAAGAATTTTTCTCGCTGCTTCGTAGGCGAGATTGCCCATGTTTCGTTGTGCTCGCCCAGGGCATGATAGTTGAGGTGAAAATAAACTGGGCCTGTTAAATAAGATAGCTTGCGGAGGCAGGAATAATATGCGTGAAGACGAAATCGTTCGGGTCAAGGAAAAGTGGAATGATAAGGATAGATACATTGCTCCGCTGCTTACGGGGCTGCAATCCACATTGAAGAATTTTTTCAGCAAGAACCTCACAGTCGAATATCCGGATGAGCGCAGGGAGGTAAGCGACAGTTGGCGGGGTCTGCACGAGCTGGTCAGGGATGGGAATGACAATCTTTTATGTGTGGGTTGCGGGCTTTGCGCTTCTATATGTCCTGCAGAAGCGATAAGCCTTGTGCCGTACGAGGATGAGGAAGGCAACCGCTATCCGGAAGAATTTGTGATAGACGAATTGCGCTGCATTTTTTGCGGTTTCTGTCAGGAAATCTGCCCCAGGGGTGCATTGCGGATGTCCAAGGTTTACGATTTCGTGGATTATGAACGCAAGGATTTTCTGTTTGACCTGGAAAAACTCAGAGATCCCCAGCGGTTTCAATACAGGGAAAATAAAACCAAGCTTCGTAAACTTCTTGGATAGAATTTTTGGGGACTGGATAATACTACTGCGAAAGTTTTATATTAAGCTTCCCAGATAACGTGTGTCTATAACAATGCTTAAAGTTTCGCTTTAGAGATAATTATTGGTGTTTTAATTCGAGCTGGCATGTAATTGCTTAAATCTATATTCACGGCAAATGCTTTAAAGTTGTTCGGGAGAACGGATTATGATTGAATCTGTTTTTGTAGTTGTCTGCATGATGTTGGCAATAGTAAGCGCTTTATGGGTGATTTTTTCCAGAAATACCATTTACAGCGCCTTGTGGATGATCGGTTTTTGCCTGGTTATCGCGGTATTGTTCTTGCTCCTTAGATTGGAATTTATCGCCCTGCTGCAGATAGTGGTGTATGCCGGGGCTATCATGATGTTTATAATCTATGCGGTAATGATGCTGAATTTGCGTATGGAAGAGAGAATAAGCAGGATATTGAAGACAAAATTGTCAGGAATTGCCCTGTTAATAGTTTTCCTGTTTTCCATGGCACCCTTGATTACCACCACATTGGACTTGGAGGGTACACAGGGTGAGTTTACCCTGGATATTTTGCAAAATGGTGATGGTGTGCGTTTCTTGGCAGTAAACATGTTTTCGGATTATCTTATAACCTTCGAGTTGGTTGCGGTTTTGCTGACTGCTGGCATTGTGGGAGCGGTTGCTCTGACAAAGAAGTAGTAAATAGTGATTGGAGGTAAACTCATCCATCTACTTCGTCGCTGCAAGATTTTGAAATCCTCATGTATTAATTTAATATACACTGCGGATTCAAAATCTTTTGCTCCTTGTATATGGGCAAGTTTACCTCCAATCAAGGTTTTCAGTTTGTTCAGCAAATACTGACAATCAACTTAAAACTTACAACATATAACTAATAACAGATATCTAATAACAAATCTCGAAGGTACTGGATAACCATTTCTGTACCCGGAAGATAGGAGGATATGCATGGAATTGTACACTCTCTTTATCTGGCTGGCAGTGTTGCTTTTCTGTATTGGAGGGGCCGGGGCAATTTTCAGGAAAAACGCAATCGTGATCTTCCTGTGTATCGAGATTATGCTAAGCGGTGTCAATCTCCTGTTTTTGACCTTTACAAGGATCAATCAGAGTGTGGAAGGAGTTTTTATTGTCATGTGCGTTATGGCTGTAGCCGCAGCTGAAGCTGCGGTGGGTTTGGCCATCTTCGTTCTCATGTACAAAAAGAGCGGTACAATTAACGTGGAAAAATTCAACCTGCTTAAAAGGTAATTTAGGGGAGAATCATGTTTGACAGTATTTGGCTCATTCCTTTTTGTCCATTGGTCGGTGTATTGATTAACGGCATTCTGGGCAGAAAGCTGGAAGACATAAACAAGAGTATTGTCCACTGGATCGCCTGTATATCTGTGGGCTTGGCCTTTCTCTTTACAGTAATGACCTTTTTTCAGCTCCTGAACTTGCCAGCCTCGGAGCGACTCGTGGAATATACCTGGTTCGAATGGATAAAATCCGGCTCGTTCACCGCTCAAGTCGCTTATCAGATCGATCCCCTCTCCATGGTCATGTGCCTTTTTGTCACCGGAGTAGGTTTTTTCATACATATCTATTCCATAGGTTACATGCTCCATAGTGAAGGCCGCTACTACCGCTATTTTACCTATCTGAATCTTTTTATGTTCGCCATGATCAATCTGGTACTGGCCAACAACTTCCTGCTCATGTTTTTGGGGTGGGAAGGTGTAGGCATGTGTTCCTATCTGCTCATAGGGTTCTGGTTCAGTGATGTTGATAACGCCAAGGCAGGAAAAAAGGCATTTATAACCAACCGGGTGGGAGATTTCGCCTTCCTGGTGGGATTGTTTGTACTGCTATTGCAACTCGGTGAACACGGTCTATGGTCCCTGAACTATACAGAGGTCTTTGCTCAGGTCCATGTCCTGTCTCCGGAAGTGGTCACAGCGGTTTGTCTGCTGTTTTTTATCGGATGTACCGCCAAGTCAGCCCAAATCCCTCTCTATGTATGGCTTCCAGATGCCATGGCAGGACCGACTCCTGTCAGTGCCCTTATTCACGCTGCTACTATGGTGACCTCGGGCATATACTTAATAGCCAGATGCAGCCCGCTTTTTTCGATGTCTCCGTTTGCCTTGGAAGTTGTGGCTGTAATCGGAGCTTTGACCGCATTTCTGGCTGCTACTATTGCACTGACCCAGAACGATATCAAGCGGGTGTTGGCTTATTCCACTGTAAGTCAACTGGGTTACATGTTTCTGGGACTTGGAGTGGGAGCTTTTGGTGCTGGGATATTCCATGTGGTAACCCACTCCTTTTTCAAGGCCCTGCTCTTTCTGGGAGCGGGAAGTGTGATGCACGCCATGTCGGATAAGCTGGACATGCGGATTATGGGTGGATTGCGGAGTAAAATGCCGGTTACCTTTATAACCATGCTTCTGGCAACCCTCGCTATTGCCGGTTTCCCGGGTTTTTCCGGATTCTTCAGCAAGGACGAGATCCTCTGGAAGACTTTCAGCAGCGGACATATCACCCTCTGGCTCATTGGAGTCCTGACTGCTGGTATGACAGCCCTGTATATGTTCAGGCTGATATTCATGACCTTTTTTAATGAGAACCGGGCTCCGGAAGAGATAAGAAAACATATCCACGAATCACCGCTTTCAATGACAGTACCCATGGTGATTTTGGCATTTTTGTCGGTTGTGGGAGGATATATAGGCGTGCCCAAGGCCCTGGGCGGCTCCAATATAATAGAGCATTTTCTAAAGCCCGCTTTCTCCAGTGGTTCAAGCCAAGAGGCTGCAGCCCATTCCGCGCATCATTCCTTTGCAGTGGAATATGCAGTGATGGGGGTATCTATTCTCATGGTTCTGATCGGCATAGCTGTAGCCTATCAGATGTACGTCCGGAAAAGGGATCTGCCTGAGCGTCTTGCTTCCAGGTTCAGGGCTGCTTACAGCTTCCTTTACAACAAGTGGTATGTAGACGAACTTTACAGTTTTATTGTAGTTCGGCCATTGTATAGATTGTCCATGTTCTTGTGGAGAGGCATTGATGTGGCTGTAATCGACGGTGCGGTTAACGGCGTGGCCCGGATGCTTACCTGGTCCGGAAGTTGCCTGCGAACAGTGCAGACAGGATACCTTCAGTCCTATGCAGTATTAGTGATACTGGGTACTGTTGTCCTGGTGGTTTATTCAACATTTACGCTGGTTTAGACCCAAGAAATAAGCAATGACCGGTTTGTAGGGTGTGAATGCAGAATTTCTTTAGCTATGGAAATGCATTTACCGGAGTCTTTTAACCAAGATACAAGTAAATACAGGCTAAGCCTGTTCAGGGTGATTTGAATCCAGAACTGTAAACTTTTGAACGAGAATGGTTGTATGCAATCAGCCTTGGGAGAGGAGTAAGCATGAGTCAGTTGGAAATTCCCATACTCAGTATTGTGACCTTTTTGCCGATACTAGGGGTTCTGATACTTTTGGCCATATCTAACAAAAACGGAAATAAAACCAGTCTGATCTGGTATACCGGCTTGGTTGTGTCCATAGTCAACTTTTTCCTGTGTTTGCCGCTGCTTTTTTATTTCAACAGCTCTACTGCCGGAATGCAGTTTGTAGAACACCAACCCTGGATTGAAAGCCTTGGTATATCCTATTCACTGGGATTGGACGGGATAAGTTTGTGGCTGGTTTTATTGACAGCATTCATCCTTCCCCTTTGTATAATATGTTCCTTTACCTATATACAAAGCAGGATCAAGGAATACGTTATCAGCTTTTTGATTATGGAAACCGCCATGATAGGAACTTTCCTAGCCCTGGACCTTATCCTGTTTTACGTCTTCTGGGAACTCATGCTGGTGCCCATGTTTCTGTTAATCGGGATATGGGGCGGACAGCGCAGAATATATTCCGCGATCAAGTTTGTCTTGTATACAGCTGTAGGCAGTCTTTTAATGCTAGTGGCCATAATTGTTCTCTATTTCTGCAATATGAAGGCTACAGGACAACCCAGTTTTTACCTCTTTGATCTAATGGAACTCCATATCCCGGTGACAACGCAGTTCTGGCTCTGTGCAGCCTTTTTTCTGGCTTTCGCCATCAAGGTTCCCATGATTCCTTTGCATACTTGGCTCCCGGACGCCCACGTGGAGGCTCCCACCGCTGGAAGCGTTATATTGGCTGGAATTCTACTTAAAATGGGAACATACGGCTTTATTCGATTTGCGATGCCCCTTTTTCCATATGCTGCCCATGAATTTATCCCGGTGATAGCCACACTGGGTGTAGTGGCTATTGTGTTCGCAGCCCTTGTATCCTGGGTGCAACCGGATATCAAGAAATTAGTTGCCTATTCCAGTGTCAGCCACATGGGTTATATTATGCTGGGACTCTTTGCCTTCAATATCCAGGGTCTGGAAGGCGGTATTTATCAAATGCTCAATCACGGTCTTTCCACTGGGGCGTTGTTCCTCTTGGTCGGAATGATATATGAACGCAGACATACCCGGTTGATGGAGGACTTTGGAGGATTGGCCAAAGTAATGCCGGTATTTGCCACATTCTTGATGATAGCCACACTGGCCTCGGTTGCCGTACCAGGAACCAATGGTTTCGTGGGAGAATTTTTGATATTGCTGGGAGCATTCAAATCCTATCCGGTATTTGGAGCAATAGCGGCTTCGGGAGCACTTTTCAGCGTTATTTACATGCTCTGGATGTATCAGCAGGTTATGTTTGGCCCGGTAGACAAACAGGAAAACAAGGAGCTTTCAGACTTGAATGGGCGAGAAATAGCTACCTTGCTGCCTATAGCGGTATTGATCATTGTAATGGGAATTTTCCCCGGGCTGTTCCTGCGCCAGATGGATGCATCAGCAGAACAATATATCCAGAGATACCAGGTCAGGTATCAGGCTTATAAATCAGAGTTGGAAAATGATTCTCCCCAAATGGTGCGTCTGGACCAGCAAGCAGTTGCTATGGAAAAAAGCTTTTTTACTGCTCGGGACTAGGTTTTTTGTTTTAGGTGTTTTTCGCTACTTAGTAGTCGAGATTGGTAGTATTTCAAAGTGGAAGTCATCATTTTTGGAATTGAGTTATCAGAATAAATTTTGCATTTCTATAACTAGTTCAACGCTGAACTGGGAACGTGAAACCATTAAGTAAATAACTCTTAAGTTAGTTGACCTGATTAGAATAACTATTCATAGGAATTAAAAATTGGATTTTTGTAAAGACTTCTCATAAAGCCCTGGATTGGGAGGAAAAAAACAATGGATCAAATCGCATTCACTGCTCCGGAAATCGATTATTCTTATTTACTGCCGCAGATAATACTTTTGGCAACCAGTGTATTTGTCCTTTTGGCGGACGTGTTCAGCAAGCGCAACTTTCCGCGCATGCTCGCAACCTTTTCTTTTTTGGGAACCATAGCAGCTACCGTTGCCGTAGTAAGCAATTTTTATCCGGTTGATAATAAAATGAATATGATATTTATGGACGGATTTTCATCCTTTTTAATGTTGATTATCTGCCTGATCCTGCTTGTTACCATTCTGATATCGGTCACTTATCAGAGGCTGTTCACTAATATCAACAGCGGGGAATACTATTGTTTACTGCTTTTGTCCGGGTTAGGCATGATGTTTATGGTGGCTGCAGGCCATCTTATTCTAATGTTTGTGGCCTTGGAGCTAATGTCGATTTCTATTTATGTTTTGACAGGATTCCACAGGGACAACGCAAATTCCATAGAGGCTGCACTAAAATATTTTCTCTTGGGGGCTTTTGCTTCTGCCATCTTGTTAATGGGATTCGCATTTATTTTTGGAGCCACCGGTACTCTTGATATTACTGCTATAAGCGAATATCTGGTCAAACATCCTCAGGCCGTAGGTTCCGGTTGGCTCTTGGCCGGGATAGTATTAACTATCTCTGGTTTGGGCTTCAAAGTTTCCATGGTCCCTTTTCATATGTGGACTCCGGATGTGTACGAAGGCGCACCTACAGTGGTTACCGGTTTCATGGCCACCGGAGTCAAGGCTGCTGCCTTTGCAGCCCTGGTCAGGATCTTGATGGTTCCGTTTGATCAAATCCTTGTTGACTGGACCCCGATCTTGTGGGGAGCTGCTTTCTTAACCATGACTGCCGGCAACATTCTTGCTCTGGTCCAGGAGGATATAAAGCGCATGTTAGCTTATTCCAGCATAGCCCACGGAGGTTATTTATTGATTGGCTTTGTGGCCGGTAGCGGTATGGCCCAAGCAGGCATCCTGTATTACTTATTGGCATATGCGTTTATGAACTTGGGTGCCTTTGGAGTGTTGGCCCTGTTGGCCAAGAAGGACAGGGAATGCACTACTTTGTCCGATGTATCCGGCATGGGACTGGAGTATCCCGGACTGGGCCTGGCAATGGCAGTGTTCATGTTTTCCCTGGCAGGTATTCCTCCTACCGCGGGTTTTATGGGTAAGTTGTACATCTTTACTGCAGCCGTGAAATCCGGTTTTGTTTGGTTGGTTGTTTTGGGAGCGATTAATAGCATGATTTCAATATATTACTATTTCAGGGTCCTAATGGTAATGTATTTCCAAACCGCCTCCCGCCCCGGTGAACAGCCTGTACCCGTGATTGCAAGCTCCGTGAACTTAGCACTTGCCGTTTCAACTTTAGCGATCTTGTATATGGGAATTTTCCCCTCTTTTTTCTGGGAATTGGCCCAAAATTCCATATTTGCTCTCACATAACCCGATGAGCAATATTTTTATGCTCAGAAAAAATTATTTTGCTCTGCAAGTTCAATTTATAAACGGCAATGGTTTTTGTAGTCCTTGAATCAAAAAAAGCATTTATTTTCTATATATACAAGATATTCGGTTCGTTACTTTGATTTTCCTAACAGTACTCAATCTTAACCATAGCTTAACATAGTTCAGATCCCCTATCTAAGTCTTGACTCCTGAACCTTGAACCTATAATCTCCATCCTGACAATTATTTCTCGTATTTTCGCAAAGTTGTCTTGATTGTGGGGATTTAAGTTTGGCATTGAATATTCTCACTCTTCTGTCTGGAATTTAGAGCTGCGGCCCTGCGCTGGGGTTAGGCTGCGGTAAAAGATAACTTTCAAATCGTTTTAAAAACTAGTACCAAAGTTCTATTGATCCTGTGGTCAAAAAAGTATAAATCTAAAAAAAATTAAAACGTGTATAAACTATGTTTTAGCTTGTATACCGGATTGTCAATTCGAACCGTTCTTTACAAACACACCTATAGTGATTTTTTTATAATCCACTAAAGGAGAAATAAAAATCTAGCTAGACACAACTGCCTGTGCATTTGCAGATATATAATTTCAAAAGATTACAAGCTAATGCTCTTTTCCTGAAAGTCAAAATTAATAGCAGGTTAAAAAATTATGCAAATATTGATAGGATTCATAATTTCTATTGGGCTGATTTCCGGCTTTCATTCCTTCCAAGTAATACCCAAGGAAGAAACTCCAGTGGTCATTCCGCAAAATGGTGCGCACGATGTAACAATTTATCCGTTGATCACCCCATTATCCGAGATCAAGAACAAACATATCGTGGAGCAGCAGCACGACTATAGCTGTGGATCCGCTTCACTTGCAACTTTGCTTAATTACTATTTGGGGGAAAACTTCACAGAGAGGCAAGTCATCAAGGGATTGATGCAACACGGGAATGTAAAAAAAATCAAGAAAAGAAGGGCTTTTTCGCTTTTGGATATGAAGAATTTCGTAAATGTCCTGGGATATGAAGGTATGGGTTATAAAGGGTCAATCGAGGATTTAAAGGGACTGGACGTTCCTTGTATTGTTCCTATCAAGATTTTTGGGTACAGGCACTTTGTAGTTTTAAAAGGTATTTACAAGGGCAGGGTATTTATGGCCGACCCTTGGAAGGGCAATACCAGTTATACTATAGAACGCTTCCAGGATATGTGGTACGACAATGTCTTGTTTATGGTGGAGTCAGAGAGAAAGGAACCCCTGGATCTTTTGGAATTGAGCCGGAAAGATCTCAGGTATATAGACGCGTATACTGCACGTTTGATGATTTACGATGAGTCCATGGATTGGTCTTTGCCGGTTAAAAGGGATATAGAAGGATTGCCTATGGATTACAAGAGCTACAAGAGATAATCTCTAATAATGCAGTAGCTTCTTTTAATAATGAAAAAAACTATGGATAATCCGACATAACAAAGTCCAAAAGAATTGAACATAAAGGAGAAAAAAACGTGATTAAAAAAATAAATACGATAACAATTATTATCTTGTTTGCGGTTTTCGTTGCATCCAATTGTGCAGCTGAAAAGATCCCGGATGAATTCTCGCAACTTGTCCACAAATGGGTACAAGCCTGGGAAGATGGTGATGTAAGTGATTATAAGGAGTTTTATGCATCTTCCTCTGCTGCCGGGGGGAAAAACTCCACGCAGGAATATTTGCAAGACAAAAAAAATATTCACAATAATCAGCAAAAGTTATGGATAGTTGTTCAGGATTTGCATCTTACTGACCGTAAAGAAAAATCTGTCAAATTGTCTTTCCGGCAGCATTATATAGGCTCTGATTATTCAGAGGTGGGCATAAAGAAACTGGATTTGAAGAAAACAGATAATGGCTGGAAGATTGCAAATGAAAAGTATAAGCCTTTAAACAAGAATTTGCAGTACACTGTTCAACTTATCCCTTTTCAAGATTTGGATAAGGCAAGAAAATTGCAAAAGAGCTTAGCTGAAAAGGACTATAACCACTATCTCATCAGGAATGCTGAATATAACGGACAAAATGTGAATATTTTGCGTTTGGGGGATTTCAAGGAGAAAAATAAAGCTAGGCGAATCGCAAAGCAGTTTAAGCAGGAACATAAACATTACGCCTATGTAACTAAAGTGGATTCAGTTGCAGTAGTGGATAAAGACTCTTCCGGAGATAAAGAGAAATCGAATAATGCAGAAAATAAACGCAGCAATCCGAATAAGACAGATAATTACGGAGTGCACATATATCCTTTTGAAAACAGGAAGAAAGCATTAAAGGCATGGGAAGAATACAGAGAAAAGGATATAGCAGAAAAAATACAATACGTTTTGATAGAGAAGGATACTGAAAATAAGATTTTTGGGTTATATGCCTGCGGCTTGGAAAAGCAGAATGCGGAAAAACTTTTGCAGGATTTCAGTAAAGGGCAAAAAAAGACCGAGAAGATGCTGATGGAAGAGATACCGTCTGGAGACGGAGTTTTGAATTCTTCCGCCATAGATGAATCTGGTGTTTTGCAAAATGATTCATCACGGCCAATAAGTGACAACGTGGCTCCTGAAATGCAGAACAAGCAATTGGCCCTGATTTATGCAAGAGGTGATGGTGGCCCTACGTTGGGTACCCAGAGTCCTGATAGCGAGGATTCCCAAAAAGAAAACCAAGGGCCGCAAATTGGGGGTGGGGAATCTGCTTCTGATGCTTCCAGTAGTTCTCTTCAAAAGAAGCTGGAGGAGTTGCAGAAAGAAGTTGAGAGTTTGAAGAAGGAACAGAAAGCCAGAAAATCTTTGAGGATTTCCGAGGATGAAAGGGAAGAAAGGGAAGAACAGTTGCTGGAGGCGGCCGGCAGAGAGTATACACTGGGTACGAAAGGAACATTGGGGGTGGAATATAATTTCGGATATTCCTATTATTCACACGATGTGATCACTCAATTGCGGGAAAATACCAAGGTAGAACACAATGCCAATCACAATTTGCGGAATACATTGGTAATGGATTATGCACTGTTGGACAATTTTACAATAAAGGCCCAGATACCGTTTGTGTACAAATACAACAAGGTTGGTACGGATGAATCCCAGGATGTGACAGATATAGGCGATCTCTCCCTGGGTGCGAAAATGCAGCCTATAAAGAGCGGTGGTTGGTTCCCTGCCCCGATAATAAGTACTACAATTTCCACCCCGACCGGACGTGGAAGCTACGAAATTAATCCGGAAACAGAATTGGCCACCGGCAGCAGTTACTACACCGCTAGCGGGTCATTGTCACTAAGTAAACCCATTGATCCGGTTAGTCTTTTCGCTAGTTTAAATTATTCCTATTCCTATTTGCAGGAGGACATCCGTCAAAGGCGCGGGGAGGGAATCCTGACAGATGTGGACCCCGGGGAAAGCGTGTCCGGTTCAGTAGGGTTTGGGTACTCCTTGTCTTACAAGGTTTCTTTGTCTTTGTCCTATTCTTATTCCTATTCCTTCGAAACCAAGTATAAGTGGCAAGACCGCGAACCTAGCAGCAGCGGGGATTCTATATCCTCGAATCTTAGTTTAAGTACCGGATTGAGCCTGACACGCACTCGCAGGATCATTTTTGGAGTGGGGATGGGTCTGACCGACGATGGCTCCGACTTTAATGTTTCACTTCGGGTGCCCTTCCAGTTCGAGTTGTAATTTGCATCCAAGGGCTTTAAAACTATATTAGCTCCCATGGACTAGCGGGCACAACGAAGCATGAAAAGGTACTCAACTTGTTGAATAAACAGGCTATTGGTTCTTTTTCTTACTTAAAACCTTAACACTCTAAAACATAAAAC
>Ga0207414_1000393_pt1 | contig 20085 bp, 15 predicted proteins | sample PonA231FremontCA_2_FD_187269 | JGI IMG/M metagenome (GOLD analysis project Ga0207414, IMG submission 187269) | Marine sediment microbial community from Fremont, CA, USA - Pond A23 Sediment 1 (SPAdes) | ecosystem: Environmental > Aquatic > Marine > Unclassified | place: USA: Fremont, California...
CCCCCGCCAATTCCAGTGTGTGGGGGAACCGGGGGGCGACCCCCCTTTACAAAATGCCGTCTGACAATGCCGTCTGACAATTCCGCACCGTGTGCTGTTTGATCGGAGCTGGTCGATCAAACGCGCCAGGGCGGATGGGCCCGTGCCCTGTCTCGACTTCTTTCTCTGACGCACCGACCTCGTCCACGATGGCTTCCGACGCCCCTGTTCGTGTTCGCTTCGCACCAAGCCCGACCGGCCGCCTCCACATCGGCGGGCTGCGAACGGCCCTGTATAACTATCTCTTCGCCCGCAAGCACGACGGCGACTTCGTGCTGCGAATCGAGGACACCGACCAGGCCCGCTACGAACCCGGGGCCGAAGACGACATTCGGGACGCCCTCGCCTGGACGGGGCTGGAGCACGACGAGGGCCCCGAGCAGGGCGGGGACTACGCCCCGTACCGGCAGTCCGAGCGCTCGGAGCACTACCACGAGTACGCCCAGACGCTCGTCGCGGCCGGCCGGGCGTACTACGCCTTCGACACGGAAGAGGAGCTCGAAGAGCTACGGGAAGAGCATGGGGCATACGACGGCTCGACGCGTCGCCAGATGCGCAATTCGCTGACCCTGTCCGACGAGAAGGTCGAACAGCGCATCGATGAGGGCGACGACTACGTCATTCGGCTCAAGGTCCCGCGCCAGGAGTCGGTGCAGGTCGAGGACGAAATTCGCGGCACCGTGTCCTTCGACACCTCGGAGATCGACGACCAGGTGTTGGTAAAGTCCGACGGCATGCCCACCTACCACCTGGCCAACATCGTCGACGACCACCTCATGAACATTTCCCACGTGATTCGGGGCGAGGAGTGGCTCTCGTCGACCCCGAAGCACGTGCTCATGTACAATGCCCTCGGCTGGGAGCCGCCCGCCTTTGCGCACCTGCCGCTGATTCTGAGCCCGAACGGCGGGAAGCTCTCGAAGCGGGACGCCAACGAGTTGGGCATTCCGGTCTACGTCACGGACTACCGGGAGGCCGGCTACGAGCCCGAGGCGCTCCTCAACTTCCTCGCGCTCCTGGGCTGGAGCCCCGGGACGGAGGAGGAGCTCTTCGCCCTCGACGAGATGGTCGAGGCATTCAGTCTCGATCGCGTGGGGGCCAGTGGCGTGCAGTTCGATCTCGACAAGCTGCGCTGGGTCAACGAGCACTACGTCCGCGCCCTCTCGGTTGACGCGCTCGCGGACAAGGCCCGTTCCCACGTGGAGGCGGCCGGCTACGACGCCAGTGACGATCGCCTCCAGACCATCTGCGGGCTGGTCCAGGATCGCATCCAGGTGGTGCCGGAGGTCGTGACCGACAACCGCTACTTCTTCGAGGATCCGGACGAGTACGAGAAGGCGGGCGTGGAGAAGCGCTGGAACGAGGAATCCGCCGACCTGCTATTGGCCTACGCCGATCGGCTGGAGGGGGTCGATGCCTTCGACACGGACACGGTGGAAACGGAGCTTCGGGCCCTGGCCGACGAGAAGGATGTGGGGGCCGGCGCCATCATCCACCCGTCCCGCCTTGCCGTGAGCGGGCGATCCTACGGGCCGGGCGTGTTTGGCCTGCTCGCCGCGGTGGGGAAGGAGGCCTGCATTCGCCGGATGCACCGGGCGGTGGAGACGCTCGGGTAGGGAGCGGTCGGGAGGCGCGCGGCCCCAATCAGCCTCAAGCGGAGGGGTCAAGTTCCTCCTGCAGAAGCTCGCGGGCAAGCTCGGGACTGGCGGCGCCGTCGGTGGCGTCCATCACCTGCCCCATGAAGAAGCCGATCAGTCCTTTCTTGCCGTCGCGGTAGCGGGCCACCTCGTCGGGGTGGGCGTCGAGAACGGACTGAACGGTGGGGCGGAGGGCGTCGGTGTCGTCGACCTGGCGGAGGTCGTGCGCGTCGACGATGGCTTCGGGGTCGCCACCGTCTTCGAGAAGCGCGTTGAACACCGCGTCGGCCCCGCGGGTGGTGATCTCGTCCGTGTCGACGAGTCGCACTAGGGTCGCGAAGGCGTCGGGCGCGAACGGGAGGTCCTCGACCGTCCGGTCGTCCTTCAACGCCCCGAGGAGTTCGTTGACGGTCCAGTTGGCAAGTGCCGACGGGGCATCGTAGTGCTCCCGCGCCACATCGAAGAAGTTGGCGAGGGCGTCGTCCCCGGCAATGATGGCGGCGTCGTTGCGGGAGAGCCCGAGGGCCTCGTTATACTGCTCAAACCGGTCCCGCTGATCGTCGTCGAGGTACTCGGCGGGATCGGTCTTTCCTTTGAGCGAGCGCTCGCGCTGCTTTTGCTTCCGGGCCTCCTTCTCGCGCCGCCGGCGCTCCAGTTCCGCCTGCGTAAGTCGGTCTTCGTCCTCGCCCCACGTGTCGCGGAGCGGCACGATTTGGTTGTACACGAGCGCGTCCGGCGTCGAGTCCTCAGGGTCGGGCCAGAAGTAGCCCTGCCGTTCGAACTGCACCCGCTGGTCGGCCGCCAGGTCGCGCACGGCCGGCTCCAGCACGCCTGTGCGCACGTTCAGCGAATCGGCGTTCAGGAACTCGGTGAAGTGCGCCTCCCGGGCGTCGGGGTCGGGCACCTCGAAGAGGCGGTCGTAGAGCCGCGCCTCGAACGGAAGGCCACGGGCGGCGGAGACCCAATGCAGCGTGCCCGCCGGGGAGCGCCCGTCCGGGGCGGTGCTGTCGCGCGTCTCAGGGTCGATGGTGCCGCGAAGCTCCGTCACGACGCCGTCCTCGTCCCGCACGACCTCTTCACAGGTAAAGAAGTAGGCGTGGCGCAGGCGCACCTCCCGCCCCGGGGCGAGCCGGATGAAGTCCTCGGGCGGGTCCTCCCGGAAGTCGTCCCGCTCAATGTAGAACTCGCGGGTGAAGGGCACCGGCCGCGTCGCGTCCTTGTCGATGTCGCGCGGCCAGTGGTTCGCGTCGATCCAGTCCACCGTGTCCGCGTCTACGTTCGTGGCCACCACCTTCAGCGGGTCGAGTACGGCCATGACCCGGGGGGCCTTCGCGTTCAGGTCGTCGCGGAGCGCGTGCTCGAAGTGGCCGATTTGGACCCGGCTCTGCGAGCGGGTGACGCCCACCGTTCGGCAGAACGAGCGGATGGCGCTCGGGGGCACGCCCCGGCGGCGGAGGCCCGAGATCGTGGGGAGGCGCGGGTCGTCCCACCCCCCTACGAGGTCGTCCTCGATCAGGTGACGGAGCTTCGTCTTGCTCATCACCGTGTAGCCGAGGTTGAGCCGGTTGAACTCGTACTGCCGGGGGCGGGATGGGAGTTCGTCCTCGTCCAGGCAGTGCTCCATCACCCAGTCGTACACGCGGCGGTTGTTGTCGAACTCCAGCGTACAGAGCGAGTGGGTGATGTCCTCGATGGCGTCCTCCAGGGGGTGGGCGTAGTCGTACATCGGGTAGATGCACCACTCGTCCCCCCGTCGGTAGTGGGGGGCGTGCTTGATGCGGAAGAGAAGGGGGTCCCGCATGATCATGTGCGGGGAGCTCATGTCGATCTTCGCCCGCAGCACGTGCTCCCCGTCGTCGAACTCGCCCGCCTTCATCTTGCGGAACAGCTCCAGGTTTTCCTCGACGGACCGGTCGCGGTACGGCGACGGGGTGCCGGGCTCGTCCACCGTCCCGCGGTACTCCCGAATCTCCTCCTCGCTGAGGCTGTCGACGTACGCGTCGCCCTGTTCGATGAGCGTCACCGCGTACTGGTAGAACTGCTCGAAGTAGTCGGAGGCGTGGTACTCGTGCTCCTCCCAGTCGTACCCCAACCACTGCACCGCCTCCTTGATCGACTCGACGTACTCGGTGCTCTCGGTGTCCGGGTTTGTGTCGTCGAAGCGGAGGTGACAGCGGGTGTCGGCCCGGTCGGCGTAGTCGTGCTTGATGCCAAAGTTGAGGACGATGGACTTCGCGTGCCCGATGTGGAGGTAGCCGTTTGGCTCGGGCGGGAACCGGGTGACGACCCGGCCGTCGTGCGTTCCGTGCTCCAGGTCCTCGTCGATGATGTCATAAATAAAGTTGTCGCGCGGGCGCTCGGCCGAAGGGTCCGACGTGCTCACAAAGGGGAAAGGCTTGAGTGGAGGCGTTTTTTGAAGACAGTCAGACCATTGAAAGTCCGCGGCTTCCCGAAAGATCCGCCCGTCCTCGCAGGTCACTCGCAGTCGCCAGCCTCCCGCAGAAGAGAGCGGCACTCCAGAATCCCTGGTTTGTCCACCGCGGTGGCACTCCGAATGCGACGGGCGAACAGCGAGGCCGAGCGGAACCGCGACCGGGCACGGGACTGGCGCCGGGTCGTGACCTCCCATTGGGACCGACGGAGCAACCCCGTAAACTGGTCGTCTTCGATGTACCCGGCGATGCGGAGGTCGCGGAGGTCAATCTCCAAACGAGAGTCGCGCACCCTCACACTGGCGCGCAACCGACCGAGTCGCCGATCCCGGACGATGCCCCGCAGGTCTCCGTCCTGGACGGTGATGCGGAAGCGGCCCTGATCGAGGGGGGCGACGTCCTCGACCTCGTACGACCACGTGCCCACCGCCGCGGCCCGGGCCGCGGCTTCGTCCTGCGCCGATCGGGAGGAGGCGCATCCTCCCACGAACCCCGCCCCCAGAACGAGCAGAAGGAGGAGCCGAACGCAATGGGGAGGGAGCATGGCAAACGGAAACAGCGTGTTCGGGCGGTCTGGGAAATCGAGCAGTATTGTTAAAATTTAGTGAGTCGAGCGTTCCGGGACGCGAGGCGCTAGCTCGCTGAATCGCGGTAGATGGACAGGAGCCGTTCGGCGGCGGCCAACGAGCTGAGGCGTCCGTCCTGGAGTGCCTCCTCCACGTTCCCCCGTGCCGCCTGAACGTCGGGATCGGAAAAGAACTCCTCGTGCAGCCGCTGCTCAATGGCCTGCTCCATCCAGTGCTGCGCCTGTCGGCGGCGCTGCTCCTCAAAGAAGCCGGTCTCCTGCGTGTAGGCGCAGTAGCGCTCCACGGCGCCCCACACCTCGTCGACGCCCGCGCCGGTCTGCGACGAACACGTGAGCACGGGGGGCGTCCACCCGGAGTCGGGGGCCGACAGGAGGCGCAGGGCCTTTTCGTACTCGGCGCGCGCCGCCTTGGCGGGGGCCCGGTTGTCCCCGTCCGCCTTCGTGATGGCGATGGCGTCGGCGACCTCCACGATGCCTCGCTTGATGCCTTGCAGCTCGTCGCCGGCGCCGGCCAGGGCGAGGAGCAGGAAAAAGTCGACCATCGAGCGCACGCTGATCTCCGACTGGCCGACCCCCACCGTCTCGACGAACACGGTGTCGTACCCGGCCGCCTCGCACAACAGAATGGCCTCGCGGGTTCGGGGGGCCACCCCCCCGAGGGTGCCCGCGGTGGGGGACGGGCGAATAAACGCGTCCTCCTCGGAGGCCAGGGTTCCCATCCGGGTCTTGTCCCCGAGAATGCTGCCCTTCGACCGCTCGCTGCTGGGGTCGACCGTCAGGACGGCGAGCCGGCGGCCCGCCGCCACGAGCCGCTGCCCGAGGGCTTCGATGAACGTGCTCTTGCCGACGCCGGGGACGCCGGTGACGGCCACCCGAATCGAGTCGCCGCTGTGGGGGAGGCAGTCCTCCACGACCGTCCGGGCGGTGTCGCGGTGGTCCGGGCGGGTGCTCTCCAGCAGGGTAATGGCCTGGCTCAAGGTGACCCGGTTTCCGTCGAGGATGCCGGTCACGTAGTCGGCGGCCGACCGTGCGTCTGAGCGGGACGGCCGGGACTGGTGGTCGAGGTTGGGATTGAGGGGGGCCACAACTTAGGGGACTGCAGGTGCCTGCGGCGGAGAAGTGCGGTCGGTTACGCCCCGATGGGCGCCTCCTCGTCGTACCGGTCGAGGAGCACGTCGAGGATCTGGGTGGCGGCCTCCGCGATGTTGGTGCCGGGGCCGAAGATGGCGGCCACGCCCTGGTCGTAGAGCGTCTCGTAGTCGTCGTGCGGAATGACGCCCCCCACGACCACGAGAATATCGTCCCGGCCGTACTGCTGCAGGGCGTCGATGACCTCCGGCACGAGCGTCTTGTGGCCGCCGGCGAGGCTGGAGATCCCGAGGATGTGGACGTCGTTCTCGACGGCCTGGCGGGCCACCTCGTCCGGGGTTTGGAAGAGCGGGCCGACGTCCACGTCGAAGCCCACGTCGGCAAACGAGGTCGCGATGACCTTCGCCCCGCGGTCGTGCCCGTCCTGGCCCATCTTGGCCACCATGATGCGGGGGCGTCGGCCGGCGGCCCGTGCGAAGCGGTCGGCCCGGTCGCGGGCCGCGTGGAAGTGGTCGTTGTGGTCGGCTTCCGAGGCGTACACCCCCGAGATGGTTTCCGTCCGCGCCGTGTGCCGCCCGAACACGTCTTCGAGGGCCGACGAGATTTCGCCCAGGGTGGCCCGCTTGCGCGCCGCGTCCACGGCACGAGCCAGCAGGTTGCCGTCGCCCGTCTCGGCGCTTTCGGTCAGGGCGTTCAGCGCGTGTCGGACCGCAGCGTCGTCCCGCTCGTCCTTGATGCGATCGAGGCGCTCGAGCTGTGCGCGCCGGACCGCCTCGTTGTCCACCTCCAGCCGTTCGATGGGCTCGTCGGCCTCCGTCTGATGGGCGTTGACGCCTACGATCGTCTCGGCGCCGGTATCGATGCGGGCCTGCTTGCGGGCGGCGGCCTCCTCGATCTTGCGTTTGGGGAGGCCCTGCTCGATGGCGCGCGTCATGCCGCCCTTTTCCTCCACTTCCTGGATCAGCGTCCACGCGCGCCGGGCCAGCGCGCCGGTAAGGTGCTCGACGTAGTAGGAGCCGGCCCACGGGTCGACCGCCTCCGTGATGTCGGTCTCGTCTTGCAGGTACAGCTGCGTGTTGCGGGCGATGCGGGCGGCGAACTCGCTGGGCAGCGCGATGGCCTCGTCCAGCGCGTTCGTGTGGAGCGACTGCGTGCCGCCGAACGCCGCGGCCATCGCCTCGATGGTCGTGCGCGCCACGTTGTTGAAGGGATCCTGCTCGGCAAGGCTGTAGCCGGAGGTCTGGCAGTGGGTTCGCAGGGCCATCGACTTCGGGGCCTCCGGGTCGAACTGTTTTACGAGCTTGGCCCACAGCATCCGCCCGGCCCGCATCTTGGCGATCTCCATGAAGTGGTTCATGCCGATCGCCCAGAAGAAGGAGACCCGCGGCGCAAAGTCGTCGATGCCGAGCCCAGCGTCGAGCCCGGTACGCAGGTACTCCAGGCCGTCGGCCAGGGTGTAGGCCAGTTCGAGGTCCGCCGGGGCCCCCGCCTCGTGCATGTGGTAGCCGCTTACCGAGATGGCGTTGAACTTTGGCATCTCGGCGGCGCAGTAGGCGAAAATCTCCCCCACGATCCGCATCGACGGCTGCGGCGGGTAGATGTACGTGTTGCGCACCATGAACTCCTTCAAGACGTCGTTCTGGATGGTGCCCGCCAGCTCCTCGTGGGCGACGCCCTGCTCCTCCGCGGCGGCGATGTAGAAGGCCATCACGGGAAGCACCGCCCCGTTCATCGTCATCGAGACCGACACGTCGCCGAGCGGGATGCCCTCGAACAGGCGCTTCATGTCCTCGACCGTGTCGATGGCCACGCCGGCCTTGCCCACGTCGCCCCGCACCCGATCGTGGTCGGAGTCGTAGCCCCGATGCGTGGCCAGGTCGAAGGCCACGGAGAGCCCCTTCTGGCCGGATGCGAGGGCCTCACGGTAGAATTTGTTGGACTCCTCCGCGGTCGAAAAGCCCGCGTACTGCCGGATGGTCCACGGCCGAAACTTGTACATGGTCGTGTACGGCCCGCGGAGGTAAGGGGGGAGGCCCGCGTCGAAGTCAAGGTGATCCAGGTCCTCGAGCGCGTCGGGCCCGTACACCGGTTCGACGTCAATCTGCTCGGGCGTCGACCACGTCGCGTCCCCCGTCGGCGTGGCGTCGGCCTCGGAGGGCGGGTCGTACTGGACGTCGGAGAAGTCGGGACGCATAGGCTCGTGGGGTTGAGTGAGTGAGGCGTGACGCGTGATGCGTGAGAGACTGGGCCCTCACGTCTCACGGACCACTCATCACATCGATGCCAAGGCGGTCCTGGAGCATCTCGAGCGTTTCTTTCAGGGGGCTGCCCTGGTGGACGAAGAAATCAGCGGCGTCGTCAACGTCGATGTCGTCGGGCGCACCGGCGATCCCGAGGGGGGGCTCCCGGTCGCGGTCGGCAAGCGCCGCGGCGAGAGCAGGGGCCAGGTCGGTGTAGCTGTCGTTCGAGCTGCAGAGGACCACGGTGTCGGCGTCCTTCTCGACCGCGGCGTCGGCCACCGCGTCGACGGACTCGAACGTCAAGGGCTCCGTAATCGCAAACCCTGCCACGCCGAGGAAGTTGCGACAGAAGTTCGAACGGGCGCTGCGGACGGCGGGCGGGCCGAGTGGGGCGAGCAGGACCTGCGGCGGCCCGTCGTGGGACTCGGCGTACGCTTCGGTCCGGAGGCGGATGGCTTCGAGCTCCTCGGCAAGCCGGACCTGGGGCAGCGGGTCGATTCCGGAGGAGTCCGACTGGAGGGCCGAGGCCACGTCCTGGGGCGCGTGGCCGTCGCGGAGGGCCGTTCGGAGCGCATCGGTGGACGAGGCGTCGAGGGAGGCGGGGGAGTCTCCGTGCGCCGACGAGGGGGCGCGTGCCACGAGGTCGTCCCGCCGCCGTTCATCGAGGGCGGGATAGTGCGTGGTGCCCACGAGCACCTGGTCCCGGTCGTTGAGGGCCCGTCGCCGTTCCGTCCGCGTCTCGGCAATTTGTGCCTGCAGGGTGCCGGTTCGGAGGGCCTGTACAATCCCCCCCTCCGCCTCGAGGTCCTGAAACTGAGCCCAGGCCCGTTGGGCGAGCCGGTCGGTCAGGGTCTCGATGTAGTACGACCCGGCGGCCGGATCGGCCACCTGGTCGAAATGCGCCTCGTGGCGCAGGATGAGTTGTGTGTTGCGGGCAATGCGGAGGCCAAACTCATCGGGAGGACGCACGGCGCCGTCGTAGGGCCGGATGGTGAGTGCATCGCAGCCCCCGAGCGCCGCAGCCATGGCTTCGGTGGTGGCCCGAAGCATGTTCACGTACGGGTCGTAGATCGTCTCTACACGCCGGGAGGTCGCGGCGTGGACAAAAACGTCGGCGGGGGCCACGTGGAGGGACGCCCCAGTCTCAGAAGCGAATGCGTCGACGACCTGGGGCACGAGAAGGCGGAGGGCGCGGAGCTTGGCCATCTCGACGAAGTAGGAGGTCGAGACGGGCACGCGGAGCTGCAGGGTGTCGAGGAGGGCGGGAAGCGAGAGGCCTCGTTCCGTGCTTCGGGCGAGGCGTTCGGCGAGGGCCCCGAGCGCGCAGGCCAATTCCTGAACGGCCGACGCCCCCGCGTCGTGGTACGGACCGGTGTCGACGGTCACCGTGCGGAAGTGTGGCAGCTCCGCCGCGTCCGCCGCAAGGTCGTCGGCGAGCGAGAACACCTGGGCCGGGTTGGCGCCCGACGCCACCGCCGCCACGGGATCAAACAGAAGCGATCCCCTGAGGGCACTGGGATCGGCCGGCGTGGCCGAGAGGTGTTCACGGAGCAGTGTGTACAGCGGGGGGGCGGCCGAGCCCCCGCCGAGGTGCAGGGGGATGTCTGCCAGATCGATCCCGTCAAGGATCGGAGCGAGATTGTCCGCAGGGCGGGGCGCGGTGCCGGGGGCGCCGGCGTGCAGGAACGGGGGGGCAAGTTGAAGAGCATCGGCCCCTCCGCCGACGGCAGCCCGGGCGTGTTCTCCCGCCACCTCGGGGTCGGGGTGTCCGATGGGCTGGCACACGGTCCACGCGTTGGCCGGCCCGTCCCCGGAGCGGGCCAGCGGCGGATGGCCCCCGTCCGGGTCGGTGTGTAGGGCCTCCCGCAGGGCTTCGGGGCCGAGGTACGCCGGGAGCGACACCCCTTCGAGGGACGACCATCTCAGAAACGCCTTCGGGGACGTGCCGCCGAGGTCTGATCGCACGTGCTCGCGCCACTCCGCAGGGGCGACCGCGTCGAACTCGTCGAAGAGCGGTGGAAACGCTTCCGATTCGGACATGCGAGAAGGAGAGATGGTTGCCGAAAGCGGGAAGGGGGGCGATGGATACGCCCTGATTTACCCCGTACGATCTTCGTCTCCAGGCGGTCCGAGGAGGGTCCGCGAGCGACGGATCAGGTCGTAGACCGCGATGCCGTAGGCGACGCCCACGTTCAGCGAAATCTTGGCGCCATACTGAGGAATTTCGAGGGCGAGGTCGACCGCGTCCAGCACATCCGGCTCGATTCCCCGCACCTCGTTGCCCACCACGAGCGCGATCGGAAAGGCATCGGCCGGGGCCGCGTCGGGACGCTGCGTGTGGTCTGTCTGCTCAAGGGCCGCGATCGTGTACCCGGCGTCTTTCAGGGTGCGGAGGAGGGGGCGTGGCTCGTCGTGCTGGCTCCACTCCACGGCGTCCTGTGCGCCGAGGGCGGTTTTGTGAAGGTCTTTGTGCTCCGGGGTGCCGGTAAAGCCGGTGAGGTGAATGTGCTCGATGCGGGCCGCGTCGGACGTGCGAAACATCGATCCGACGTTGTGGATCGAGCGCACGTTGTGCACGACGAGCCGCACGGGGTGCTTTGGCAGTGTTGGGATCTCTTCGGGGGCCGGCCGCTCAATTTCATCCCAACTAAGCTTGCGCATGAGGCAACTGGTAGAGAGATTTGTAAACGGTGATGGGTTCTTAATCCGTCCCCTGAATTCACTTTCCGAAGCCCTGTTTCCTGCCGGGCGCTCCTCGTGTAGGCGCTGCACCATGTTCGTTCTCCGGTCCCAATGGGTCTTGCCGTGTGTCCTCGGCCTTCTCCTCCTGGCCGCCACCGGGTGTACGGCGTTCCGGGAGGTTGCCAACCTGCGCAAGGTCCAGTTTGCAATCGATCGGGTGGCGCAGCCCCGCCTGGCGGGGGTAGACCTGGCGAGGGTGCAGTCCTACGACGATCTCCGGTCGACCGACGTGCTTCGGCTGGGCTCGGCCCTCTCCAACGGGTCCCTTCCACTGTCCATCACCCTTCACCTGGACGCCGAGAACCCGTCGTCGAACAGCGTCGATGCACGGCTCACCCAGATGGACTGGACCCTCCTGCTTGAGGACAAGGAGACGGTGTCGGGTCGGTTTGAGCGGGAGCTGGTTCTGCCGCCCGGGGAGCCCACGGATGTGCCGGTCGACGTGGAGGTCGACCTCGTCCGGTTTTTTGACGACAACCTACAGGGCCTCGTGGACTTGGCCGCGGCCATCGACGGCGACGCGCCCCCGCAAACCCTCAAGCTGCGCGTGCAGCCGACCGTGGACACGAGGCTCGGGCCGCTCCAATACCCGTCTCCCATCACGGTCGTGAGCAAAAACGTTGGGGGCGGTGCCCAGACGCGCTAGCCACACTTCTTCGTTGCGCCCGCTATGTTCATTGAGAGTCTTTCGACGTGATTGTCACCATTGACGGTCCTGCCGGCTCCGGCAAGAGCACCACGGCCCACCGCGCCGCCGCCCGGCTCGAATACGTATATCTGGACACGGGGGCCATGTACCGGGCCGTGGCCCTCGGCTTTCTGCGGGCCGAGGCGCCCGCCACCCCCTCGGGGGCGGAGGCCGTGCTCCCGTCCCTGACGGTCGATGTGGAGTACCGGGGCGACACGATGCAGGTCTTCCTCGGCGACGACGCCGTGACCGACCGCATCCGCAGCGCGGAAGTGGGACGCATTGTGAGCGACATTTCGACCCTGGCGCCGGTTCGTGAGTACATGGTGGAGCAGCAGCGTCGGATTGGGCGCGCCCAGGCCGACCGACACGGCGGCGTGGTGCTGGACGGACGCGACACCGGCACGGTCGTCTTCCCGAAGGCCCCGGTCAAGATTTTCATGGTGGCCGACATCGACGAGCGGGCCCGGCGCCGGCTTCAGGAATACGAGGCGGCAGGGGAGGAGGTGACCTTCGAAGAGGTCCGCGCCGAGATCGAAAAGCGGGACCAGCAGGACCGGACCCGGGACATTGCCCCCCTTCGGCGTGCCGACGACGCCATCATCTTCGACACGACCGACTGTACCATTGCGGAGCAGGTTGACTTTGTCGTAGATCGCGTTAAAGCTCAGGACGGCCGTGGAACGTAGAGGTCCGGGCATGATACAACTGTCGCCTACCAGTGAGTCACTCGTGCTCGCCACGGGCCCGCCTGACATTCAAACCTGTGCTTTGAGGCGGACGGATCCGTCCGCAGGCTTCCTTCACCCTCTTCACCTTCCCTCCTGGACTGTCAGGACCAGGCAGGTACAAATTGCACTTGTCGCTGGCCGGCGAGAGGGCCAGCGCCGCGCAAACCTACCACACCGTATATGGCAGAACAAGAACAAGTAGCTTCCAAGGACGACACTCAAGATACTGCTGACGCTCAGCCCGCTCCCGCCGAGACAGAAGAGGCGGACGAGGCCGAAGCGCCGCCCGCCGACGCTGCGGATTCGGGGGACGACGTGGAGGCGGCGGACCCCGAGGCCCCGTCCACTCCGGACGCGGGGGGCGAAGACGTCGACGAGCCCGCCGCCGAAGAGCCGGCGCCCGCCGAGGACGCCCCGGCGGATGCTGCGGACGAGAGCGGCGACGGGGCCCCTGCGGACCCCCCGCCGGAGCCCGGCTTCGTGAGCCGCATTCTCGAGGAGGCCGTCGAGGAAGCCTCCCAGGACCTCCCGATGCCGTCGGGCGACGAGGCTTCGGTCGACGTGTCCGAGTTTGACGAGCCAACGGGCACCGTCTCGCCCGACGAGCTCGAACGGACGGAAGAGGCGCAGGGCTTCACGGGCGAAACCTACGGACAAACGGTTTCGCTCGACGAGCTGGAGACCGAGGAGCAGGCCCCGGCCGACACCTCGGTGTACGACCAGTTCCGCGATGTCGTCGACGAGACCTCCATCGATGTCCGCGAGCAGGACATTGTAGAAGGCCGCGTGCTGCGGGTCAACGAGGACTACGTGGTGATCGACATCGGCTACAAGAGCGACGGGATTGTCTCCCGCGACGAGTTTGGGGAGGAGGAGATTCACCCCGGAGACACCGTGGAGGTGTACCTGGAGCGGAAGGAAGACCGCGACGGGCAGCTCGTGCTCTCGAAGGAGCAGGCCGACAAGGTCCGACGCTGGCAGCGTGTTGAAGAGATCTACGAGAACGAGGAGGTCATCGAAGGCACGATCATCCGCCGCATCAAGGGCGGAATGATCGTGGAGCTCTTCGACGGCATGGAGGCCTTCCTGCCCGGCTCGCAGATCGACGTCCGCCCGGTTCGGGACTTCGAGTCCTACCTGGAGACGCGGATGGAATTCAAGATCGTCAAGCTCAACCCCGAGAACGAGAACATCGTCGTCTCGCACCGCGAGCTCATCGAGCACGAGCTTGAGGAGCAGCGACAAGAAATTCTTGAGCAGCTCGAGGTTGGTCAGGTGCTTGAGGGCACCGTCAAGAACATCGTCGACTTTGGGGTCTTCATCGACCTGGGGGGCGTCGACGGGCTTCTGCACATCACGGACCTGTCCTGGGGCCGCGTCTCGCACCCGAGCGAGGTTGTGGAGCTCGACCAGGAGCTCGAAGTTGTGGTCCTCGACTACGAGGAGGAGCGCCAGCGCATTTCCCTGGGCCTGAAGCAGCTTCGGGACCATCCCTGGGATCAGATCGGCAACAAGTACGACGAGGACGACGTGGTTGAGGGGAAGGTCGTCTCGATCACGAACTACGGGGCCTTCGTCGAAATTGAGAAGGGCATCGAGGGGCTCGTCCACATCAGTGAGATGTCGTGGACGCGCCACATCGAGCACCCCAGTCAAATGGTGTCGCTCGGCCAGGTGGTCGACGTCAAGATTCTCAACATCGACCAGGAGGAGCGGAAGATCTCGCTCGGGATGAAGCAACTGGAGCCCGATCCCTGGGAGGGCATTAGCGACCGCTACCCGGCGGGCACGGTGCTCACCGGCACGGTGCGCAACATTACCAACTTCGGCGTCTTCGTCGAAATCGAGCCCGGCATCGACGGGCTGGTGCACGTCTCGGACCTCTCCTGGACCAAGAAGATTCGCCACCCGGGCGACATGGTCGATGAGGAACAGGAGCTCGATGTCGTGATCCTCAACATCGACGAGGAACGGCGTCGGATCTCGCTGGGCCACAAGCAGGTGAAGACCAACCCGTGGGACCAGTTTGCCGACGCCTACGAGGAGGGCAACGACACGACCGGCGAGGTCGTCCGCGTGGAGGACAAGGGCCTTGTCGTCCAGTTGCCGCTGGACGTGGAGGCCTTCGTCCCGGGCAGCGAGCTAAAGAACGGCCCGAAGGCCTTCAAGAACCACTACCACGAAGGCGACGAGCTTGAACTGCAGGTCATCCGGTTCGACAAGGACCAGAAGGACATCGTCCTCAGCGAGACGGCGAAGGAAGAGGCCGAACGCCAAGAGGAGCAGGACGAGCAAGAGCGCGAGTCCCGCCGAGAAGAGCGCGAGCGGGAAGAGGCCGTGCGCGACTACAAGGACGAGCCGGAGCCCGAGCCGGACGAGCCGACGACCGGCCCCACCACGCTCGGCGAGCTTTCCGGCCTGGCCGACCTGCGCCGCGAGATGGAGGAAGAGGAAGCCGAGGAAGAGGCCGCTGCGGAGGGCGACGACGCTGAAGCCGACGATGCTCAGGCCGAATCCCCCGACGACGAGGCGGCTGTGTCGGAGGGCGAGGAGCCCGACGCCGAGGCGCCGTCGGAGGACGATGATGCGTCCACCTTCGACGAGACGGCCGGCTTTCCGGAGAACTTCCCACGCGTCTCGCGACTCGAGAACGCGGGCGTGACCTCCCTGGCGGACGCCCGTGAGGTGGACGATCTCACCGACCTCGACGGCATCGGGTCTGCCTACGCGGAGGAGATCTCCGACGCCCTCGACGAGTTCGACGAGACGGGCTCCGTGAGCAGCTAGTCCGCTCGGGCTACGACGACGTATTCCTGACGCACAAAGGGCGGCTTCCCGGTCGGAAGCCGTCCTTTTTCTTTGGGGTTCGGGAGCGGAATGTCCGTAATCGCCGTTCCCACGATTCCCTCTTGTTTGCACCACGACTCCCACCACGACGCGCCATCCCATGGAAGAGACCGAAGAGTACCTGCCAAGTGCCAGCAACTCCATCACCGTCCGGGTGGTCATTTCCAACCGCCCCGGCATGCTCGCAAAAGTCACGTCCGTGATTGGGGAGCACGGCGGCAACATCGGGGCCATCGACATTGTCCGGGCCGAGAAGGACGAGCTGACCCGCGACATTACCATCAACACCCGGAGCGACGACCACGCCGAATCGATCGTTCAGGCGCTGCGCGACCTCGACGGCGTCGAGGTGGTCAACATCTCGGACCGCACCTTTCTGTTGCACCTTGGGGGGAAGGTGGAGGTGGAGAGCAAGTCCCCGCTCCGCACGCGCGATCAGCTCTCCATGGCGTACACGCCCGGGGTGGCCCGCGTGTGTGAGGCGATCCACGAGACGCCCGAGGACACGCACCGACTCACGATCAAGAGCAACACGGTTGCGGTCGTCTCTGACGGCACGGCCGTCCTGGGACTGGGCGACATTGGGTCGGGCGCCGCGCTTCCGGTGATGGAGGGCAAGGCGCAGCTCCTCAAAGAGTTTGCGAACGTAAACGGATTTCCCATCTGCCTCGACACGACCGACGTCGACGAGATCGTCAACACGGTCCGCCGCATCGCGCCGGTCTTCGGGGGCATCAACCTGGAGGACATTGCGGCCCCGCGCTGCTTTGCCGTGGAGGAGCGGCTCAAGGACGAGCTCGACATCCCGGTTTTTCACGACGACCAGCACGGCACGGCGGTCGTGACGGCCGCCGCCCTCCTCAACGCACTGAAGATTGTGGAGAAGGACCTCGACGAGATCAAGGTCGTGACGGTCGGCATCGGGGCGGCGGGCACCGCGGTGACGGAGATGTTCATGGAGATGGGGGTTGAGAACATCGTCGGGGTGGACAGCCACGGGCCGGTGACGACGGAGCGCGATGACCTGAACGACGCAAAGCGGCAGTACGCGGAAATGACGGACCCGTCCGTGACCGGGGATACGCTGTCGGCGGTCATGGAGGGCGCCGATGTGTTTATCGGGTTGAGCGTCCCGGACATCCTCGACGTGGAGGACCTGAACCGCATGGCCCGCGACCCCATCGTCTTCGCGATGGCCAATCCCCGTCCGGAGATCATGCCGGAGGTGGCCTACCCGCACGTGGCCGTAATGGCCACCGGCCGGAGCGACTACCCGAACCAGATTAACAACGTGCTGTGCTTCCCGGGCCTCTTTAAGGGGGCGCTCGACTGCCGTGCGAAGGGCATTACCAGTGACATGAAAATTGCGGCGGCCGAGGCGATTGCCGATGCAATCGATGATCAGAGCCTGACGCCGGACTACATCATTCCCAGTGTGTTTGACGAGAACGTGGTGGCTCAGGTGTCAAGCGCCGTGTCCCGGACGGCCCAGAAGCAGGGGCTGGCCCGGAAGCGCACGTAGAGCCCGGCAGGGCCCACCCCGCCGTGCGTCCCCCGCATTGAGATCTGCTTCGTCCGCATGCCTGTGAATCGTGGGGCCCATCCGGAGGACCCCGGACTGTTCGGGGACGACCAGCGTGATCGGCTCCGGGCCGCCGTGCGGGATCTGTCGTGGCTTCGCACCCGGGGCTACAGCGGGGACAGTGCCCCGGAGCTGGTGGGAAACCGGTACCAACTGAAGCGCCGCCAGCGCGACGCGGTCGCGCGGTCGTCCTGCAGCGACGCCGACCGAGCGCACCGGCTTCAGGGGCGCCTGCCCCCGGACGCCATCGCGGGGCAGGAGCTTCACCTCGACGGCTTCAACGTGCTCATTACCATCGAGGCGATGCTCGGCGGGGCGTACACGTTTGTGGGGCGCGATGCCGCCTACCGCGACGTAGATCCCGTGCAGGGCACCTACCGCATTGCCCACCAGACCGCGCCTGCCCTGCGGCACCTTGCGGACACCCTGCAGGCCTTGCGCCCGGCGCGGGTCACGTGGCACCTCGATCGCTCGGTCTCAAACGTCGGGCGCGTGGCGGATCGGATTGCGGACCTCTCCGCCGAGGCGGAGCGCCCCTGGACCCCCACTGCGCACGCGGGGGTAGACGCCACATTGAAGGGGGCATCCGCCCCAGTTGTGACCAGCGACAGCGCGGTTCTCGATGCACGCGACGCGTGGCTGCCGTTGGAGGGGCTCGTTCATGCCCGCCACGTCCCCGATGCGCACGTCGTTGATCTCCGACCCGATGGGGAGCGCTCTCGGGAGACTCGGTAGGAAGTGGGCCCCCAGATGGGGAACGGCGCCGCCCCTGAATTCCGTAGTGACTTGAAAATAAATTCTTCAGAGTGTCCCGATGGCGACTGCCGTCACGTACCTCCTCGTCTCCAACCCGGAAGACCCCGAGGCCGTCCGCTCCCACGCGCTTATCGACGAACACGAGCTCGAAGAGCGACCGATTGAGGAAGACGAGACCGAAGAAACGCGCCCGGCCCTTAAATTTGCGGCGACGCGCGCCCTGGAAGACCGTGCCGACCTGGAACCCCCCTGCCGACAACTCTCAGAGGCGTTCCCGGAGGCAACGGTCACGTACTGTGAAGTGGAAGAACGATTCGATCACGTTGAACACCTCCGATCCGTCGTCTTTATCGGTGGGAAACGGGCAGGACATATCGAGCATGGATATGTGTTTAATGTCGGTACATGAGTCGCACCTTGGGTATTGACGAGCCTGTTCTCAATCCCACGGATGCGTACGATGAAGTACGTTTGGATTCGAAATGATAGGTGTAGACATTAAATGAAGCCGAAAGAGGGAGGGAACCATACCCCTGATTTCAAATTCGGTGTCCACGCGGATCTCAGTAACGATTATATTTTGAATTATGAACGCAGATTTTCAAATGGAAGTCATGGATCAGCAAGACGCCGAACGTGAACTCGGGGCGAGCGGGGGACGCGGCCGTACGTCCAAGTACGAGCCGATTGCCCAGAAGTGGAGTGACGTTGGCGACGACGAGGCAATTGTGCTCTCGGACCTTGAGCAGAACGACATTCAAAACCTTCGCAACCTTCTGTATCGCCGCTTCGGCAAGGAGAACGTGATCGTGCGTTCGGCCCAGCAGGAGGACGAAAGTTACAAAGCCGTCGTTCGGGCCCGAGAAGACGATGAGTACCTCCGAAATGACGAGTAACTGAGAGCGGCGTCCCGTGCACGCGGGAGGTCCTTCCACCAGGGATCCTCGTTTCTGCAATACAAAACGGGTGGTGATGCACTCCATCACCACCCGCATTGCAGAGCGAGATGCGCAAAAGAGAAGCCCCCCTCTACTTAGTCTTCCACCGAGTCCATCTGGGCTTTTTGTAGCTGGCCGGAGTAGTCAACATAGAGGGTTTTGTGCTCCGTCCAGAACTCGAAGGCCGCATAGCCCCCGTCCCGCTGGCCGTTGCCGGTGTCCTTTACCCCCCCGAAGGGCATGTGGGCCTCGGCCCCGATCGTGGGGCCGTTGACGTAGGTGATGCCGGCCTCCAGGTCCCGCATCGCCCGGAAGCTCTTGTTCACGTCCTGGGTGTAGATGGAAGAAGAGAGCCCGTACTGGGTATCGTTGGCCACCGTCACGGCCTCGTCGTAGGACCCGACCTCAAACGTCGCGAGCACCGGCCCGAAGATTTCTTCTTGGGCAATCGTCATGTCGGGCGTCACGTCCGTGAAGAGGGTCGGCTCGTAGAAGTGGCCGTCGAGGCCGTCAACCGACGCAGGCGCGCCGCCCATCTCCAGGGTGGCCCCTTCGTCCTGCCCAATCTCGACGTACCGGTGCACCGTTTCCGCGGCGGCCCGATTGATGAGGGGCCCCACGTCGGTGTCCGCGTCGTTTCCATCACCGAGGACGAGCGCCTCCGCCTCGTCCCGAATCATCGCCACGAGCTCGTCGTGCACCGATTCGTGACAGATGAGGCGGCTGGTGGCCGTGCACCGCTGGCCCGTGGTGCCGTAGGCGCCCCAGATGGCGCCCTCCAGCGCGAGGTCGAGGTCGGCGTCGTCCATCACGATCATCGGGTTCTTGCCGCCCATCTCCAGGGACACCGGCGTATTGAGGCGGCCGCAGGTCTCGGCAATCGCGGTGCCGACCTCGTAGGATCCGGTGAAGCCGATGGCGTCGACCTCCGGGTGCTCCACGAGCGCCTGCCCCGCCTCGTCCGCGCCATGGACCACGTTGATGACCCCATCCGGAATGCCCGCGTCGATCAGCGTCTGCACGAAGCGCAGGCCGCTGTGCGGGGCGTCCTCGCTCGGCTTAAAGACGATCGTATTGCCGGCGGCAAGGGCCGGGAAGATCTTCCAGGACGGCACGGCGACGGGAAAATTCCAGGCCGTGATGATGCCGCACACCCCGAGCGGGCGACGGATGGCCATGTTCATCTTGTCGGGCAGCTCACTCGGGACCGTGGTGCCGAACAGCCGTCGCGTTTCGCTGGCCGCGTAGTAGGCCGTGTCGATGGCCTCCTGCACATCGCCCTTCGTCTCGAAGAAGGGCTTGCCCATCTCGCGGGTCATCGAGCGGGCGATTTCGTCTTTTCGCTCCGCGAGCAGGTCGCCGGAGGCTTTCAGAATCTTCCCGCGGTCCGGGGCGGGGGTGCTGCCCCAGTCCGAGAAGGCGTCTTGGGCCGCCTGCACGGCGGCGTCGACGTCGGCGGGGGCCGACTCCGGGAATTCGCCGATGCGGTCGTCGGGGTCGGCCGGGTTTCGGTTGTCGAAGGTGGCCTGCGAGGCGGCGCCGGTCCAGCGGCCGCCAATGTAGTTTTCGAACGTATCGGGCATACCAGACACAAAGAGAGGCAATTTGGAGGGGAACAGTGCGTTTTAAACCTAGGTGCCGAGAACTTCAAAGTACAATCCGCTGTCCGGCGCCCGGTCGGCATCGCCGGGGACGAACTGAACCTCCCGGGAGGGACAGAGTACGCACCTACACCAACCGCTTGTTTGACCTCAGCCCCAAAACCTGTTCTATGGCTG
>Ga0207414_1000394_pt1 | contig 20068 bp, 15 predicted proteins | sample PonA231FremontCA_2_FD_187269 | JGI IMG/M metagenome (GOLD analysis project Ga0207414, IMG submission 187269) | Marine sediment microbial community from Fremont, CA, USA - Pond A23 Sediment 1 (SPAdes) | ecosystem: Environmental > Aquatic > Marine > Unclassified | place: USA: Fremont, California...
CAACCCTGGCACCGGCGGCCGCCAGCGGCAGGCTGAAGTTGCCCACGCCGGCGAACAAATCCAGCACCCGCTCGCCAGCAGCCAGCGGCGACAGCCAGGAAAGGGCCGTGCGGATCATCCGCCGATTGACCTCGTCATTGGCCTGCAGGAAATCGCCGGGCGCGATGCCCAGAACGATATCCTCGACAGGGCCAGGCACGCGACAGTGGAGTGCCGGCGCGGGCGTCAACCACATGAACTCGGGCGCCTCGCGGCCCACCCAGTGCCCCAGGTGGACGTCATGCGCCGCGGCGAATGCCTGCCAGCAGCGGCGGTCAGCGGCATGATCTCGCAGCTGACGCACGACGACGACCACGGCCCCATCGCTGTGGAGCAGCTCGATGTGGCCTACCTGACGCGGCGCCTCGAGCGCTGCGAGCTGCTGGCGCAGGGGGTCGAGCAGTGCCTCCAGAGCCGGCACCAGCACACTGCAGGCATCGATGTCGACCAGGCGATGGGTATGGCGCGCACGAAAGCCAAGATGGAGGCCACCGTCGGCATCGACCTTGACGCCCAGGCGGGCGCGGCGGCGATAGTCCTCTGACGCGCCGCTGAGCAGCTCGGGCGATGCTTCCAGAACGATACCCTGGCGCCCCAGCAGTTCCTCCAGCACCGCCAGCTTGTGACGGCGCTGGGCCGGCAGGGCGAGGTGCTGCAGATCGCAGCCGCCGCAGCGCCCGAAATGGGCGCAGGGCGGCACGACGCGCTCCGTCGATGTCAGCAGCAGTTCCCGCACGTGGGCCTCGTCGAAGCGCCTGCGGGTCCGGTGGACGGCCACCTTCACGCGTTCGCCCGGCAGCGCACCCTCGATGAAGACGGTTTTTCCCTGGGCCGTGCGTGCCACACCACGTCCATCATGAGCCAGCCCCTGGACCTTGAGGATGTCGCGTTCTTCGCCCGCCGGGGCCTCATGGCTCTCTCTCTGGCACCCCTGCAATCCCGAGACACCCGACGGCGCGCGCGTCGGGCGACGCTTGCCCAGCATGGCCATCTCAGGACGCCGACGCGAAAAGGCCGGTGGAGAGATAGCGGTCGCCGCGGTCGCAGACAATGAAGGCGATCACCGCATTATCGACCTCAGCGGCCACCCGCAGCGCACCCGCGAGAGCGCCGCCGGACGACACACCCGCCAGGATACCCTCTTCCCGGGCCAGTCGACGCATATGCACCTCGGCCTCGTGCTGACCGATGTCCAGAACACGGTCGACACGGCGCGCATCGAAGATGGAAGGCAGGTATTCCGCCGGCCAGCGGCGAATACCGGCAATGCTGGCGCCGTCCTCGGGCTGCAGGCCGATGATCTGGATCTCGGGATTGCGCTCCTTGAGATAGCGGGACACGCCCATGATGGTGCCGGTGGTCCCCATCGAGCAGATGAAGTGGGTGATGGTGCCATCGGTCTGCTCCCAGAGTTCCGGACCGGTGGTGCGATAGTGCGCCAGGGGGTTGTCCGGGTTGGCAAACTGGTTCAGCAGTTTGCCCTCCCCACGGGAGATCATCGCGTCGGCCACATCGCGGGCCTCTTCCATTCCCCCTGACTTGCCCACCTCGATCAACTCGGCGCCATAGGCTGCCATGGCCTGCTTGCGCTCAGCGGAAGCGTTTTCCGGCATGATCAGCACCATGCGATAACCCATGATGGCCGCTGCCATGGCCAGTGCGATCCCCGTGTTGCCGGACGTCGCCTCGACCAGGGTATCGCCGGGCGCGATCTCCCCACGGGCTTCGGCCTGCTGAAGCATGGAGAGCGCCGGACGATCCTTGACCGAGCCGGCGGGGTTGTTGCCCTCCAGCTTGGCCAGCAGCGTGTTGCCGTGCCCGGCGGTAATGCGCTTGAGTCGGACCAGCGGCGTGTGGCCGACGGTCTCCTCGAGAGTGGGGAAATGCATGTAACCTTCCTGATGGAAACGTCGTTTCGGCATTATATCCCTGTGGCTGCACACTGGACAGGCATCTGCCTACCCTGTGGCATACTGGCGTTCGATTCACCGCCCGATGAGCTCGCAATGCCCCTCAAGACCCGCCTGATGCTGACGATCTTCGGCCTTCCCCTGCTGCTGCTGACGCTGCTGGTCGGCGTGGCCCTGGCTCTCGAGGATCGCCAGCGCCATGCGGCACTTCGCGACCAGCTGACGCAGAGTGCCGAGCTGATCGCGCCCGCCGTGGGCGACGCCCTGGCCCGAGGGGATGACCAGGCGCTGTCGCGCCTGACCGACCGACTGCTGGCACTGCCCCATGTCCAGGGGCTGTCTCTGCAGGGCGCGGAGGGGGTGAGCCTACTGGCGCGCGGCAGACCTGTCGACCTGCCCGCGCCGCCGGAGATCGACGCCCCGCAACTCCGGGAACGCGACCGTCGCTGGCTGCTGCAGGTCCCTCTCGCCAGCCGTTCGATGAGGCCAGGCTGGCTGGCGCTGGACATCGACACGACCTTTCTGCTGCTGGCCCGCTATCGTCATCTGGCCAGCGGCGGCCTGGCGCTGATGCTTGTCGGCCTGTTGCTGTTCCTTACGGCGCATGTCACCACGCGGCGCCTGAACCAGCCATTGGAGGATGCTCGCCGCGCCCTGGATCGCCTGAGCCTGGGCGCAGTACCCGAACGGCTGGTGATCCCGCCTGCACCGGAACTGGCCGGCCTGGCTCGGGGCGTCAACGACCTGGCTGGCCGCCTGGAGACGGCGCGCGAGGAGATGCAGACCCAGATCGAACAGGCCACCGCCGAGCTTCAGGAATCCATGGAAACGATCGAGGTCCAGAACATCGAGCTGGACCTGGCACATCGCCGTGCCCTGGAGGCCAATCGCGTCAAGTCGGAGTTTCTGGCCAACATGAGCCACGAGATCCGTACTCCTCTCAATGGCATCGTCGGATTCTGCCGGCTGCTGGAACGCTCTCGACTGGCGCCGCGCCAGCGCGAGTGGCTGGACCACGTGCAACGGGCCTGCGACAACCTGCTGATGCTGGTCAACGATGTCCTGGACTTCTCCAAGCTGGAGGCAGGCCGGGTGCAACTCGAGTCGCTGACGCTGGACATGGTCACGCTGGTTGACGAGGTTCTCGGCCTGCAGGCGCCACTGGCCCAGCAGAAAGGACTGCATCTGCTGGGCCTGGTCTACGATGATGTGCCGACCGAGCTCAAGGGCGACCCCCTTCGCATTCGCCAGGTCATCACCAATCTGGTCAACAACGCCCTCAAGTTCACCGAGCGCGGCGAAGTGATCGTGCGGGTCATGCTGGAACAGGCCGAGGCCGGCCAGGTGGTCCTGCGCGTCAGCGTCAGCGACACCGGCATGGGCTTGAACGACGAGGCTCGCCAGCGCCTGTTCCAGGCCTTTCATCAGACCGAAATCAGCCACCCTAGAGAATTCGGCGGCACCGGTCTGGGGCTGGCCATCTGCCGGCAGCTGGTCGAACAGATGGGCGGAGAGATCGATGCCGACAGCATGCCCGGCGAGGGATCGACCTTCTCTTTCACCCTGCCGCTGGCGGGCCAGGCAGAGAGCGAGCGTGCCCCGGAGCTCGTCCTGGACGGAGAGATCATCGTGCTCGAGGAGTCCCACACCCCCACTCGCCGCGCCCTGCAGCACCTGATCACCCGCTGGGGTGCCCGGGTCATCACGCAGGCATCTGCCAGGCGCGAGGCGCCTGCCGCGCTGGCCATCGTGGGGCTGGGCGACGCGGACATCGATGGTCCGAGCCTTGCGGAATGGGAACGCCGCCTGGACGGGCTCGGCTGCCCTGCCCTGCTGCTGGTCAACGCCAGCCCCCCCGACCTACCGGCGCTGCCCTTGCCGCATGGCGGCGAGGTGCTCGGTAAACCCATTTCCCGCGCAACCCTGGCCGACGCCGTGATCCGTCATCTCCAGGGGACGACCGGCACCCTGTCATCGCCCGCGACGTGCCTGACGTCCGAGACGCCGGTCAGGCTGCTGGTCGTTGATGACACCGCGTCCAACCGACAACTGCTCAGCGAACTGCTGGGCGGACCAGGGGTGACGGTCACCCAGGCGGCAAGCGGCGAGGAAGCGCTTGCGCTGGCGAACGACCGCGACTTCGATCTGGTATTGATGGACATTCGCATGACCGGCATGGATGGCACAGAGGCAACCCGGGCATTGAGGCGGCGCGGTGGCGCCTGGCGGAGAGTACCGATCATCGCCGTCACCGCCCATGTGCAGGGAGAGCAGCATCGGATGCTGCGAGAGAGCGGGCTTGATGACGTGTTGATCAAGCCGCTGCAGCCTCAGCAGCTTGCTCGGCTGCTCGAGGCGCACCTGGGCATCGTGCTGCCTCTACAACCCGAGGGAAACGAACCATGGCCTGGCGATGACGCGCCGACAGAGGCCGATCAGGAATTGGCCGTGGTCGACCTCGACCTCGGTGCCCGTCTGGCCGGCGGCCGGGAGCTCCTTGCCCGCCAGCTGCTGTCGACACTGGCCGATTCTCTGGAATACAGCGAGCAGGCAATGCGAGATGCCGTGGAGCACGATGACGAAGTGGCCCTGCTCGACACCCTGCATGCCCTCAATGGCGCCTGTCGCTATTGCGGCGCTCCGCGCCTGGGACTGCTGGCGGAGACACTGGAGACCCGACTGCGCTCTCGAGGCATCTCTTCCGTGCTGCCCATGCTGGCGGACCTCTATGCTGCCATGCGCGAGCTGCGAGCCTGGCAGGTGGCTCAGCCCTCGAGAATCACGAAAGCCATGGCCAGCGCCTCGTCGTCCGAGAGCGACAGATGAACCGACCGGACGCCGGCCGCCTCGGCCAGCTCATGCGCCATGCCGGAAATCACCAGTGACGGGCGTCCCAGCGCATCATTGACCACCTGGACCTCGGTCCAGCGCATGCCATGGCGCAGACCGGTGCCAAGCGCCTTGACGAAGGCCTCCTTGGCGGCGAATCGCTTGGCCAGGAAGGCGGCAGACGGTGCATGCCCATGAAAGGTTTCGCGTTCATGCTCGCCCAACAGGCGCAATGCGAAGCGCTCGCCGTGGCGTTCCATGGCACGCTCGAAGCGCGACACGCTGGCGACATCGGTACCGATCCCGATGATCATCGGCCGCTGTCCACCTCGGCGTCATGATCATGGTCATGCGCCTCGAGCGAGGCGACGAAACCCGCCTCCTGACCGGCAATCGCCAGCCGCTTCATTTCGGCCACGGCGTCCTTGAGCCCCACGAAGAGAGCCCGGGCAATGATCGCGTGACCGATGTTGAGCTCATGGAGACCGGGCAGCGCGGCGATCGCCTCGATGTTATGGTAGTTCAGGCCGTGGCCGGCATTCACGGTGAGGCCGAGGTCGAGGGCCATCTCGACGGCGGCGGCGAGACGCGCGTGCTCACGACGAGCGGCGTCGCCCGTGACCTCGGCGTAGGCGCCCGTATGCAGTTCGATCACCGGTGCACCGGCCCTGGCGGCGGCCTCGATCTGGTCAGGCTCGGGGTCGATGAACAGCGACGCTTCGCAGCCGGCAGCGTCGAGTCGGCGACAGGCCGCCGCGACGGTCTCGACGTTCCCCGCCACGTCGAGACCGCCTTCGGTGGTCAGCTCCTCGCGCTTCTCGGGCACCAGGCAGACATGCGCCGGACGCAGCGCCTCTGCCAGGCAGAGCATCTCCTCGGTGATCGCCATCTCGAGGTTCATGCGGGTGTTGAGTACGTCGGCCAGCAGGCGCACGTCGCGCTCCTGAATGTGACGACGATCCTCGCGCAGGTGCACGGTGATGCCATCGGCACCGGCTTCCTCCGCCAGCAGGGCTGCCTGGACCGGATCCGGATAACGGGTACCACGCGCCTGGCGCAGGGTGGCGATATGATCGATGTTGACGCCGAGCAGAATACGCGGGGGATGCATGAAAGCCTCCAGGCAATGAGGGTCAAGGAATAAAGGAAAAAGGGTACGCGCCGAGCGGTCAAACGGCCAAGCATCAGAATACACCGGATAGCGGCAGCGCTCAGATCTGTCCCCGACGCTCTTCGCTAGGAGGAGCCGGCCCGGCGGCGCTGGGCCAATTGGCGCATCAGTTCGCGGGAGCGCAGTGGCCGGCTGCCGAGCAGCGGAGCCAATGCGGCCCGGGTGACCGCCTTGGCTGGGCCCGCCAGCCCGGGCTCGGACCAGTCACCACGCGCCAGCAGCCGCAGCGTGCGTCCGTCGATACCGCCGTCGCCGCCCACGAAGGCCCGCGAAGCGGGATCAAGGACGTAGCGCCTCTGGGGGTCGAGCTCGGCTCCCTCGAGATCGGTGAAGCGCGGCCAGGCATCGAGGGCCTCGAGCGCCGCCATCTCCAGTCGGCGCAGCGCACTGGCTCGCCCCTCCGGTCGTGGCAGCACCTCGAGCATGGCAGTGTAGAAGGCAAAGACCTCGGGAACCGGCAGCTCCACGGGCAGCACCCGCGTCAGCAATTCGTTGGCATAGAGGCCACAGAGCAGACCCTCGCCGGCGAGAAGGGCCGCACTTCCCCGCCCCTCCATCAAGCGCAGGCGCTTGAGATCGCTCTCGCCGATCCAGGTGACGTGTATCGGCGCAAAGGGCTGCAGCCGACCCCGCGAGCGCGACCCGGGACGCTGCACGCCCTGGGCAACGGCCCTGACGCGCCCGTGGTTCAGGGTGATCAACTCCACCAGGGCACTGGTTTCCCGGTAGGGGCGCTTGTGCAGGAGGAAGGCAGGTTCTGGCCGCATCTAATCCAGATCGTAACCCAGGCTCTTCAGGGCCCGCTCATCATCGGACCAGCCCCGCTTGACCTTGACCCAGAGATGCAGCATCACCTTGGCCCCCAGAGCACGCTCCATGTCCAGGCGCGCTTCGCGCCCGATGTTCTTGATGCGCTCACCATTTTCGCCGATCAGGATCTTCTTCTGACCGGCTCTCTCGACGAGAATCAGTGCGCTGATATGCACGACCCGCCCCTCATCACGAAACTCCTCGATCTCCACGGTCATCTGGTAGGGCAGTTCGTCACCCAGCTGACGCGTCACCTTCTCGCGCACCAGCTCGGCGGCCAGGAACCGCTGGCTCTTGTCAGTAACCTGGTCCTCGGGAAAGAAGTGCACGCTTTCGGGAAGGTGCTTGGCGACTTCACCTTCGAGCTCGGGCACGTTGGTACCGTGCTTGGCGGAGATCGGCACGATGGCGGCAAAATCGCGGCGTGCGCCGACCTGTTCCAGCCAGGGGAGCAGACTGGCCTTTTCCTGAAGGCGATCGACCTTGTTGACGGCCAGAATCACCGGCGCCTCCACGTGCTCGAGGCGCTGCAGCACGGCCTGGTCCTCGTCACTCCACCGGGTCCGATCGATGATGAAGACCACGCAATCCACATCGCGCAGCGCCTGCACGGCAGCCTGGTTCATGAAACGGTTGATCGCCCTGTTGCGATCCTTGGCCATGATATGGATGCCGGGCGTATCGACATAGATGAACTGGACTTCTTCCTCGGTCTTGATGCCCATCACCTGATGGCGGGTGGTCTGGGGACGTCGCGAGGTGATCGAGACTTTCTGGCCGAGAATCCGGTTCATCAACGTCGACTTGCCGACATTGGGACGACCGACGATGGCCACGAAACCGCAGGTGGTGGTCATGAGCGATCCCCCGTGCTGTTGGACTTGATGGGTTCCAGGCACCTAAGCGACTCGGCAGCGGCCTGCTGTTCGGCATGGCGTCGGCTGGAGCCGATACCCACGGTGTGCTCGACGAGCCCCTCGACAAGACACTCGACGGTGAAGGTCTGGGCATGGGCCTCACCCTCCACCGAGATGACCTCGTAGCGCGGCAGCGGCATCTGACGTGACTGCAGGAACTCCTGCAGGCGGGTCTTGGGGTCCTTCTGGGTATCGTCCAGGCTGATGGCTTCCAGACGTTCGGCATACCAGGAGAGAACGCGGGCCCGAGCGACGTCCATGCCGGCGTCCAGGTAGATCGCCCCGAGCACTGCCTCGACGGCATCGGCGAGAATCGATTCTCGCCGATGGCCACCGCTTTTCATCTCGCCGGATCCCAGTCGCAGGTATTCGCCAAACGCCATCTCCCTGGCCAGCTCGGCGAGCGTCTGACCCTTGACCAGACGCGCGCGAAGCCGCGACAGCTGCCCTTCCCGAGCCTGGGGAAAGCGCTGGAAGAGCGCCTCGGCAATGATGAAATTGACGATGGAATCACCGAGAAATTCGAGGCGTTCGTTGTTCTGTCCGCCGTTGCTGCGATGGGTCATGGCCAGCTCGAGCAGACCGGGGTCGGCGAATGCGTGGCCAATGCGGCGGCTGAAGACGTTGAGGGAGTTGCTCACGAAGCTCCTGAATGGTCGATGTCGGACGTGGGGGATAGTATAGGAACCGGCGACGTTCGCAGGTCACAGGTCTCAAGGTATCAGCAGGCGCCACCCTGCCGCCCTACCGGATCAGCCGCATGCTGGTGAAGCTCGGCAATCCGCCGTCCCAGTGCATCCAGACGGCGAAGGCGCGACCGGCAATGTTCTCCTCCGGCACGAACCCCCAGTAGCGACTGTCGTTGGAGTGGTCACGATTGTCGCCCATGGTGAAGTAGTGCCCCTGTGGCACTCGCACCTCACGGACCTGTGGGCCGGGAACCCGAGGATCATTGTAGATGCGGTGCTCGAGCTCGCCCAGTTGCTCGGCCAGCAGCAGCTCGGTAGGCGCCTTGAGGGGTCCGGCCTCGAGCAGCCGCTTGGGGACTGCCTCGCCGTTGACGAAGAGCTGCTTGTCCTCGTAGTGGATCCGATCGCCCGGCAGTCCCACCACCCGTTTGATGAAATTGACCGAGGGCTCGTCAGGGAAGCGGAACACCATGACATCGCCCCGCTCAGGTTCGCCGAGGCCGACGATCTCGGTGTTCACCACGGGCAGGCGCAACCCGTAGGAAAACTTGTTGACCAGAATGAAGTCGCCGACCTCGAGCGTCGGCCGCATCGAGCCGGAGGGAATCTGGAAGGGCTCGACCACGAAGCTGCGCAGGACCAGCACCACCAGCAGCACCGGGAAGAAGGAACGCGCATAGTCCACCGGCCAGGGTTCCTTGAGCGCCTTTTCGCGCGCCCGCTCGCCAAGGCCCTCGGTGGTCCCGGCCTCGGCGGTGACCAGCCACCGCCGACGGGCAGGACGCCACCAGAGCAGATCCAGCAGCCAGATGGCTCCAGTGAGGGCCACCGCCGCCACCAGCATCAGAGAGAAATCCATCGCGTATTCGTCCCTAGTCGTTGACCCTGAGCACGGCGAGGAAGGCGTCCTGGGGGATCTCCACCCGGCCGACCTGCTTCATGCGCTTCTTGCCCGCTTTCTGCTTCTCGAGCAGTTTCTTCTTGCGGCTGACATCACCGCCATAGCACTTGGCTGTCACGTTCTTGCGCAATGCCTTGACGGTGGAACGCGCCACCACCTGTCCCCCGATGGCGGCCTGAATCGCCACGTCAAACATCTGCCGCGGGATCAACTCCTTCATCTTTTCGACCAGAAGGCGGCCGCGGCTGTGAGCATGGTCACGATGGATGATGACGGCCAGCGCATCGACCTTGTCACTGTTGATCAGCACGTCCAGGCGGACCAGCTTGGCTGCCTCGAAGCGCTCGAAATTGTACTCGAGCGAAGCGTAGCCCTTGGAGATGGACTTGAGGCGATCGAAGAAGTCCATCACCACCTCGCTCATCGGCAGCTCGTAGGTGAGCTGGATCTGGCTGCCGAGAAACTGCATGTCGAGCTGCGTGCCACGGCGCTGCTCGCATTCGGTGATGACATTCCCGACGAAGTCCTGAGGCACCAGGATGCTGGCGCGCACGACCGGTTCGCGCATCTCCTCGACATCAGCCATGTCAGGGAGCTTGGAGGGATTGGCGACGTAGATGATCTCGCCATTCTTGAGCACCAGCTCATAGACCACCGTGGGCGCCGTGGTCAGCAAGTCCAGGTCGTACTCGCGTTCGAGCCGTTCCTGGATGATTTCCATGTGCAGAGTGCCGAGGAAGCCGACACGAAACCCGAAGCCCAGAGCGTCGGAGTTCTCGGGCTCGTACTCCAGCGAGGCATCATTGAGCGCCAGCTTCTCCAGGGCGTCGCGGAAATCCTCGTAGTCATCGGCACTGACAGGGAACATACCGGCATAGACCTGGGGCTTGACCTTCTGGAAGCCGGGCAGACGCGCGACATCCGGTGTCTTGGTATGGGTGATGGTATCCCCCACCGGGGCGCCGTGGATTTCCTTGATCCCGGCCACGATGAAGCCCACCTCGCCGGCACGCAGGATGCCGGTCTGGTGGCGCAGCGGGGTAAAGATGCCTACCTCGTTGACCTGCCAGTCGCGGCCGGTGGACTTGATGCGGATCTTCTCGCCCTTTTTCAGGGTCCCGTCGAAGAGCCGGACCAGCGAGACCACGCCCAGATAGTTGTCGAACCAGGAATCGATGATCAGCGCCTGGAGGGGCGCCTCGGGGTCTCCCTTGGGGGGCGGGATGTCACGCACCAGACGTTCGAGCAGGGCGTCGATGCCCAGGCCGCTCTTGGCCGACACCTGGCAGGCGTCGGTGGCATCCAGCCCGATGATCTCCTCGATCTCGTGAGCGACCTTGTCCGGGTCGGCCTGGGGCAGGTCCATCTTGTTGAGGACCGGCAATACCTCAAGACCCTGCTCGATGGCGGTATAGCAGTTGGCCACCGACTGGGCCTCGACACCCTGGCCGGCATCGACCACCAGCAGGGCGCCTTCACAGGCATACAGCGAACGCGATACCTCGTAGGAGAAGTCCACGTGTCCGGGCGTGTCGATGAAGTTCAGCTGATAGATGTTGCCGTCCTGGGCGTGGTAATCCAGCGTCACCGACTGCGCCTTGATGGTAATCCCACGCTCTCGCTCGAGGTCCATGGAGTCGAGCACCTGCTCCTTGAGCTCACGCTCGGTCAGCCCACCGCAGGTCTGGATCAGGCGATCGGCCAGGGTCGACTTGCCGTGGTCGATATGCGCGATGATCGAGAAGTTGCGAATGTGCTTGAGGGGGTCAGAGGTTGCGTCTTGGGACATCGAGTCGATTCTGCCTTGTGGTATCGGGCCACGGCCGACACGATGGATCGCGTTACAGTCGGCTGCCGGGCTCTGATCGGTTAGGGCGCCATTGTAGCGGGATGCGCCTTCCAGATACAGCGACCCGACGGCGGGTGCCGTCGGGTCGCATGCTGGAAGTGACTTAGCGAAGCGGCGGAATCAGTCGCTGGAGAGTCGCAGGGCAACAAAGAGTGAACGGCCATCGCGGTAGAGACGCACCGGGACCGCACGATCCTCGGGCAACTCGGCGACGAGTTCGGCGAGCTGATCGGGGCCTTCTACCGCGCGATGGTCGATGCTGACCAGAATGTCGCCGGCGCGAATGCCAGCCTGCGCGGCCGTGCCATTCGGGTCCACCTCGCGTATCCGAACACCGCCCTCGATGCCGAGCTCACTGCGCTCGGCCTCTTCCAGCGGGGCCACGGCGATGCCCAGTCGCGTCGGCGCCGGCTCCGCGCCCCCGGCGTTCGCCGAGCCCTCGCTCTCGGGCCAGTCTCCCAGAGTGATCGTCTCTTCCCGGCGCTCTCCGTCACGCAGAAGCGTCAGTTCCACGTCACTTCCCGGCGAGATCCGCCCGATCAGTCGTGGCAGAGTGCTGGAGCTCTCCACCGCCTCGCCGTTCACCGTCAGGATGATATCACCGGCCTGGAGCCCGCCACGTGCGGCCGGCCCTTGCGGATCGAGATCGGCGATCAGCGCCCCCTCAGGATTATCCATGCCGAAGGATTCGGCCAGATCACGCGATACCGGCTGGATCATCACCCCGAGCCAGCCGCGACTGACGCGTCCGTCGTCACGCAGCTGGTCGGCCACGTTCAGGGCCACGTTGATGGGGATCGCGAAGGAGAGCCCCATGAAACCACCGCTGCGCGTGAAGATCTGCGAATTGATGCCGACGACTTCGCCATCCAGGTTGAAGAGCGGACCGCCGGAATTGCCCGGATTGATCGCCACATCGGTCTGGATGAAGGGGACGTAGGCATCACGTGGCAGGGTGCGATCGATGGCGCTGACGATGCCGGCCGTCACCGAGTGGTCGAAACCGAACGGAGAGCCGATCGCCGCGACCCACTCGCCCACCCGCAGGTCATCGGAGTCTCCCAGGGTAAGGGTGGGCAGGCTGTCGGCGTCCACCTTGAGCAAGGCGACGTCCGTCTTGACGTCGGCACCGATCAGCTCGGCCTCGAGTTCACGATGATCGTTGAGCCGAACCAGAATCTCGTCGGCGCCCTGCACCACATGCGCATTGGTCATGATGTAGCCGGATTCATCGATGATGAACCCCGACCCCAGCGACTGGCGCTCTTCGCTGCGTCCCGGTCCTCCACCGGGAGGTGAAGGCAGGCGGTCACCGAAGAAGTGACGAAATATCTCGGGAATCTCCTGACCCCCGAAGTCACGCGAGGACAAGCCTCGGCGCTCCACCATGCGCGAGGTGGAGATGTTCACCACCCCGGGAGCGGCCCGATCGACCAGCTCGGTGAAATCCGGAAGGTCGCGGGCCATGGCCGTTTGCCACGACAAAAGGGCCGTGACAAGCAGCATCCAGAGGGGGAAAAGTCGAGTCATGCGCTTCATGAAAGGCTCCTGCGTCGACAAGGCATGTAAGTAACGGGAAGGCTCTTTTGTCCCGCCTGGGGGCAAAAGGTTCAGGGCGTGTTGCCCTCATCGACGTCCTGCCACTCGACCGAGTCGGCCACGCGCAGCAAGACACCGGGCGGCAGTTCGCCCATGACCACCACCTGTCGTGTCCGTCCACCGAGATCCCGGTGGCGGACGGCGGCATGGGACACGCCCAGGCGGTGCATGCCCGGAATGAGCTGATCCGGTCCCTTCACGGGCTCCACGAACAGGCTGAGGGTAGCCAGGCCATCGCTGTAGACCCGGTGGCCGATATCAGCGTCATGGCGAGCGCTGCGCGTCACCACCGGCTGCGGGATAAAGCCAGCGGGCAACCAGGCGGGATGCCAGGGATCCTCGGGACGAGCGCGACGCCGATCAAGGCGTATCTCGCCCTGGTAGAGCCGAGGTTGTCGAAGTTCGGTGATCTGGAAGGTTTCCAGCACACGTCCCTGGGTATCGAGCAGACTCTGCTTGAGAGGCAGTCCGGTGAGGGTATCGAGCCACACGCGGTGACCGTAGCGCATGACGTCCAGAGGCTCGACGTCCAGGCGGATGACGGTGCGATTGGCCAGGCGTTCCTCACCGCTCGACTGCACGCGATAGAGGTCGTCAATGTGACGGGCGATACCAGCCGGGGAGGCAGGTACCGGCGCATCACCGTCAGCCCAACTCAGACGGCCGATACGTCCACGTCGTTCGAAGATTACCGGCGGACCATCCAGAAACCGCGCTACCTCACGCTCCACGCCGTCCACCACGTCATGGGAAAGGGCCAGGGCACGGGCACCGTCGGCGCCAATACGTACCGCCCTTGCCTGGAAGACGTAGCAATGATTTGCCCAGAAGCTACGCTCGAGCCAGGCAAGGGCGCTTTCGGGAATATCTCGCGCTGCCAGGGAGCGGCAGTCAAAACGTTCGGGCTCGATGGCATCGATACCCGTCTGCGCGATGGCGCCCGATGAGAGAAACAGAAGACCCGCGGCCAGTAATCCACCCATTCCGCGGATCGAGTGGCCCCGACGCATCATTGCTGGCCCAGGGACTCGCTACCCGAAGCACGCAGCAGCGGCATCCAGGTATCACCGCTACGATAGGCGGCGCCTTCGGCGTGTCGGTCAAGGTAGGACTGCAGCAGTTGTGCCTGCTGCTGATCATTCCGAACAGACTGACGCGGGGACAGGAACAATGGGGTGTCGAAATCGGCACCCACCGTCATCGCGCCACGGGAATCACCGGTCGGCGTGTGAAACAGCGGCAATCTTGGCAGTGAGGCGCGGCTGTCGAAACCGGAGGAAGCCGATTCTGCCTCTCCGAGGGCTGCAGGACTCGCTTGCAATTCAGCACCGCGCGATCCCTGGGAGGCCAGCTCGGAACCTGAGGGGGTAGCGTCGAAACTGCCGTTGTAGAACTGCACGCCGCCGATGACCATCAACGAGACCGCTGCCGCGATTCCGGCTCCGCGCGCCAGCGACATGGGACGACGAGACGCCACGTCGGCCTCTCGAACGGGCACCGGCTCATCCTGCAGACGCGCCATGACGCCTGCCGACAGATCGGTGGCGACATCGACGCCCGGTTCGTGTCGCATCAGACTGCGCATCAGGTGATAGCGACGCCACGTCTCGGCAGAGTCCGGGGATTCGTCAAGCGACTTAAGCACTCGACGCAACTCCAACTCGTCCCCTTCATTGTCCATCAGGGCAGAAAGCGATTCCCGTGCGTTCTGACTCATTCTTCACACCCTCACACTCGACAAGGCGACCCGTACCGGGTCCTTTGGCAGCCTGTTGATTCCGACATCGGCGCGTGTCGCCCTGGCCATGTCGGCATGTAGATGCCCGCTGCTGGCGGGCCGGTCACCGCTTATGACGTCGCAGACGCCGGACAGTTCAGCAAATCGTCAAAAAGGTTGCAGATCCTGATTGCGTGACGTCGTGACAAGCGGGCGAATGTGCTGGTCCACCGCCTCCCGGGCGCGAAAGATCCGCGAGCGGACCGTCCCGACGGGGCACTGCATGATGGCGGCAATGTCCTCGTAGGAGAGGCCGTCGAGCTCTCTCAGCGTGATCGCGGTCCGCAGGTCGTCCGGCAGGCCTTCGATCGCCTCGAAGATGGCCGACTCGAGCTGATCACGGGCCATGGTCGCCTCGGGACTCTCGGTATCCGCCAGTCGCCCACTATGATCGACAATCTCGGCGTCAGCGATATCCAGGTCGCTGCCCGGGGGGCGACGTCCCTTGGATACCAGGTAATTCTTCGCCGTGTTGATGGCGATACGATACATCCATGTGTAGAACGCGCTTTCGGCGCGAAACTTGCCGAGTGCCCGATAGGCCTTGATGAACGCCTCCTGCGCCACGTCCTGCACCTCGGCATGGTCGTGCACATAGCGGCCGATCAGGCCGATGATCTTATGCTGGTACTTCTTTACCAGCAGATCGAAGGCGCGGGTGTCACCCTGCTGGGCACGCTCGACAAGTTGCTGGTCGGTTTCCCGGGTGCCCATTCAGGCCCTCCCCGTAAAAGGCGGCGCGAATGGCGGCTCGCCGGCGGATCGCGAGTGTTTGGGCGTTGCTAGCATAGTGTCAACCTGGGCCTGAAGCCGCTGAATGATCAGGATCATGCGCTTTAGTAGAACAAGTGTTCCTGTTTATGAGACGCGCATCAAGCCGGTTGCCACGCATGATGCCGGCGGTGGGACCGAGCGAGGCCTGCCGGGTTCCCGCGGCGATTGAATTTGCCAGCCCCGCGCGCGATAGTAGATGCAACCGGACATCGCCAAACGCGCAGACACAAGACAGGAAGCACAATGTCAGAACAGCAGGTCAACAACCTTAACGTTCTTGCCCAGGACGTCCTGATCACGCCCGAGACCCTCAAGCGAGAGATCCCCCTCACCGGGGCTGCCGAGCGAACAGTGATCGAGGGCCGCGAGACGATTCAGGCCATCCTCGATGGCCGTGATCCTCGCCTGCTGATGGTCGTGGGTCCCTGCTCCATTCACGATGTGGACGCCGCCATGGACTATGCCCGCAGGCTTCGCAGGCTGGCCGATGAGGTCAAGGAGAGCCTCTACATCGTGATGCGTGTCTATTTCGAGAAACCCCGCACCACGGTGGGCTGGAAGGGGCTGATCAACGACCCTCATCTCAACGGCTCCTTCGAGATCGAGGAGGGCCTGCACATCGCCCGCCAGCTGCTGGTCGACCTTGCCGAACTGGGCCTGCCACTGGCCACGGAAGCGCTGGATCCCATTTCACCGCAGTACCTGCAGGACTGCATCAGCTGGTCGGCCATCGGGGCGCGTACCACCGAGTCCCAGACCCATCGCGAAATGTCCTCGGGACTTTCCTGCCCCGTGGGCTTCAAGAACGGTACCGATGGCAGTCTGGATGTGGCCGTCAATGCCCTGCAGTCGGTCTCCCATCCCCACAACTTCCTTGGCATCGACCAGGCCGGTCAGGTAGCGATCATCCGCACGCGCGGAAACGCCTATGGCCATGTGGTGCTGCGCGGGGGCAATGGCAAGCCCAACTATGACAGCGTCAGCGTGGCACTGGCCGAGCAGGAACTGAAGAAGGCCGGCATCCACCCCAACATCATGATCGACTGCTCTCACGCCAATTCCAACAAGGACGCGGCACTGCAGCCTCTGGTGCTGGAGAACGTCACCAACCAGATCCTCGACGGCAACCATTCGATCATCGGCCTCATGGTCGAATCCAACATCGGCTGGGGTAACCAGAAGATGACCGATGATCCGGCGGACCTCGCCTACGGCGTATCGATCACCGACGCCTGCATCGACTGGGACACTACCGTCGACGCCTTCAAGCGAATGAACGAAAAGCTTGCGCCGGTGCTGGCCAAGCGTCAGGCCGCCTGACGCGTCTTTCGCCAACGGCAGCATGACGGGCCCGCCAGCAGGCGGGTCCGTTCGTTGCCACGCTTGCCGGCCATCCTGTGCAAGGCCAGCGCTTCCTCGCTCGGGCCGCTCCCTTCAGGCGTTGCGCTCGCCGTCAATCTCGCGCACGAAGGGCGGCAGCGCATCGAGCAGTGCGCGGCCATAGCGACGCGTCAACACGCGGCGATCGAGCAGGGTAATCCGACCATGGTCGGCCTCCTTGCGGATCAGCCGGCCGCAGGCCTGCACCAGCTTGATCGAGGCATCCGGCACACTGATGCGCATGAAGGCATTGCCGCCGCGACTCTCGATCCATTCGGCCAGCGTGGCGCCTACCGGGTCATCCGGCACCGAGAACGGCAAGCGCGTGATCACCACGTGGGTAAGGTAGTCGCCGGGCAGGTCGATCCCCTCGGCGAAGCTCGCCAGACCGAAGATGATACTCCCCTCCCCCGCGTCCACCCGAGACCGATGGCGCGAGATCAGTTCGCGCTTGGGCAGGCGATCCTGGGCCAGCACCCGCTCGCGCCGCTCTCGCGAAAGCGCTTTCTCGACGCCGCGCAGCTGGGCGCGTGAAGAAAAGAGCATCAGCACCGCTTCCTGATCATCGAGTGCTTCCACGAAGTCGACGATGGCCCGTTCGTGCCCCTCGCGGTCGGCGGGATCGACGGCCTCGCGAGGTACGCTGAGCACCGCGCGGGAATAATCGAAGGGACTGGGCAGGCGCTGGTAACGATAGCGGTTGGCCAGCCCGGCACGCTCCTGCAGCCGCTCGAAGCGTCCCAACGCCGTCAGCGTCGCCGAGGTCACCACGGCGCCGAAGGTGCTGCCCCAGAGGTTGCGGGCAAGCGTGTGAGCGGCGGAGACCGGGCTCGCCGAGAACGTCAGCTCGGGCTCACCGTTGACGCGCTCAAGCGTGAGCCAGCGTGCCCGGGGCGGCTCGCCTTCAGGATCCGTCTCGGAGAAGGCCAGCCACAGCGCATGAGCCTCCAGGGCACGCCCGTGAAGCAGGGCCACCAGTGGCAGCCAGGCCTCGGCCTGCTCACGTGGCAGTCCCGTGTGCTTGTCGGGGTCGAGGCTCTCGCGCAGGATGTCGGCCATGCTCTCCAGGGTGCGTGAGAGCTCCGCGAAGAGCACCACCAGGCCTTCTGCCTGCTCGCGCAGGGCCTCGGGCGCGCGGCCCATCTCGAGACGATGCTGCCGATTCTCCTCGCCCTCGGCCAGGCCCTGGGGGCGATCCGCCAACTGGTGGCCCATGGCGAAGGTCTCGCCGAGTCGCGGTTCCAGCGCATTGATCGCGTCCGGAAGCCCCCCCAGCAGCCGCGCCAGGGTGGGCTGGACGGCCAGCGCCTGGTTGAGCTCGGTCAGCGAGCTCTTGAGGGTCTTCAGCCAGCGTAGCGCCCCGCCCATGGCGAAGCGATAGGTGAAGTGCTGAAGGGCCTTGTCGGGCAGGTGGTGCCCCTCGTCAAAGATATGGATGCAGTCGCCCGGGGCCGGCAGCACCACCCCACCTCCCAGCGCCAGGTCAGCGAGCACCAGGTCGTGGTTGGCCACGATGATATCGGCACTCTCGAGCTGCCGCCGGGCCCGAAAGAAGGCGCAGGCCCCGAAGTGACCACAGCGACGATTGGTGCACTGCCGATGATCCACGGTGAGGCGGCGCCAGTGGCTATCCTCGATGGCCTCGGGCCAGCTGTCGCGGTCGCCTTCCCAGCGACCGTTGCCGTAGGCGTCGCCCAGGTCCTTGACCAGCGTCTGGAAATCGTCTCCCCCACTGGCCAGGGATTGCTCGAAAAGCGACAGGGTGGGATTTTCCTCACCGCCATCGAGCGCCTGATCGAGACGCGCCACGCAGACATAGCGACCACGTCCCTTGGCGAGGGCATAGTCGAAATCGAGGCCACTGTGGGCCTTTAGCGCTGGCAGGTCCTGGTGGAGCACCTGCTCCTGGAGGGCCACGGTCGCCGTGGCGATGACCAGCCGCTTGCCGCGCGCCTTTGCCACTGGCAGCGCGGCCAGGAGATAGGCCAGGGTCTTGCCGGTGCCTGTTCCGGCCTCGAGAACGCAGACATGCTCGTCACTGGTGCGCCGGCCTGCCTCGTCGGTCTCGATCCCCGCCAGGGTACGGGCGATCTCGGCAATCATCAGCCGCTGTCCGTAGCGCGGCGTGAGCTCGAGTCTCTCGAGAACACGCCGGTAGGCATCCTGGATTTCGGCCTTCAGCGCCTCCTCAAGCATGGGGCGTCAGAGCAGGCCTTCCGGCGGGTGCTCGCAGGGCAGCTTGTCGTTGATGTAGCGTTCGATCTCGGGCAGGGAGAAGGCATCTTCCTCGCCCACGAAGCTGATCGACACGCCCTTGGCGCCGGCACGTCCGGTGCGCCCGATACGATGCACGTAATCTTCCGGGTCTTCCGGAAGGGTGTAGTTGATCACGTGGCTGACGTCCTCGATATGGATCCCGCGCCCCGCCACATCGGTGGCGACCAGCACCTGAATCTTGCCCTCTCGGAACTTCTCGAGGGTTTCGATGCGCTGGCTCTGAGGCACGTCGCCGGAGAGCATGGCGACACTGATGCCGGCCTTCTGGAGAAGGTCGTTGAGCTTGCGCACCAGATCGCGCCGATTGCCGAATACCATGACCCGGTCGAAGCTCTCCTGCTGAAGCAGATTGACCAGCAGGCGCTGCTTGTCGTCATCACTGACCAGATAGACGCGCTGGTCGATGTCAGCAGCATTGTCGACCGTGACCTCGATATCCACGTGTGCCGGCTCATGGGTCCACTGGCTGGCCAGATTGAGGATGTCCTCGCTGAAGGTGGCAGAGAACAGGAAGGTCTGGCGCTGCTCCTTGTTCGGCGTATGGCGGATGATGCGCTTGACGTCGGGAATGAAGCCCATGGAGAGCATCCGATCGGCTTCGTCCAGCACCAGCACCTCGACCTGAGTGAGGTCGACGTCGCGCTTCTCGTGGAAGTCCAGAAGACGACCGGGGGTGGCGACCAGGATGTCGATCCTGTCCCCCAGCGCCTCGCGCTGCTTCTGATAATCCATGCCGCCGACCACACTGGCGATCTTGATATCCGTGAAGCGGGCCAGGGCCTTGGCATCCTTCTCGATCTGCAGCGCCAGTTCACGGGTCGGGGCCACGATCAGCGACCTCGGCGCCCCCGGCTTCTGCGCGTTGGGCGTCTCCTCCTCGAGGAAGTAGGTCAGGATCGAGATCAGGAAGGCGGCCGTCTTGCCGGTGCCGGTCTGCGCCTTGCCCACCACGTCACCGCCCAGCAGCGTCTGGGCCAGGGCCTCGGCCTGGATCGGCGTGCAATATTCGAAGCCCAGGGCATGGATGGCCCGCATCAACGGCAGCGGCAAGTCGAAGTCATGGAAGCGCCACTTGCCCGCCACGGCGGGAACCTGGAACTGGCGAAGGTCCCAGTTCGACTGACGACGGCGTGGCTTGCGCCGACG
>Ga0207414_1000395_pt1 | contig 20052 bp, 18 predicted proteins | sample PonA231FremontCA_2_FD_187269 | JGI IMG/M metagenome (GOLD analysis project Ga0207414, IMG submission 187269) | Marine sediment microbial community from Fremont, CA, USA - Pond A23 Sediment 1 (SPAdes) | ecosystem: Environmental > Aquatic > Marine > Unclassified | place: USA: Fremont, California...
CATATAATCTGGTTTATCCACAAACGCCCCTTTTTGAAATCCTGGAAACCAGTGCCAGGAGATATCCTGATCATACCGCTATAATAAATTACGGCAAAAAAATTTCCTACAGGGAATTGTGGGATTCAGTAAACTATTTGGCCGGCAGTTTATCTCGTATGGGGATATCCAAGGGTGACAGGGTAGGGATATATATGCAGAACTGCCCACACTATATAATCAGCTATTTTGCAATTATGAGAGCAAATGCAGTAGTAGTTCCATTCAATCCCATGCTGGTAAAAAATGAGTTGCAAAAGCTTGTTCAAGATTCAGGAACTAAAATCTTGATTACAACCTCGGAACTATTTGCAGGAATACAAAGCAACTGGCAAGAATTGGAGATTGAAAATGTGATTGTTGGATCGATAGAAGATTATCTGCCCCAAAAACCTTCTATTAAAATTCCTGATTTTGTGGATAATTTACCGCAGATCCCTTCAGATGTGGATAATTGGCAAGATCTCTTGAACAAGATGGAAACACCACCTAAAGTTGCAGTTGGTTCGGATGACCTTTGCCTTCTCCCCTATACAGCCGGTTCAACCGGCACCCCGAAAGGTTGCAAGCACACCCATGCAACTGTAATAAGTAATGTCTGCAGCTCAAGTTATTGGCTGAATGTCACTCCTGCAAGCATTGGCTTGGGTTGTTTACCATTTTTTCACGTGACTGGAATGGTACATGCCTTTTTGGCACCTATATTCAGCGGCGGCACCAATGCCCTTGTAACCCGTTGGGATAGGGAAGCTGCCATGCAGTATATAGAAAAGTACGGGGTAACCCATTGGGTAAACATCACTACTATGTTGGTGGATTCGCTTAGCGCTCCGGATATTGAAGATAGGGATATGAGTTCCCTTATGGTTGTCGGCGGCGGGGGTGCTCCTCTTCCCACTGCTTTAGGCGAAAAATTCAAAAAGCTAACAGGTCTGGATTACGTTGAGGGGTACGGTTTGACCGAAACTATCTCCCAGACGCATTTTAATCCTCCGGATAATGTAAAATTTGGAAGTATTGGCATCCCAGACTTTGGTGTGGATTCCAGAATAGTAGACCCATCTACTCAAATTGAACTTGGCCCGGAAGAAGAAGGTGAAATTGTGCTCCGAGGGCCAGAAGTCTTTCATGGGTACTGGAATAAGCCAGAACAAACCAAAGAAACCTTTTTGGAACTTGAAGGCAAACCTTTTTTCAGAACTGGCGATATAGGTCTCATGGACAAAGATGGATATTTTTTCGTAATAGACCGTTTAAAACGCATGATAAATGTTTCAGGATTCAAAGTTTGGCCTGCCGAAATAGAATCATGGCTTTATCAGCATCCTGCAGTAAAGGAATGCTGTGTCATAGGGGTTATTGATCCCAAACAGGGAGAAGCAGTAAAGGCAGTAATAGTTTTAAACTCGGACTACCAGAATCAAACAGAAAAAGATGAAATAATAAACTGGTGCAAAGAGAGGATGTCCGCCTATAAATACCCACGGATCATTGAGTTTACAGATTCACTACCCAAAAGCGGCACAGGCAAGATACTTTGGAGGGAGCTACAGGAAAATGAAAAATCTGAATAATTTCTATGTATACGAATTTGACCCCTCAGAAGTTCAAAGATCATTGCAACAATTATTGGGTTATTGGTAGACGTAAATATAGTAAAGACAAGAGCAATGTTTCGCCTTATTGAAAGAGGATTTCTATTTCGAGGTATATTGCTGGATCTGGACTACTAAATTAGTTGACACGTTATGTTGTGAGTTTTTACTTCCTGATCTTGAAATTAAAATAGTCCTTGATTGCTTTGCTTATAATGGCTACACTTTGGATATACAAAAGGAGGTGCCTATCTGCTTACAAAAATTCAAAAATGGGGAAATAGCCAAGGGTTGCGTCTTACAAAGAAGAATATGCTCGCAGATGCACAGCTAGGAGTTGGAGACGAGGTGGATATTAGTATAAAAGACGGAATCTTGATTGTCACGCCTGCCAAAAAAATACGCGGCAAGCACAGTCTTGAGGAACTAGTCGCACGTATTCCAGAAAATCACCAAACCAACGAGACCGATTGGGGTGAGCCGATTGGCAAGGAGGTCTGGTAAATGGCTGATTATGTCCCCAAACAAGGGGATATTATCACAATCACATTGGAATGGCGGCAACCCGATGTTGACATAGTGCAGTTGTAAAACTTTTAATGAAACGCTATCAGTTTTGACTTCCTGATCTTGAATTTAAAATATAAATGGACCAAATCAGCCCGGTTGTCCGACAACCGGGCTGATTTCTTTATCAAAGGTAAGAAGGACTACAATAAGCCTACTTTACATTTACCTCCTTGGAATTCTCCCATAGCCCATGGATGTTGCAATAAGACGCAGCAATTATCTCTCCTGGCTTGTTTATTTTCATGGAGAGGCTAACCGTGTGGTCGGTATATACCGGTCCGGAATTAGCCCCCTGTACCGACTCCCCGTGGGCATTGAATTCGAAATTCCCCACCTCGTAGGTGAATTTTTCGTCATTGGGCTTGAAATACACCCTTACCCAACGGATATGGTGCTCGGTGGTATTCGGATGCGCTACTTCCTTGCCCAGGGAAACCTTCACCCCGAAGGGTTCGTCAGCAGCCACGGAATCTTCGCATTCAATCGCAGGGACATGTTTCTCGGATTTCCAATCAGCTGTTTGAAAGGCATCACCTATTTTCATAAACCTTACCTCCTGTTTATTTGGCAGTTAGACACAATTGAGAATGAACCGATAGCATACCGGAACAAACAGTATATACAAAATATGGTAATCGTTTTTTAAACAAGGTCAAACCAAAAAAAGATAAAACTTGACTAGAGTTCAATCCGGAATTACATACCTACTTGACTCCTGCAAAAAGTAGTTTTGCAGGCCCGAGGACCCCAGTAAAATGGAAAGAAATTCTACGGGGCAGGCAGAACCCAGATGACAGAAGAAAGAAAAATCAAAAAGTTATGAACTGTGCATCTGACTAGAGCCTGGGAATCATATTTTTTGCGGGTGCATCCTACTTGCGCAGCAACCGTCCCCGGGTTCAGTCAAAATTTATCTCAATACAAAGGTAGACAGAGCCCAAATAAATAAATAGAATAAAATCTCGGTGTTTAAAAAAACGCCAACTGCCAAGTGCTTACCTAGTACAATAAAAACAATTGCATAAAGTCACTTATTAATTTCAATAGGATAGAGTTCGTTAAGATACCAACACTTTGAAAATCAAGGAGGATAATATGTCCCAAACCCAAGAAAACCTCAAGGCCGCGTTTTCAGGAGAATCACAAGCCAACAGGAAATACCTCGCCTTTGCCAAGCAGGCTGAAAAAGACGGATATCCCCAGATAGCCAAACTTTTCCGGGCAGTGGCAGAAGCGGAAACCGTTCACGCCCATTCCCACTTGAAGACCCTCGGGGAAGTAAAATCCACTGCAGAAAATTTGGAAGCTGCTATTTCCGGTGAAACCCATGAATTCAACACCATGTATCCTTCCATGATCGAGACAGCCAGGGAAGAAGGAGAGAACAAGGCGGAAAAGACCTTTTTCTATGCCAATGAAGTGGAAAAGGTGCATTCCAAACTCTATCAAAAGGCATTGGAAAACATTGCGGAATCCTATGAAGTGGATTATTATGTTTGCTCTGTATGCGGCTACACCGTAGAAAACGAAGCCCCTGAAAAATGCCCGGTTTGCGGTGCAAAATCAGCTGCCTTCTACATGGTTGAATAGATCAATCTCAACTAGTAATTTGAATGTTGCATATAGCCTCACTTAGGGCAAATTAATTTACCCTAAGTGAGGCTTTTTTATTGCTTTGACAAAATTCTAAACAAGATATATTATAGTATAAAAAGTAGGACAATTAGGAGCTAGATCATGAGAACCAAAAAGAAAATTAGTTTAACAATAGATGAAAACCTTTATAACGATTTTGAAAATGCCACCAAAATTTATAACAAGTCCAAAAGCCAACTTGTACAAGAGGCCTTGGAAAGTTGGCTACAAAAAGCAACAGAGAGAAGCATGGCTGAAGGATATCAAAATATGGCGGAAGAAGATGCCTCTTTTGCCGATCTAACCCAGGATGCACAAAGAGAGATATTGTGATGGGGAAATTGCCTGAACGCGGAGAAGTATGGATCGTGAACTGGAACCCATCCCGAGGTAGTGAACAAGCAGGAAAAAGGCCTGCTCTGATAATCCAGAACGATATTGGCAACGAATATTCACCTACAACAATAGTAGCTGCAATTTCAAGTTCTGTAAAAATTTATCCCATAAATGTAGAGATCAGGCCTCCAGAAGGTGGATTAAAAAATCCCTCCATTATCAAGGCCAGCCAGATACTCACTGTTTCCCAAGATCGATTGGAAAAACGCCTTGGTCAAATCAATGAACAAAAATTGCAAGAAGTAAATCAAGCCTTGAAGTTGAGTTTGTCTCTATAACACTACATCGACACTTAAGCCATGCCAGGTGGCCCATTTTTGCTCCGAGTGCTTGACTTTGCAAGGCAGTCGCACAATGGACAACCCGGCTGCGGACTAAATTGATCCAATCTATCAGGGTGTTATAACAGAAAGCTATTGCTGTAGTGATAATGATGCACCTGCAAGCAATTGATACTACTTCAAACCCAGCTTCTTCTGCTGCACCCAGGCATAGACAACCGGAATCACCAGGAGGGTAAGCACGATAGTGGTGATCATTCCCCCTACCATCGGGCCGGCAATCCTTTGCATCACCTGGCTGCCGGAGCCGTGGCCGCCGATCATTATGGGCAATAGGCCCAAAACAATGGTGGATACTGTCATGGTTATCGGGCGCACGCGCTTGAGCGCCCCTTCCTGGACTGCCTGGTACAACTCCCTGGCACTTCGGAGTTCATTCTGGGACATATGCTGTTTCAATGCCTGGTCCAAGTAGACCAGCATCACCACCCCGGTTTCCACTGCAACCCCTGCCAGGGCGATAAAACCGGCACCTATGGCCACGGAGAGATCAAACCCCAGAAGATATATCAGCCACATTCCTCCCACCAGGGAGAATGGTAAAGTCCCCAGTACTATTATCACTTCGGTGAAATTCCGGAAGTTGAAATAGAGCAGCAGGGTAATCACGAGCAGGGTAATGGGTACTATCTTGTACAACCTCTCCTTTGCCCTTTGCATGTACTTGTACTGCCCGGACCAGGAGAGGGAATACTCCGCCGGGATCTCCACATTTTCCTGGATCCTCTGCTGCGCCCTTGCAACATAGGTACCTATGTCTACCCCCTGGATATCCACGAATATCCAGCCGTTAAGCCTGGCATTCTCGCTCTTGATCACCGGAGGGCCGTCCTTGACCTGAACATCCGCCACCTGTTCCAAGGGTATCTGCGCTCCGGTGGGGGTGGAAACCCGGACCTGGCGCAATTCGTTCAGCCTGTCCCGGTATTCCCGGGGATAGCGCAGATTAATGGGGAAGCGTTTCCTGCCTTCCACAGTTTCCCCTATATTCATTCCCCCCACGGCTGTCTCCACCACGTCGTGCACATCGGAGATGTTCAAACCGTACCTTCCTGCCATATCCCGATTTACATCCACTGTCACGTATCTGGCACCTGCGGTACGTTCGGAATATGCGGACAATGTGCCCGGCAAGTCGGAAACCACATCCTCGATCTTGGTCCCGAGTTCTTCAATACCCTCCAAATTGGGTCCAGACACCTTTATTCCCACCGGTGTCTTTATACCGGTAGCCAACATGTCAATCCGGGTTTTTATGGGCATTGTCCAGGCATTGGTAAGCCCGGGAAAATCCACTGCAGTGTCCAGTTCCTGCTTCAGTTTTTCCACAGTCATGCCCTCCCTCCACTCGGAGCGGGGCTTTAATAGTATGGTAGTCTCTATCATGGTCAAGGGAGCCGGGTCAGTGGCTGTATCCGCCCTGCCCACCTTGCCGAACACCCTTTTGACTTCCGGGAACTCGGAAATAATCTTGTCCGTCTGCTGCAGGAGCTGCCTGGCCTTTCCCACTGATACACCGGGCAGGGTGGTGGGCATGTAGAGTAGATCACCCTCCCAGATGGGAGGCATGAATTCGGAACCGATCTTTTTCACCGGATACAGGGTGGAAATTATGATCAAAAGTGCCACTAGAACCGTCATCTTGGGATATCTAAGTACTTTTTTCAGCACCGGATGATAGATCCAGGCCAGGAATCTGGCTGCGGGGTTCTTGGCCTCTGACATGATCCTGCCCCGGATAAAGTAGCCCATAAGTACCGGAACAATGGTGATTGCCAGTCCCGAGGCCACGGCCATGGCATAGCACTTGGTAAATGCCAGGGGAGAGAAGAGACGGCCCTCCTGGGCCTGCAGGGAGAAGATGGGTACAAAGGACAGGGTAATGATGAGTAGACTGAAGAATATCGCCGGACCCACTTCCACTGAGGCCTCTTTGATTATCTCCCAGCGCTCCTTGTCCGGCTCCGCCTCCAGGTGCTTGTGCACGTTTTCAATCATTACTATGGCCCCGTCCACCATGGTACCGATTGCAATGGCAATCCCCCCCATGGACATGATATTGGCGTTTATGCCCTGATAGTACATTATTATGAAAGATCCCAATATGCCCAGGGGGAGAGTGATCACCACCACCAGGGAAGAACGTATGTGAAAGAGGAAGATCATACACACCAATGCCACAATAATGAGTTCCTCAGTCAACTTGTTTTTCAGGGTGGATATCGCACTCTTGATCAAGTCGGATCGGTCGTAGGTGGGGACGATCTCCACTCCTTCCGGCAAACCGGATTTCAGGGAATCCAACTTCTCCTTGACCCGGTCGATGGTGGCCAGGGCGTTCTCACCGTAGCGCATCACCACGATACCGCCCACTACTTCCCCGTTGCCGTTAAGTTCCGCAACCCCTCGCCTAAGCTCAGGGCCGAGCTGTACATGGGCCACGTCCTCTATTCGAACCGGAGTCCCACCGCTAGTAGTTCTCAGGGGGATTTTTTCTATGTCCTCCACCGACTGGATATACCCCTTGGCTCGGACCATGTATTCAGCCTCCGCCATCTCGATAACCGAGCCGCCAGTCTCCTGGTTACCGTTCTGGATAGCCTTTTTCACTTCCTGCAAGGAGATGTCGTAAGCCATCAGCTTTTCCGGATTGGCTACCACTTGGTACTGCCGAACCTGTCCCCCTACTGCGGCTACTTCGGATACACCCTTGACTGTCTGCAACTCGTACCTCAGAAACCAGTCCTGGATACTGCGAAGCTCGGAAATATCGTGGTTTCCGGACTTGTCCACCAGGGCATATTGATAGATCCAGCCCACGCTGGTTGCATCCGGTCCCAGGCTGGGCTGCACCCCTTCCGGGAGTTCCGATGCAGCTTCGTTGAGATATTCCAGCACCCGGGAACGTGCCCAGTACATGTCAGTTCCCTCCTCGAAGATCACATATACATAGGAATCCCCGAAAAAGGAGTATCCGCGCACCGTCTTGGTCTTGGGCACAGACAGCATGGTGGTGGTCAGGGGATAGGTGACCTGGTCCTCCACCACCTGGGGTGCCTGACCGGGATAATTGGTTTTAATAATCACTTGGACATCGGACAAGTCGGGTATGGCATCGGTGGGAGTATTTTTGAGCGCATATATCCCCCAGGCAAACAGGGCCAGTGTTGCCAGGATTACCAGGAAACGGTTCTGTATGGACCATTCAATTATTCGCCTGATCATTGAATTTAGCCTCCTTGTATATCAGTTGCATACGCAACAGCACGCGGGTTCACTGCTTTTTGTTCATGTTTTTTCAATTACCCAAAGAGATATCAGTGTCGATGTCCCATCCCGCCACCGCCTGATGATTGATCGCCGGAGGTTGCGTTATCCTGTGTAGAGCTTGCGTCCATACGCTGCATTCCTGCCTGTAAATCGCTTTCCGCATCTATCAGGAACTGGGCGCTGGTAACCACTTTTTGCCCTGGCTTCAATCCGGACTTGATTTGCACCCTGCCTTCTGACTCTATCCCGACCTGGACTTCCCGGGGAGAAAAGCGCCCGTTACCCAGTGCACGTATCACCACTTCCTCCTTGCCGGTTCGTATCAAAGCGTTCCTGGGAACGGTCAACACATCCTGGAGCGGAGTTGCATAAATATTTGCTGTGGCAAACATGTTGGGCTTAAGCAGGCCATTGTCGTTATCTATAACCAGCCTGGCGGTTACAGTCCTGCTCTCTGCCTCCATATACGGGTATACGTAATCCACTTTTCCCTCCCAGGAGCGGCCGGGCATAAAGGGTATTTCCAGTTTTACCCTGTTACCTTTCTCCACCCAATTGGCATTGGAGGCATATACTTGAGCCTGCACCCATACCCGGGAAAGGTCGGCTATGGTATAGAGCATCTTTTCCGGGGTAACCCGCATGCCCTCGCGTACGCCCAGTTCGGTCACAACTCCTTTTTGAGTGGCCCGCAGGACTATCGTGGACTTGTATTTTCCGGTATTAGCAATTTTTTGTATCTCTTCTTCGGATAATCCGTAAAATTTGAGTTTCTCCCTGGTCTGCCTGATCATTTTCTCCCCGTCCACTCCCTGGTTTTGGGACCTGCTCAGCCTGTCCCCCCTTCTCAGGGCAAGCAGGAACTCCTCCTGGGCAGTAACCAATTCCGGGGAGTAGATCTCCAGGATGGGATCTTTTTTTTGAACGCGGTCTCCGGGAGCGTCCAGGTAAAGCTTTTCCACCCAGCCATTTACCCGCGTATGCATATGGCTGACCAGACGCTCATCATAGGTCACTTCGCCCACAGTATGGAAATTGCGGGAAAGATCTATTTTCTCAACCTTCGCTGTTTTTACCCCCAGGTTATTTACCACTACCGGATCAATACGAACCATGCCCGGCTTGAACCCGTCCCCGGACATCTGTTTATCAGCAGTCATATTCTTCATTTCCCCTTCCCCGGATGCGGTGTCCTGCTCTATTTCCCCCACCTCTTTCTTAACCAGTTCCATACCGCAAATAGGGCACTCTCCGGGCTCATCCCGCACTATCCGAGGATGCATGGGACCCACATACTTGACATTTTCATCAGCTTCCTTTACCTCTTGAACAAAAGGTACCCATGCAGGATGCTGGATCGCTATCCAAGTAGCTCCAGTACCCAGACCCAGACCTATTATTAACAAGATAGCGTAAGTGAAGAATTTTCTCATTTTGAATTCCCTCCCTTTGCAAGATAAACCAGATTTACCCGGGACTTTACTGCATCAATGCGCAGACGGCACAATTTCAGCTTGGAATTGAAATGCCGGATCCTGGCCCTGACCACATCCAAAAAGTCCAGTCTGCCGTTGGTATAGGCGGCCATGTTCGCACGCACTGTCTGCCTGCTTTCCGGGACAATCGTACCTTCGAACAGAGTTATCCTGTTTTTTAACTTTTGCAGGTCCCACCAGTTGGATCTGGCTCTTTGCTTTAGCTCCAGCAAAACAGTATCCATTTTCTTCCTGGACGCCCTCTTGTCCTCCAGGGCGGAGGCAACTCTCTTGTCCTGGCGATTCTCGGTAAACACCGGCAGATCAATTTTAACCGACCCACTTACAAAATCTGCAGCTTGCTCCCCGCTGGGATCCTTATACCTGCGGTGCCCGTAGGAGATCTGCACTCCAAAGTCCGGATAATAATCCTTTTCCGCCAAATCCACTCCGGCTTGTTTCTGGCCCACCTTCTGGGCTTGCACTTTTATCAAGGGATGTTCAGTCAAACTTTTACTTACAGCAGCCAGTGAAGAGGGAAGTTCAAACCTTGGCAAATCTTCGGGTATATTGAATCCTTTTACGTCCATTTGTTTCGTTAGTTCCGCCAAACGGCTATTGCTCCTCTGTCTTGCATTTTGCAGCCTCATTCTTTCGTCCAACAACCGATCCCTCTCCAACCTGGCCAAGAGTACATCCTGCTGCAGCCCGTCTCCCACCGCATACTGGGTCTCTGCAACACTTATCAATTCGTCGAATAGTTCCAGGTTGTTGGAGACAACTTGCAATGCACGCTTCTGGTAAAGCCTCTCCAGCCAGGCCAATCTAACCTCCTTGAGCAGTCTTGCCTTCAAATCCTGCAATTGCCAGCGATATACCTGTGTCTTTTTATCCTGCAGTTTTTGCTTTAGACTCAACTTTCCGGGAAAAGGTATCTCTTGTTCAACACCCAATTTGACCTGGGTCATAGGCTCCTGCTCCGGATCAAAGGTATCCACCGGGGCATTGGAGAGCCCTGCGGAGAACTTGGGATCTTCCCACTGACCAGTATATACCTCTTTTTTCCTGCTGCTTTTTATCGAGGCTCTTAATTGCTCCAGGGAGGGATGCCTTTCCAAGGCCATGTTTTCAGCTTTGGACAATTGCAGGACAGTATCATTTCCTGCATTGTTGGCAGTGTTGTTCCATGCATATAAAAAACCTGGTTTCAAACTCCAGAACAGCAGTACGAGCGCAATCACAGTCACTAATATACAGCAACACCGCATGTTCATAAGACTCCTCCAAGTTGTGTTGGTGAGCAAAGATTAAATAATGTATAAGTTAATAATTGCAGGTTCATAACCAGATTTCAACCCTATGGGAGAGCAATGGGTAAAACATAGCGAAGCCGCAAGGATTCTTGGAATCACCCAGGGCACCTTGCACAACAAACTGAACAGGTATAAAATAGATCACAACTAGTAAAACTGTTTTATACTTTACTGCCTGAGGATGTGAACATGTCTGAAAACAAATTTACAATAAATGGCTCCGGTATAAACGATTTAACTCCGGAACAATTCTGTAGGCTTTTCAACAAAGCTCCAGTGGGGATTTTCATCTCTACTCCGGAAGGCAGGTTTATCTCGGCAAATCTCACCCTTGCCCAGTCATTGGGTTACGATTCCCCCCAGGATCTGATTGATTCCATAACTGACATAGCTACCCAGGTTTATGCCGATTCCTCGAACAGGAAGCAAATCAGCCAACTCCTGGAGACACACGATGAGATAGCCAACTATGAATGCCAATTCCAGCAAAGGGACGGTTCCAAATTGTGGGTGTCCCTGAATATACGTCAAACTCGTGATAAAGACAACAAGATTGTCAATTACATGGGATTTGTAACCGATATCAACGAACGGAAACTAGCGGAAGAGGCCATTCGCCGGTCCGAGAACTACTACCGTACCATATTCGAGACTTCCGGCTCGGCTATTTTGATTGTTGACCGGGACACTACTATTTCCCATGTGAATTCAATTTTCGAAACCATCTCCGGTTATTCCAAACAAGAGATCGAGGGGAAGAAATACTGGACAGATTTTGTACATCCAGAGGATAAAGCCTGGATGAAGGAAAACCACTACCTTCGACGTCGGGATCCAGGTGCAGCCTCCTTTCAATACGAATTCCGGGTACACGACCGCAACCTGAAAATGCTTTACTGCTATTTAACCATCAGCTTGATTCCGGACACTGAACAGAGTGTAATTTCCCTTGTAGACATAACCGAGAGGAAACGTATGGAGGAAAAGCTGAAAGAGATGGGGATCTACGACTCCCTGACCGGACTGTACAACCGCAACTTTTTCGATGGGGAAATCAAACGGCTCTCGGACGGACGTTACGCTCCCATAGGGATAATCGTGTGCGACTTGGATGGCCTGAAGTCTGTAAACGACACCAAAGGACACCTTTTTGGGGACAAGCTGATCGTCAAAGCTGCAGAAATAATGCGGACCAACTTGCGCTCCAGCGACATTGTGGCCAGGATCGGTGGAGACGAATTCGCTGTATTGCTAACTAATGTCACTCGGGAGGTAATGGAACGATTGCTGGACAGAATACGTAGAGCAGTGCAGGATTACAACAACACCAATCCGGATTTACCACTCTCAATGTCCATGGGCCACTCAATGAGCGAAGACCAACTATCTGATTTGCAGGACCTTTTCCGCGAGGCGGACAATCGAATGTACAGAGAAAAATTCCAGGGGTAGAAGATCATCTACACTGCATAGCATGCGGTAGATACTCAGTTTTATCTTAGGAATCATATTTTAAACAGGGGTACATCACCGGAAACCCAAGGAGGACCCAGGTAGTAAGTATCTTATTGAGAATTACAGGAGGGTAATAATTATTATCCCGATCCTTCGTGTATTGGATCTGGACCGGACTTTTGCAACAGCACCACGTCCTTGCAAGGAATTTCACAGCTCCAACCCAAATGGTCCGCCAGTACTTGAAACGTCTCTTGTTTATAAAAGACTACATGGGTGGGATCTCTGCGGTAGCTCCACTGCCCGAAGCGTTCGTCCATGGTCAAAAAGCTGGTCATAACAGCCAACCAGCCCCCGGGGCGCAACAAGCCGTCCAGAAAGACGAACTCTGAATATGGCAGATGGAAGTGTTCCACCACCTCAGTACAGGTCACAAAATCATATTCCCGTTGTAGCACTGATCTATCAGGATAAAAAAATGGATCATAAATGCTCATCCCGTATCCACACTCTTGCAACATCATGGCCAGAGCAGGCCCAGTGCCGCATCCATAGTCCAAGCCTTTGCTGGATGGAGTCAACTTCTGCAGCAGCGGGTCCGCCAACTTACTTAAAAACTTGCGGTACCCCGGATCATTTGGATCGTTGTCGTGCTCTAAGTATCTTTGGTATTCTTGCTGCGGATCCGGATGCCTGGATCTATCCAGGAACGTGGCCCAACATACTGGACAACGCCAGTAATCCAGGTCTCTCTCGGTATAGAACAAATACACCTCGGCCTGCATACAGACCAGACACTTTTCTTGCATATATTTAGCCCTGATAAAACAAAAGTTCCCTATCTATTCTGCTTGTAAACACGTTACTGTAATTACAATAACTGCCAATGCTGATCAAGAGAGAAACCACGACTATTTTGACCTGCTTGGATTGTAGTTTGTTATTGATAGCAATCAAAATCAATGCCAAAATCTTAAACCGTTGATCAAACCACTAAGAACATTTTTATGCTGGACATTTCCGCCGCAATACCGAATATCCTTCAGAGACTGGAAAAGATCCCTGTGGGTCATTGTCTGGATCTCAGGACCTTTAAACGCAACCGCTCTGTTATCATAGTAAAAAGGGAAAAGGAATATTTCGAAATCATCGAAAACGGATTTTATCAAGATAGATTCCAGGTGGAAAAAGACAAATTGAAAAAGACCCTCAAAAACCTACTCAAAAAGGAATTTCCCAGAAGCAACAAAATCCGTGTCTACAAATTGGAGGGATTAAACGAATCCAACATCCAGCTGGATCACTTGAAAAAGCTGTAAGACCTCTGCCACAAAATCATTCAAGTGTCACAGAAACAGGTTCATTATAGCTTGTTCTGCAAAATGCTGTGGGACTTTTAATTTATTTCCCGGACAAATCGTAGAGATCATTCCTGCGATGCTCTAACACCGGCAACTTGTCCCTGACCTCCAACAATCTGTCTTTTTGTATACTAACGGTTTTCAGGCAAGAACCCTCACCCAGGTCTGTCACCACATTCCCAAAGGGATCAACTACCGCGCTGCGGCCGCAAAATCCTTCACCCACCTGATTGCATCCAGCTACAAACACTGTATTTTCCAGGGCCCTGGCCTTGAGCAGGGTCATCCACTGCTCCTCCTTGAAATTTCCCTGATACCAGGCAGAGGGGAGAACAAACAGTTCCGCCCCCTCAAGGCTCTGCATTCTGAATATTTCCGGAAACCTCAAGTCATAGCATATAGCGCAACTCACACGGATATCATTAAAATAACACAATTCCGGCAGAGCGCTTCCCTTTTGCATGGTGTCGGATTCTTTTTTATTCAGGGAATCGAAAAGATGCATCTTTCTATAGACAGATCTTATTTCTCCCTGAGTTGAAATCAGTACCAAAGTATTTCCCGCTTTTTCCACTGGCTCAGCCTTTTCCCAAATTCCTGCCAGTAAATGGATTGAATTGTCATAGGCCATATCGCACAGGCTACTCACAAACCGGCCATTCAAATCTTCCGCATAGTCAGCTGGCCTTTTGTCCCGGCCCGGAACCGCCATGAACATCTCCGGCAGAACAAGCAAGTCCGATTGCTCCTCTGCTGCCCTGCTCACCAAGCCTTCAGCGGACTTCAAATTCACCTCAGGATCAGAGGACACTTCCAACTGGGCCAGGGAAATATTCAACTGCAAACCCATTTCCACCTCTCTTATTTAATAAAGCTTATTGTGAACGATGAACCCTGCAGATGTAAACCGTAAAAATTTTACTTGTCTACTGGGAAGTTTAATTGTATTTTTCTTTTCCGGTATGGCAAAAGGCCTGCTAAAACGTAGTCCAAACCTGTTAAGACAGGACTTGTTACAATCTGAATATTTGACCAGGAATCTCAACCGGCTTAAACCGGGGCCATATTTATGAGCAAAATTTTGGATGCCCAAAACATCTCCGCATATCGGGGATTATCACTGGCAATAAAAGACTTGTCCCTCGAGATCCCACAAGGGTGCAGTACAGCTATACTCGGTCCCAACGGTGCAGGCAAATCCACACTGCTCATGCTCCTGTCCAGGGAGATCTATCCCGTGCTGGGTCAAAATAACGGACACCTAAATATATTCGGAAAAAAGGACTGGAACGTATGGGACCTTCGCACCCGACTGGGTATGGTGTCCCAGGACCTCCAAAACCAGTACCTGAGGCATTCCCAAGGAGAAAACGTAGTACTATCCGGCTTTTACTCCAGTATCGATGTCTGGTCGCATCAAGAATTCAATCCGCAGGACAGGGAAATGGCTGCAAGGACAATGCAAATGCTGGGCATATCGCACCTCAAGGACAGGAAATTCTCCAATCTTTCCACAGGGGAGCAGCGCCTTCTGCTACTGGCCCGGGCACTGGTGAACAATCCCCGGGCACTGGTACTGGATGAACCCACCAGCGGCCTGGACCTGAAAGCCTGCTTCCAATACCTGCAAATCGTTCGCAGCCTTATACAGCAGGAACAAACCGTTATCCTGGTCACCCACCACATCCACGAGATCCCCCCGGAAGTGGAAAGGGTGGTATTCTTGAAAAACGGCTGCATCCTGGCTGACGGCAACAAGCATGAACTAATGACCCGGGAGAGCTTAGAGGAACTCTACGGCACCTCCCTGCAACTGGTCTGTCATAACGGCTTTTACCAGGCCTTGCCCGCATCCTGAAACACAAGATCCATAGCTAGTGATTGGACGTAAACTCATCCCCTTCAGGCTCAGAACTGTACAATTCCTGGGTATATTCGTATTCAAGGGCCTTGAGCAGGCTTTTGCACATAAAAAGCATAATAACAGTAAACGGTAGTGCCGCTGCTATGGCCATTTTCTGCAGTGCCTCCAACCCCCCGGAATAGAGCAATATGGTCGCAGTGGAGGAGATGGTAAAGCCCCAGACAAGCTTTTTGACAGCCGGAGGAGACAGCCTGCCGTTGGAGGTCATCATGGAAAGCACATAAGTCGCCGAATCAGCGGAAGTTATAAAAAATATCCCCAAGAGCAGCACAGTTACGATGGTAAGGGCAGTGCCCATGGGATAATGCGAAAAAAGCTGGAAAAGGACAATCGAGACATCTTCGGAAGCAATCCGGGCGATGGAGGCATCGGTATTCAACTGAATATGAAAGGCCGCTCCCCCGAAGACACTGAACCAAAGGAAGGTCAGGGAAGTGGGGACCAAAAGGGCTCCCAGAATAAACTCCCTGATTGTCCTGCCCCTGGAAATACTGGCTACAAACAGCCCCACAAAGGGAGACCAGGCTATCCACCAGGCCCAGTAGAAGAGTGTCCAGGACTGGGTCCATTTATATCCCCGGAAGGGATGGGTGGACAAGCTCATGTCGAACAGCGAGGAAAAATAATCAGCTACAGTACTGGTAAAAATATTCAATATATAGGTGGTCGGACCAACCAGGAGCAAAAAACCCAGGAGAATCATGGCCAAGAGTATGTTTGTCTTGCTCAGTATCTGGATCCCCTTGTCCAATCCTGTCATACTGGAAATCATGAACAGGACCGTCACAACGCAAATCAAGATGAATATCACCTGGAAGCTGGATTCAAAACCAAAGACAAATCCCACTCCGCTCGTAATCTGCATAGCCCCCAAACCCAGGGAGGTAGCTATACCAAAGATGGTTGCGAAAACTGCTAGGATATCGATTATATACCCGATGCTGCTGTATATCCTGTCCCCCAGCAAGGGGTAGAAACAACTGGAAATCAGCGGCGGCATCCCCCTTCTGAAGGAAAAATAGGCTATGGCCATGCTCATGGTGATATAGATCCCCCAGGGTTGGAGTCCCCAGTGGAAGAAACTGTATCTCATGGCAAATTTGGCCGCTTCTCCGGAGCTGTCCGGGATATACTCCGGGGGATTCAAATAATGGCTCATGGGCTCGGCAACACCCCAAAAGATCATTCCAATCCCCATGCCTGCGGCGAACATCATGCTGAACCAAGCAAAATAGGAATATTGAGGCTTTTCATACTCTTTGCCCAGCTTTATGTCCCCGTATTTGCTCATGGCAAACCATATATTGAATACCAGGAAAAAAAACGCAGCCAGTAAATACCCCCATCCAAAATTATCTATTATCCTCTTGTGGATATAGCTGGAAACCTCGGAGAGCAGATCCGGATCGTATATTCCCAGGCCCACGAAAAAGAACACTATCAACAAGGATGCGATAAAGACTAAATTCTTGTATATCCAGTCCATACTACTCTGACCTCCGATTTTGCACACCTGAAATAATAAATATAGAACAATGCGCCTTGTGCGGCAGGGCCTCGGCTGTAGATCCCAAAAGTTGATCCAGACCCTTTGCCTTGTCCTGCTTTCCCACCACAATCAAATCAACACCATGGCTTTTGGCTTTCCTGACTATCTGGGTTCTTACCGTTCCCACCACATTCAGCTTTTCCACACTATTGTAGGCTCCTGCGCATTCAGCTGCCAACCTTTGCAGTTTGTTATCCACCTCCTCCCTTCTGTTTTTGTCAGTAGCCGGATCCGGTGCACGGCTGCCCACATGCAACAAATACAATCTATCAGCCTGGAACTCCTTGTTTTTGAGATAAGGCATCACTTTACTGTCTGTACCCTTGAAATCCGTAGCATACAAAACCTTGTTCAAATCCCAGTGCTTGAACAAATAGTAATCCTTTTTATACATAAATACTGGCAAATCGGTCATCCTGATTATATCGGCATCTATATTCCCGAGCAAAGTGCGCTTTATAAGCCATTTCCTCTGCCAGGACAAACCAATATAATCAACCCCCATTTCCTTTGCAAAGTCAACAGCAGTAGTGGCCACGCTGCCTTCCTTGAAAAACATCTCCACTTCAAAACCAATATCTCGATACTGATAAGCGATTTCCTCCAGCTGTGCTCTTATCTTTTCTTTCTTTTTCCTGTTGCTTCCCTCGAAAACATGTAAAAGAACGATCCTGGTAGTTCCGAAATTCTTGAGCAGCCTACCCAGGGAAAGGACCTTGTTGCGATGCTCTTTCAAACTCAAAGGTATCAAGGCAGTATCTAACATTTTGCACTCCAGGCAGGTTTTGTATCTTACTGACAGTTATATTTGGATTCAAAGGTGTTTAAGTAACAAACCTGTAATCAAAAAACAACTGGTTTAAAGTTAGGTAAACCAAATAAGGTTTTAAGAAACAACTCTTTGATATCAATGAATTCAATAATGTCTTTTCTAAACAGTTGTTCAAAATGCCTAATTTTTGATCTTGACAAAGATTATTTTCATATATATTTGATCAGGTATGGAGAAAACAAATTGAAACTGCAAACCCAAAGGAAAAGCAATGACTGAAACAAAATCCCTGAGGGAACTAAAACTTAAACAACCAGGCAAAATTGTTCAAATAAACGCAACAGGAGAACTTGGCAGACGCATAAGGGATATGGGCCTGATTCCCGGAGTGGTAGTCTTGCCCACTCGCAGGGCCCCGTTAAAAGATCCGGTATCCCTGAAAGTTCACAATTTCACCCTTGCCCTGCGCAACAACGAAGCTGATTATATTTTTGTACAGGAGTTGGAAAATTAAGCCCGGCACACTGACTCAACAGGCACGAAACAGATTAGTATAACGTTTCAATAAAAACTTTACAATTAATGTTTCCTTAGCACTATAGCGACAGTTTTTTATATGAACTCAATGCTATTTTCAGTCATCCCGGACCCCGTATCGGGGGTACGGGGCAGGCTTTGGTCCGGGATCCAGTCTTTTTTTGTATTTCTGGATTCCGGCTTTCGCCGGAATGACGGCAACTCGATGTTGACATAGTACAGTTGTAAAGCTTTTAATGCAACGCTATACTAGATACTTGCAAGTGGTGCGGTCGAATCAAAATGTTTCAACCATCCTAAGCCAGGAGGTTTAAATATGTGGCAACATATAGCAATAACAGTTTTATTGATTTTTGCAGCCTTTTTTGTGATCAGAAGGTTTATTAAATCCTGGCAGGCGGCAAAACAAGGCCAAAGTGCCTGCACGTGTTGTGATAGATGCGACCAACCCCAAAACAACATCGAAATAAAGGACAAGCGCTTGTAATGCCCGCATACTTGCCTTCTTGCCGGGAAAAAATACCAGGAACTCAAAAACATACCGGGCTTGACTATCTCCACAATCTCATTGGTGATTTTGTCCAGATCTATTGATTCTTTCTCCTCTTAGCTGCCAAAATAAAAACAGGCCAATCCGAGAATTGCTCCCACAATAAGGTTGGAGTTTGTCAATTATTTCAGACCAAACACTACTCAACTCGCTATGAAAATCTATAAACTCCTGCATTAAACCTTGATGAACAAATGCTGTTGATTTATTCTTGACTCCAACCCTGGGCAACAGTAAAAATGATTTTTTTGGATCAATTGAGAGCTTCAAATCATTCAACCCATCGACTGCCAAAACAAAGGATATATTTTCAATACAAAGGGAGAAGACCAAAATGAACAGCTTGAACGAAAGCATAGTCACCCAGGCTATTTGCAATGAATATTTCGAAAAATTCAAGAATCATCAAGACATGGATGTTGCAATAATAGGAGCCGGGCCTTCCGGCCTTACCGCTGCTTGGAAACTTGCCAGACAAGATTTCAAGGTGGGCGTATTTGAAAGGAACCTGGCAATAGGCGGAGGCATGTGGGGCGGGGGCATGACTTGGAACATAATAGTAGTCCAGGAAGAGAGCAAGTATGTTTTGGAAGAAGCTGGAGTGAATCTGAAAAGATACCAGGAAGGCTATTATACAGCAGACTCTATCGGTGCCACTAGCGCCTTGGCTTTACAGGCTTCCAATAGCGGCGCAGGGATTTTCAACTGCATGAGCGTGGAAGATGTGGCAATCAGACAGGAAAACGGCGAAAAAAGGATAAACGGCATAGTAATCAATTCCACACCAGTGGAAAGGACAGGCCTGCACGTGGACCCGCTGGTCCTTAATTGCAGGTACTTGATAGATTGTACCGGTCACAGCACGGAAGTGGTCAACACCCTGGTAAGGAAGAATGATGTGGAAATAAATACCCCTACAGGCAAGATAGAGGGTGAAAAATCCATGTGGGCTGATATCGCAGAGAAGACCACTGTGGAAAACACCCTGGAAATCTTCCCCGGGATCTATGTTGCCGGCATGGCAGCCAATGCATGTTTCGGTTCCTACAGGATGGGGCCGATTTTCGGTGGGATGCTTCTATCAGGTGAAAAAGTGGCATCCGATATATCCCAAAGATTGCAAGCAAAGAAACAAGGCTAATGCATTTCCAACCCGGTTTTTAAAATAATCTCCAACCTTGTTCTGGTCTTAACTCCCATGCCCTGGCGGGCACAACGAAGCATGGGCAATCTCGTCAACGAATCTTTTCGTTGCGAGAAAAGGTACTCA
>Ga0207414_1000397_pt1 | contig 20032 bp, 13 predicted proteins | sample PonA231FremontCA_2_FD_187269 | JGI IMG/M metagenome (GOLD analysis project Ga0207414, IMG submission 187269) | Marine sediment microbial community from Fremont, CA, USA - Pond A23 Sediment 1 (SPAdes) | ecosystem: Environmental > Aquatic > Marine > Unclassified | place: USA: Fremont, California...
CGAGAAACCCGGAGCGGTGATCCTGGAGTCGGTGTTTACGAACGTCCCCGACGTGGGGGCGCACCATTACTCCTTTCTCCCCGTCCGCGCCCTTGCCACGAATCAGTTCGACAACAAGTCGCGCGTGTCACAGATCGACGCGCCGAAGCTCTTCATCCACAGCCGCGGGGACCGGGTCGTGCCCTTCAAGCTTGGGCGACAAGTGTTTGCGGCGGCCGCGGAGCCAAAGCAGTTCCTGGAGATCGAGGGCGGGCACAACGACGGATTTCTCGTATCCGCCGACAAGTACCTCCGGACGATCGGCGACTTTCTGGAGGAGCATCTTTCTTGATGCTCGAAGGCCTCGAAGCGTGGGGGGATGGAGGCAGATACGTTATTGTCTCCAGGCGTCCGAAGCCTCCATGCATTTACGCTTCCACGGTGGCCACCGTCTCCGTCTCCTCCAGTAGCAGGCCTTCCATGATCTCAAGCGCGTCGTTGAGGGTGGGCACGTCCTGGATGATGGCGCGCATGAGGCCGCCCTGCACGTCGTCCTTCATCACGTACTCGCGGTCGAGGAGGGCGAGCTTCTCCAAGAGGGGGTGGAAGACCTCGTCGTAAAAGTACGGATCGGCGTCCTCGCTGGGGACGTAGAGGAAGAGGCGCTCGTTCTTGTAGAGCACCTTCGGCAGCCGCAGTTGCTCGCCGAGGAGGCGCAGGCGGGCGCCCGTGAGCAGGTTCTGGACCGGCTCGGGGGCGTCCCCGAAGCGATCCTCCATCTCGTCCAGCAGGTCCACGAGCGTCGTCTCGTCCGGGGCGTCGCTGATGCGGCGGTAGAGGTTGAGGCGCTCGGTGTTGTCGCGGAGGTACGACTCCGGAATGTAGGCGTCCTCCTCCACGTCCACCGAGGTTTCCGGTCCCGGCGGCACGGCCTCGCCGTCGAACACGTCGTCGAACTCCTCATCGCGCAGCTCCTTGACGGCCTGGTCGAGGATCTTGTGGTACGTCTCGTAGCCCACGTCCTCGATGAAGCCGCTCTGCTCCTTGCCCAGCAGCGCCCCCGCGCCGCGGATGTCGAGGTCGCGCATGGCGATGTCGAACCCGCTGCCCAGGTCCGAGAACTGCTCCACCGCCTTCAGGCGCTCGCGGGCGTCGTCCGTGAGGCTGTGGACCGAGGGCACCAGGAGGTAGCAGAACGCCTTCCGCTGGGAGCGGCCCACCCGGCCGCGGAGCTGATGCAGCTCGGAGAGCCCGAAGTGCTCGCCCGCGTGGTTGATGATCATCGTGTTGGCGTTCGAGATGTCGAGCCCGTTCTCGATGATCGAGGTGGAGACGAGCACGTCGAGCTTTTCGCTGAGGAAGTCGACCATCACGTCCTCCAGCTCGCTCGAACTCATCTGGCCGTGGCCTACGCCCACCCGCACGTTCGGCACCATGGCACGCACCATCTCGGCCACCTCGTTGATCGTCTTCACGCGGTTGTGGATGAAGAAGACCTGCCCGCCGCGGCTCGTCTCGTAGACGATCGCGTCGCGGATGAGGTCTTCGTCGAAGGTATGGATCTCGGTGTTAATCGGCTGCCGGTTTGGGGGCGGCGTCTCGATGAGCGAAAGGTCCCGTGCGCCGAGGAGGGAGAATTGCAGTGTGCGCGGAATCGGGGTCGCGGTGAGCGTGAGCGTGTCGATGTCCTCCCGCATCTTGCGCAGTTTCTCCTTTGTCTTCACCCCAAAGCGCTGCTCCTCATCGATCACCAGCAGGCCGAGGTCGTCGAATGCGATGTCGTCGCTCGTAATGCGGTGCGTGCCGATGACCACGTCGACCTGGCCCTTCTCCAGCCGCTCCAGCACCTTCTTTTGTTCCGCGCGCGAGCGGAAGCGCGAGAGCACCTCCACGTTGACCGGAAAGCGCTCCATCCGGCGGCTGAAGGTCTCGTAGTGCTGCTGGGCGAGAATCGTGGTGGGCACGAGCATGGCCACCTGCTTGCCGTCCTGCACGGCTTTGAACGCGGCGCGCACGGCCACCTCGGTCTTGCCGAAGCCCACGTCGCCGCAGACGAGGCGGTCCATCGGCACCGGCTCCTCCATGTCTCGTTTGACGGCCTCGGCGGCCTCGGCCTGGTCGGGCGTGTCCTCAAACTCGAAGCTTGCCTCCATCTCGCGCTGCCACGTGGTGTCGGAGGAGAAAGCGTAGCCGTCCGAGGCCTTTCGCTTCGCGTAGAGCTTGATGAGGTCCCGCGCGATGTCCTTGACCTGATCCTTCGTCCGCTGCTTTTTCTTGTCCCACTGCTCGGAGCCGAGCTTCGTGAGCGTGGGCTGGTGGCCTTCCTTGCCGGTGTACTTGTTGAGCTTGTGGAGGGCGTGGACGTTGACGTAGAGCACGTCGTCGTCCGCGAAGTTGAGGCGCACGGCCTCCTGCTGGTTGCCGCGGACGGTGATCTTCTTCATCCCGTCGAACTTCCCGATGCCGTGGTCCACGTGCACCACGAAATCGCCCGGCGTGAGATTTTTGATGTCGCGGAGGTTCATCCCCCCGCTGTACTTCTCGCGCTGCTTGGTGGAGGGGCGGTGGTAGCGGTTAAAGATCTGGTGGTCGGTGTAGACGGCCAGCTTGGCCCCGGGCCACTCGAAGCCCTCGTGCAGCGACTCCACGACGAGCCGCGCCCAGCCGTGGTCGATCTCCGACTCCAGCAGGTCGCGGAGGCGCGAGCTCTGGCCGTGGCTGTCGCAGAGGAGGAACGTGTCGAGGTCGCGGTCGCCGTTCTCCTGGAGTCGCTTCCGCACCAGGTCCATGTCGCTGTTGAAGGACGGCTGCGGGTCGGCCTCCAGGTCGAGGGTGTCGACAGGCGTGCCGTTGGAAGAAACGTTCTCCGTAAAGGTGCCGAACTGCAGCCGCGGGTGACGTGTGAGGGCCTCGGTGAGCTGCTCGCCGTTGAGGAAGCGCTCATCTGGGGGTATGAGATCTTCGTCGGGAGACTCTTCCTCGGTCTCGTCGAGCGCGGCCCGGCGGTCGTTGTATGCCTCGACGGCCTTGTCGTACTGCGCCTGCGCGCCTTCGCGGACCTGTGCCTCGTCGACCGTGGCGAGCACCGTGTCGGCGGGCAGGTACTCGAAGAGGGCAATCGACCCCTGCGCCGCCTCCTCGCGCTCCAGGTTGGGCACGAGGCGGGCGGTGGTGAGGCGGCTGACGGAGCGCTGCGTCTGCGGGTCAAACTCGCGCAGGCCGTCGATCTCGTCCCCGAAGAAGTCGATGCGGATGGGGTAGGTGCCCGCGTACGGGAAGACGTCGAGAATGCCGCCGCGCCGCGCAAACTCGCCGGGCTCCTCCACGAACTCGACGGGGGAGAAGTCCTGCTCCAGCAGCCGGTCGGCCAGCGCTTCCAGCGAAATCTCCTCGCCCTTCTCCACGGTGAGGGTCTCGCGCTGGACGGCCTGGGGCGGCGGCACGAGCTCGCCCACGGCGGGCACGCTCGTCACGAGGATCCCCTCGAAGCCCTCCGCCAGCCGCTGCAGCGCGTCGGCCCGCTCGATGAGGGGTGTCGAGTCCGACATCTGCTCCGGGTCGTACGGCTTTTTCTGCGTCGCGGGCACGCGCAGGAGGGCATCCTCTGGGTCGCTTAGGAGCTGCTCCAGGTCGCTCTGCAGGTACGCCGCGGCGTCCTCGTCGGGTACCAGGCAGCAGAGGGGGGCGCCGGGCTCGCGGTGGAGGTGGTAGAGGAGGAACGCCGGAAGGGAGCCGGCAGCGCCTTTCACGTGGAGCACCGGCGTGCGGTCGCCGCGCTGCGCTTCCGCGGTCCAGGCGCGGAGGCGCGTCACGGCCGAGGTCGTCTCGATGCGGTTGGTGATGGTGGAGAGGGACACAGGCGGTCGGTCGGTTCTCTGGAGTCTGTCGGCAGCGGTGAAACACCCCCAACACCGAAAACCCGACGCCACGACATCAGCGGCGGTCGGGGACAGCGGGGCGGGCCCGGGTGTGGATGGGAGGAGTGCTCACTTCAAAAGGACCAACGAGGCGAGTAAGCCGGGAGGTTCCCCGTCGGTGCATGCTGGTGCGAGGGGCGGCGAAGAGTCGCAGATGTTTCACGTGAAACCTGTTCGTGGTCCAGCGGCATCAGCAACAAAAAATCGCAAGACGACATGGGAGGAAGACCGAAGATGTTCTTCGGCGGGAACGAAAACTACCAGAGTAGTATTTAGGTGCGGCCAAACTCGGTGAGTCTATCAGTCGGCCTTCGTCCATCCATGCTTGGAAGCTCAGCCGCCTATTTTTCCTTAACTGTCGGGATTCTGCTCGTCGTCGCCACGGGTCCAGTGCAGGGGCAGGCGGCACAGGAGGACTCCGTGATCGTTACCTTTGAAGTGATCGTTCCAGACGAGACGGCCGCTGGAGATACAGTATTCTGGACCGGGGCCCTCAACAATTGGGATCCTGGGAATCGGGGCAATGGGTTTGGGCAGAAGGATGCCTCCCAGCTCGCTGAGAAGAGAGAGGGGCACCGGCGGGTAGCCCTGACGGCCTCGGAAGGAAAAGAAGTGTCCTACAAGTACACCCGAGGATCCATTTTCAGCGTTGAGGAACGCGCCGACTACACGTATCGACCCGTGCGTACCGTTCGGTTCGACAGCACGAAAGTTGTCCGAGACACGGTCGCTGCGTGGCACGACCGCCCGCCCCCCTCGCTCGCGGACCAGTGGCCGACGGTCGACCTTCGCCCGTCGGAAATCAATCTCGTCCGTCGCGGTGCGACCCACGACTCGTCTGGAACGCTGCTGTACGACGAGGCGATCGGTTCCAAGTTTTTTGACATCGACGACGCCGAAACAGGAGAGGTTCGAGTCCCCGACCATCTGAACGACCCGGTGGTCTACTACCTGTGGCTTGCGAATGCCCCACCCACATTCGGAATCGTCGTGGCAGGGAAGCATTCCCAGAAGGGGTGGAGTGTGTACGTCGATCGGGACCGGGACCGACGCGTCGACGCCACGGAGCACGCGTTCGACATCCCTCACGACTCGGCGCGTGTAGGATGGACCGGCACGCTGGCCCTGCCCTCAAACACCGAGGGTTTCCACCCGAGCGAGACCGACTCGGTTCAAGTGAGCCTCCGTCACATGCCAGATCCGCCGGGATACCACACCTCGTCTACGCGCTCCGATGCGCCGGACCTGAGGGGGGACTTTCCCTTCAAACACCGGACCGGGACCCTCGACGGCCGGTCGTTTCACGTCTCCACGCCCTTTCCCATGCGGTTCACCAATTACTTCCGGCTCGTCGTCGATCGGGATGGGGATGGCACAATGGACATCGGTTCGGGCTCCAACGAAGTCGTGGAAGTGAGCCTGTCCAGGATGAAACGCCGCGATCGGTTTTTCCTCCATCCCACGTTCGAACTGGGCGATCGAACCTGGGAGGTCGCGTCCATCAACCCATCCGGCACGAAGATTCGCCTGCGGCCGACGGTCGCGGAGGGGCAGAAGGCGATTGGGGTCGGGACGGACGTTCCGGATTGGGAAGCGACGACGATGAAGGGACGACGGCTGAGTGCATCGTCGCTGGAAGGAAAATATGTGCTCCTAGACTTTTGGGGAAGCTGGTGTGCACCGTGTGTGGAGGCCCTTCCAAAGCTGAAGGAGGTGTATGACCGATACCGGGACCGAAACTTCGAGATCGTCGGATTTGCCGCTCAGGACGAATCGTCTCTCCGAAACGCAGTGGATCAGTACGGTATCAACTGGCCGCAGGTCGTCGACAATGAGGCAGACTACAGTTCCACGTTTTCGGTGCGTGGATACCCCACATACTACCTTGTGGGGCCCAGCGGTACGATTTTGGCGACGAGGGAACGGCTCCGTGAGGAGGGATTCATCCCTGTGCTGGAAGAATATCTGGGAGAATGAGAAATTACGCGCTGCGACGGCCACAGGGGCAAGGCTGAACGGAAAAGGATATTCGAGGGGGGACGGGAGAGTATGGCAAGTTCAGCGGAGAAGCTGAAGGATGTGAGCAGTTCGGTTGCTTTCTGCTCCTTCCTAACGCCCATACTCTTATACTTACCTGCCAGAGCTGAAGTCACTCGACGAATCGAATTATGTTGGGAGCCACTCATGCCTGAACGATCAATCCGCGACGCCTACGACCGATGGGCGGCGCAGTACGATACCGACGCCAACGACACCCGCTATTTGAACGCAGAAGTCCTCCGAAAACAAACATTTATCGAAGAAAACGATGCCGTGCTGGAACTCGGGTGCGGCACCGGACTCAACACCGAATGGCTCGCCGCGCACGCGGGGACCATCGTGGCGACGGACGTGTCCGAAGAAATGCTCGCGCGGGCCCGAGAGCGCCTCACTCCCGATGCGGTGACACTGCAGACACTCGACGTGACGGAGCCGTGGCCGTTCGAGGCCGATCGGTTCGATGCGGTCGTGGCCACATTGGTGCTGGAGCACGTGAAGGAGCTGGCGCCGGTCTTTGCGGAGGCGCGGCGCGTGGTGCGAGACGGGGGCACGTTCTACCTCGCGGAGCTACACCCGACCCGGCAGTTTGGCGGCACACAGGCGCACTTTGAGGACGAGGACACCGGCGAGACGGTCGTGATCGACGCCTTTACGCATCCGGTCTCCGAATTCGTCAATGCGGGCGTCGAGGCCGGGTTTGCGGTGCGGGAGATGGGCGAGTGGTGGGCGGACGGCGACGCGCACCCGCGGCTGTTGACGATTCGCTTCGGGGCGGGGCTCGATGTGGCGGATTTGCAGCAATAGGATTCCCGCTGCAGCCGGGAGGGGGCGGGAGATCAGCAGTGTCGGGACACATTGGGGCTCCGTTCTGTAGGAGAGAACGCCTATTTCGACACCGAGCTGTGAGAGCCATGCAAGTCACCCGCACGCCGGCCGACGTATTGGCGACGCTCTCGCGCCGCTACCGGGAGCACTACGGCGATCGTCTGGTGGGGATCTACGCGGTGCCCGAATTTCCTTTCTCCGACGAAGGCCCTGAAGAAACGGAGGACGATGATGTGCGGGCAATCGAGATCCTCGTTATTCTACAGGGGCCGTACGATCACTTCGAGGAAACGGACCCGGTGGTGGATATCGCGATGGAGGTGACGGAGGAATACGATTGGTGGATGGGCATCTTTGCTCGTCATGCAGCACACGACGACGATCTCGCGGACTGGGCCGGAGAGAAAGGAGTGGAGCTATGAGCGAAGTCCAGGAGCGACTCCAGACTGCACGGCGGCGGGTCGAAGCGGCGCAGTGTCTTCATCGTAACGAGTTCGAGTCAGATGCGATAAACCGACTGTACTTCGGCGTTCTGGAAAGTGCACGGGCACTACTCCTGCTCCGTGATCTCACGCCGAAGACCCATAAGGGTACCGGAATGAAACTGGGACAGCACTTCCGAAACGACGTAGACGTTGGTCTACTGACAAAGTTGCGCCAAAATCGAGAAGAGGCGGACTACGATCTGTGGAAGCCGTCCTCGGATGAGGTGGAGATGTGGCTCGAAAGGGCCGACGAATTTGTGGACGCATCGGCGCACATCGTCGGCAGGGAGTGAGGAGGGAAGCGTTACTCGTCCCCCTCAATCGCCGGCCGCACAAAGCCGTCCGTCGCCTCCAGCCGCCGCCGCGCCTCGTCCACCCCCACGCCCGCGAGGATCATGACGATGGCCGTCTTGACGTGCCCGTCGCACCGGTCGAGCACCGCGTCGGCCTCGTCGTAGTCCACCCCCGTCACCATCATCACCGTGCGGATGCCGCGCTCCACGAGCTTCTCACTGGTGCGCCGCAGGTCCACCATCATGTTCTCGTAGACCTTGCCGAGGCGCACCATCGCCGCGGTGGTGATCATGTTGAGCACGAGCTTCTGCGCGGTGCCGCTCTTCATGCGCGTCGAGCCCATGATCACCTCCGGCCCCACCACGGGGCAGATCGCCACGTCCGGCTCCACGTCGAGGTCCTCCCGTGGGATCGTCGTCACGAACAGCGTGGGACAGCCAATCTCGTCCCGGGCATGCTCCACCGCGCCCACCACGAACGGCGTGCGCCCGCTGGAGGTGAGGCCACAGACCACATCGTTTTCTGTAACCCCATGCTCCTCAAGGGCGTTCGCGCCCGCTTCGGGCACGTCCTCCGCCCCCTCCTGCGACCGAAAAACGGCCCCTTTCCCGCCCGCGATGATCCCCTGCACCATCTCCGGATCGGTGCCGAACGTGGGGGGGCACTCCGACGCGTCCACCACGCCGAGCCGCCCGCTCGTCCCGGCGCCCGCGTAGAACAGTCGTCCGTCGTTCTTGAACGCCTCCACCACAATTTTCACGGCCTCCGCCACGTGGGGCAACTCCCGCCGCACCGCGATGGGCACCTTGTGGTCCTCGGTGTTGATGACGCGCAGGATCTCCTCCACCGACGCCGTGTCGATGTGGGTGGAGTGGGGGTTTTTTTGCTCGGTGGCAAGGGTCTGAAGCTGCTCGAAGAGGGAAGGGCGGTTGGGCATTCGGACGGGAAAGAGATGAGGAGACAGACTGCACTTTCAACAAACGAGCGGCCCACACAGGCGTCAAGTCCCGGCCCCTTGCCCCACATCACGGGAGGAACATTTGTCGGAAAGACCGGGAGAAGCGAGGGGACTGCCAAAGCACAGTTCCTCCAATCAGGATGAGAATCGCGAGGGGGATCGTGAGCCACAAAGGGGGCGGGAAAAGTCCGGTGGACTTCTCTAGCGGCACCGACTGGGGCGATCCGTAAAGCACCGCTGGGGCCCAGAAGAAGGGACTGGCCTTCTTGGGGTGGTTCTCAAGATAGGTCAGCTTCGCCTGCCGGAGTGCCCGATCCTTTGGCAGTCCCGCCTGGAGGTTCCGGTAGAAATTCTCCATGAGCGCAACGCTCGGCCGGTCGGCCACGGGCCACAGGTTGGCCACCGTCGACTGTGCCCCCATGGCCCGGAAGGCGTACTGGAGGCCCGCCATGCCTTCCCCGCCGCGGAGCGTGCCCTGGGCCGTGCTGCATCCACTCAGGACCGCGAGGGGAATTTCACGGTCCTGCAGCCGCAGCTCGTGCAAGAAGAGAAGCCCGTCCGAGGTTGAATCCGGGCGCAGCAGAAACGCATTCTGGAGAGGCGAGGAGGGATGCACGAACGCATGCGAGGCGAGGTGGAGCACCCCGGCCCGTCGCGAGGCCGAGGCGAAAGCGGATTCGGTTGCCGCCTCGCCGACATAGGTTTTCGCGTCGTCCAGGAGGCGATCCAACGCATTGATCTCGTCCCGCACGCCCGGGAGCGGGGGAAGGGCCAGTGTGGAATCTGTGGGGGGAGCCGGAAACGATGCTTCGAGAGCAGGGGGGACGGTGCGAAGCGTATCGAACGATGACACTCCGAAGGCCGCAATGTCAGGCGATACAGTGGTCGGATCGAATGGGGTGTCGGACGTATCGCGCGCCATGGACATCGCCAGTTCGAGCGTCGTGGGACGTTCGTGGAGCACGAAGCGGGCCTGCGCGTGGCCGTACCGGCCGTTCGGCGTGGCGGTAGCGAGCATTGAATACGGCACGTGAAACATCGGCCCGTCGGGGACAACCGTGAGGGGCTGGTGGGCCGGAAGATGCGCCGCCACGGGGGCGTATAACTGATCGTGGAGGCGGCGAAGGGGCCGGAGGTCGAAGTGCATCGCGCTGAGGCGCCGCGCGGTGCCTTGAGGGGTGAACAAGGGAGAGATGCGCTGCACCTGCGAGCGCACAGAATCCTGCGTGATCCCGGGAAGCGAAATGGTACGGAGTGTGTCGGCCGTGAGGAGGAACGCCGTGGAACGTGGAGAGCGGTCGTACACGGGCCACGGATCGTCAAGAAAGTAGGAGACCAGGGCCCGGTCCTGGTCAGCGAGCGTCGTCGCGACTTCGCCAATCGACGGACGGTCGCCGTCCTCGGAGTCGGGTTGAAGTAGCTGCCGGCGAGCAGTCACAAGAGCGGATGCGCGGGTCCGGAGGCGCGCCTCCTCGTCGTCCGGAAGGGTCTCTGTCCCCAGCCGGGTGCGAATCTCAGACAGTGTGCGACTAAGACTGTCGAGGCGGGCACGGGCCGTGGGGCGCAACTGAGTAGCAACTCGCGCCTGGGTGCGCAGATCTTGAAGGTAACGGGCGCGGGTGCGGTCGAGAGCTGAGAGGGCTGCGCGGCTGTGCCCCTGTGCCGAGAGGGCACGCACAAGGCCGCGGTGCACGTCGCGCCACTGGGCGAAGGCCGTCGACGCCCACTGGGTGGCCGTCAGCGACGCTCGGGCCTTCTCGATGGCAGTCACACCCCGCCGGTAGAACTGCTCCGCCACGGCCCACTCGCGCCGCAGTTCGTGGAGGCGACCGAGGGCCCGAAGAATCCGGCGCTGGTAATCGAGATCCCCGACGGCCTCGGCGAAGGGGAGCGCACGACGCAGCGTGGAATCGGCCGAGGCCCACTGGTTGGTCTGCATGTGGAGTACGCCAAGCTTGAGAAGTGCGAAGGCCTGGAGCCGAGGGGCCTCGTTCGTGCGAGCGTACCGTCGGGCCTCCTCGTTGAGCCGGTACGCCTCCTCGAATTCGTCCAGGTACCCGAGACTCTCCGAGAGCGTCAGCGTGGCACTGGCGTGCTGCTTCGTGCCCGGGGCGGTCGCGGCCCGAACCCGCCGGGCCAGCGTTCGGGCACGCGCCAGGGGCGCACGCTCGAACTCGGTGTTCAGCGTCTTCTCTAACAGAAAATCGGCCTGGGTCGACAACAGCCGGGTCCAGCGTTCGGGGTGCGTCGTCGAGGTGAGTGTGCTTTCCTGAAAGAGACGGGTGGCCCGGTCGTAGTACTGCTGAGCGGACCGGTAGTCCTGCGTGTGCTGGTGCAGCACCGCCACGTCGATGAGATGCTGCACGCGCAGGCTGACATTTTCCGCCGGGGTGCTCTGGAGCGCTCGAAGGTAGTGGTGGATGGACGAGGAGAGGTCCCCGAGCATGTAGTGGAGGAGGCCTTCGTTTTGGTGAAGGCTCCGGGGCCATCCCGTCCGCGCCGCTTCGGTCGAGGGAATGGCGGGCTCCGATTGAAGGTACGCCCGGGCCGCCCCGAACGTCTCGAACGCCGTCTGAAATTGTTGCAGGGCCGCAAGAAGAGCTGTCTCCACGTAGTACGTCCGCATGACATTCCCAAGGTACGGCCGGTCAACGGTCGCTGGGTCTAGGGCCAGGAAGCAGGACCGTGCTGTGCGAACCTGGGACAGGGCTGCACGGATTGTGTCAGGGGATACGGGGGGATCGTTGGACCACATCTGCTGGATCCCTTCGCCCCAACCGATGGGGGGAGGGGACTGGACGGGAGCCTGGCGGAGACAGGCATCCAGGTTGTCGTCAGCGGCGGGGGTAGCCCCCACTGCGAGCAACGTGCTGAGAAGAACAATCAGCATCGCCGAGGAAGACGGTGGAAAAGGGACAGGCTCCTTGTTTTCTTCACCCAACGCAGGATAGGCGCTTCAAAGCACCTACGTGCCGAAACTCCCACACAACATCGCATTCAACCATGACGGAACCAGTCCGACGCATTCGCGCAGTGTTTTCGACACGCACCGTTGCCGAGAGCGCAGGGGGCGGGAACGATCCCTCTGGTGGGAACGGGGGCGGTGGGGGCTCTGGGGGCAACGGCGAGGAGGACGACGAATTGGAAACCTAAGCACGCGGGTCCACCATCGCAATGCGAGGCGTGCCCCAAGGGCCGCCTTTTAGACTACTCCAAACACGTGTGGAGTCAAAGAGCGTGCGGGGTGGGCACGGTGCGGCCGTAGAGGGAGGCGGTGCATGCACATTCGTCCGCACAGTAGGGACAGTGCGGGCGCGTTCCGACGCGGCTGTAGTAGCGCTCGACCGTGGCGAGGCAGGTGAACCCGAATGACTCGAAGAGCGCTCGGCTGTCCACGGAGCCGGGGCGGTGCCACGCGATCCCGAACACCCGGGGCACGTTCCGGGCGGCAAGCACCGAGAGGCGGCGCTCGTAGAAGGCCGTCCCGATGCCCCGTCCCTCCCAGTCGACCCGCACGCAGGAGAGGTGAAAAAGCCCGTTGCGCTCGGCGAGTGGGGCCTGCAGATCGAGCTCCGTGAGCCCAAGGTACTGGCGTGTGTACGCGCGCCGCCCCACCTCCAGAAACGAGATTCCGACGATCGTACCGTCGGCGGGGGCCGCGGCGACGACGCCAGTGGCGGTATGGGAGGGGGCGAGGGCCGCCTCGATCCAGTTCGTCTGCGTGGAGGCAGTCCCCCCGAACCGGGCAGACCAGAGCCGCCGCACGGCACGACGGTCGGACGCCTCCAGGGGCCGGAGCAAGAAGGGCTCGGCATCGGGCATGGGGGACGACCACCTGCACAAACCACCGACGAACGAAGGCCCCCACCCTGTCGTAATGAACAGATGCTCGGGCCCTCGACGCGGCCCCTCCCGTTTTTCAGGTGGCGACCGCCTCGTTCATGATTCTGCACACCCTGCGCCTCCGGTCGTTCCGTGCCCACGCGGAGAGCGAGTTTTCACTCGCGCCGTCCATCAATCTGCTGTATGGGCCCAACGGGGCGGGCAAGACGAACGTGCTGGAAGCCATTCATTACTTGTGCCTCACCAAGAGCTTTACGGCCTCGCGCGACCGCTACGCCGTTCGGAAGGACGCGCCGTACTTTGAGGTGGAGGGCACCGTGGCGAACGTGCGGGAGAAGCCCATGACCGTACGGCTGGCCTACGTGCCGGGGGAGGGGAAGAGCATCTTCGTGAACGGTGTGGAGCTCGACCGCCTAGCCGACATTGTGGGCACGCTGCCAGTGGTCGTGTTTTCGCCGGAGGACTACGACCTTACGGCCGGGGGGCCCAGCGATCGGCGCCGGTTCGTGAACAACATTCTCAGCCAGGCGCGGCCCGTGTACATGGACGACCTCATGAAGTACCGCCGGGCCCGTCGCCAGCGCAACGAGGTGCTCCGCAGCTACAAGAAGCGCTCCGCCCCGCCGCCCGCCGAGGTGCTGGAGCCCTGGACCGAGGAGCTCGTGTCGCTCGGCAGCCGCATCGTCCACCGGCGCCAGCAGTTCCTGCAGACCTTCGCGGAGGATCTCGCCGAGGCGTATCGGCGCATCGAGGCCGTGGCCGAGCGCCCCACCATCGAGTACGACACGATTGGCGACCTGGCCCCGGACGCCAGCGTCGAGGACATCGCCGCGGAATTTCGCGCCGCTCTCGATCGCAAGCACGGACAGGAGCGCGACCGTGGCACCACCCTCGTGGGGCCACAGCGCGACGAGCTCATTTTTCGGCTCGACGACCTGGAGGTGCGCCGCTACGGCTCGCAGGGCCAGCACCGCACCTTCGCCATGGCGCTCAAGCTGGCACAGTACTTCTACCTCCAGGCCCGGAGCGACACCGAGCCGCTCCTGCTGCTCGACGATGCCTTTGGCAAGCTCGATGCGGACCGCACCGACGTCTTTCTCGACCTCCTTCGGTCCGACGCTGTGGGGCAGAGTCTCATCACGGCCACGCACCGCGCGCCGTTCGACGAGGTCCTCGCCTCGGGCCCGGAGGCCCACCAGGCCCTGCAGGTGCGCTCGACCGACGGAACGGCCGTGGTGGAGCCGGCGTCGGGAAGCACAGCGCCCAAGACGGCAACGCCCGATTCCTCGCCCCCCGAGGCCGCCGTGGCCGATCCGTCGGACCCGACGGCTCCGTCCGACTGATCCTCAGCGCCCGGCTCGCTGTTCCGTACCATCTTTCCAAGGCCCAACGCACTCATGTATCGCCCGATTTCCCAGCCCCGTCCCGCACGCCGCCGATCGGCCCTCTGGGGACTGGTGCCCGTTCTGCTGCTCCTCTTGTCGGTCGGCACCGGCTGTGTGTCGACGGGCGTCAACCCGGTAAGTGGCAACACACGGGCCTACGGGTACTCGTGGGAGGAAGAGGTGGAGCTGGGCCAGAAGGCCGACCGGCAGATTCAGGACCAGTACGGCGTGTACGAGGACGAAGAGCTCCAGCAGTACGTCGACGAAGTGGCCCAGAAGGTACTGGCAGAAAGCCACATTCGGCGTCCCGACACCCCGCAAAGGTTTCGGGAGACCGAGTTTCACTTCCGCGTGCTCGACAGTCCCATCATCAACGCCTTCGCGCTGCCGGGCGGGTACGTGTACGTGACCCGGGGGCTGCTCGCCCACCTCAACAACGAGGCCCAATTGGCCGTGGTGCTGGGCCACGAGATTGGGCACGTCGAGGCCCGTCACGCGTCGCAGCAGGCCGCACGACGGCAGTTTACGCAGGGCCTGCTCGTCGGCGGGGCCGTGCTGGGGCAGGCCACACTCGGCGGGAATGTGGGACGGCAGGTCCTGAATCTTGGCGGCACCGCCGCGCAGCTTCTGTCTCTCAGCTACAGCCGCGACAACGAGCGTGAGTCCGACCAACTCGGGGTGGAGTACGCCGTGCGGGCCGGGTACGAGGCGGCGGAGGGGGCGGCCTTCTTCGGGTCGCTGGAGCGGAAGCAGGAGCAAAGCGCCCAGTCGATTCCCACCTGGCAGTCGACCCACCCCGACCCAGGGGCGCGCCAGCAAACGATTCCGAAGCTCGCGCAGGAGTGGAAAGGGAAGGTGCAGCGGCCTGCGACGTCGATCAACCAGGAGACCTATTACGGCGCCCTCGAGCGCATCGTGCTTGGCAACAACCCGCGCCAGGGGTTCACGGAGAATGACGTCTTTTATCACCCCGACCTCGAGTTTCGGTTCTCCATTCCCCGCCGGTGGACCGTCCAGAATCAGCCGCGTCAGGTGGCCCTCATCCACCCCGATCAGTCCGCCTACATGATCTTTCGCTTCTCCGGGGCGGACACGCCCGAGGCCGCAGCGCGCGAGTTGGCCGGGCAGGACGGGCTGCGTGTGCTTGAGCGTCGGGCCACGACCGTCAACGGGTACGACGCCCGACGCATGCTCGCCGAGGCCCAGACCCAGCAGGGCCAGACGGTGCGCCTGCTCACCTACTTTATCGCCTACGGCGGCAACGTCTACGAATTTCAGGGCCTTACACTCGCGGGCCGGTATGACACCTATCGGCCCAACTTCGAGCGGTCGATGACGAGCTTTGCCCGGCTCACCGATCCGGACAAGCTCAACGTCCAGCCCAAGCGCCTCGCCATCCGTGCGGCCGACCGACAGGCGGCGTTTCGGACGTTCATTGAGGGCCAGCCGCTGCCGGACGGGATGACGGAGACGGACCTCGCCATCCTCAACCAGATTGATCTGAACGACACCGTGGCGCCGTCCCGCCCCCTAAAGCTGGCGGACTGACCAAGAACCGGGGCGGGCGTCCGTGCGGCGCATACAGCCTGCGCCCCGTCGACGCTACGACCGGCGGGCCCGGTGCGGGTCCTCCTCGTCCTCCGTCGGCGGAATGACGCGGCCTTCGCCCCCGACCACCATCTGGCCGTCCCGGTAGATGTACGTGCGGACCTTTACGTGTTTGTTCTCCTCAATCTTCTCCGACACCTTGATTTGCACACGGACCTCGGAGCCCACGGGGACGGGGCGCAGAAACCGACACGAAATGCCGACGGCAATGCTTCCGTGCCCGGGAAAGTCGCGGCCGAGGACCTTCGAGATGAGCCCGAGGAGCAGGACCCCGTGCACGATGGGACGCCCAAACCGCGAGTGCTCTTCGGCGTAGTCCGGATCGACGTGGACGGGATTGTCGTCGCCCGTAATCTCGGCGAACATCTGTACATCCTCCGCCGTGACCACCCGCGTCCACTCATGGGAATCGCCAATCTCGATTGATTCGTACGTGTTAGCCATGGGCAGCGAGTCGTTGGAATGTAGGCGTCGCGAGAAGAGGAAAGGTGGATGAGGACCGCAAGTTAGGAAGAAATGAGGGAAAAACCTACCGCCCGGCCCGAGGCGCACAGCACGCCCCCGGGACGGTGGGCCGGTAGGCGATTGCTCGGCGTTTTGATGAAGGGGGGATGTGCCGGGCCCGTAAGCATTCGTTCTTTGGCGAAACGCGCATCCGAGGGGCGAAGGGGGCTCCGCAGGGAGCGCTCCGTAGAGGGAGGGCCATTCGTGTCCATACCGTTCGATCCATACGCACTCTATGAATCGTCTCTTCGAGGCCCTGCGCCCGTTCATCCGTGGTGTCGTTCAGCACGCCGCGTGGGTATTCCTCGCGGCCGTCCTGCTGTCGATTGGGAGCGGGTACTTGGCGAAGGACCTGAGCATTGACACCGACATTTCAAACCTCGTCCCCGACGACTACGAGAGCGTGCAGGCCCTCGAAAAGTTACAGGAGACCGTGGGGGGCGAGCGCGACATGGCCGTCGCCATCGTGAGCCCGTCGTTCGAGGCCAATAAACGCTTTGCGGAGGCCCTCATTCCTCGCGCCCTGTCGCTCTCCCGAGCGGAGGACACGAGCGAGACGTACCTGACGCGGGTGGAGTACAAGCGCGAGGTTGAGTTTCTGAAGGACAATGCGCTCTACTTTGCCTCCGACCAGGAGCTCCGGCAGGTCGAAGCGTTTCTGCAAGACAAGATCGAGGAGGCTGAACAGGCCCGCCGCGAGGCCAATCCCTTCTACTTTGAGCTCGATACGGAGGAGGACACCACCGCGGCCCAGGAAGAGGACGAAGACACGGCCCAGCAGCTGGAGGGGGTATACGACCGCCTCATCGGCACGCGGTATCCGATTTCCGATGACAGTACCACCATGGTACTGCGGTTTTATCCGTCGGGCTCCAACACCGACATCGGATACATCGAGAACCTGTACGCCGACGTTCGCTCGCTGGTCGACGAGATGAACCCCGAGTCGTACCACCCGGAGATGGAGGTCGTACTGGCCGGGCGCTTGTACCGGCAGCTCGTGGAGGTGAGCACCATTTGGGAAGACGTAGCGGGCTCGTTTGGAGGGGGGGTGGGGACGGTGCTGCTCGTGGTGATCCTGTACTTTTTGTACAAGGCGTACCGGGCACGGGGAGGATCGTCGGCGAACCAGTCTCTTTGGCGGGCCTTGCTACGGGCGCCCGTGATGGGGCTGGTCATCGGCATTCCACTGCTCATGAGCCTTCTCTGGACCGGGGCGGTGGCCTCTCTGCTGTTTGGGCAGCTCAACCTGATGACGTCGACGCTCGGGCTCATCCTCTTCGGGTTGGGCATCGACTTTGGCATCCACTTCTACGGCCGCTACGCCGAAGAACGGGCCGTGGGCAACACTGTGGCCGACGCGGCAGAAGAGACGTTTGCGAGCACCGGACAGGCCATTGCCGTGGGGGCGTTCACCACGGCGGGGGCGCTGTACGTGCTCACGGCGGCCGACTTCAAGGGCTTCAGTGAGTTCGGGGCCATTGCGGGCACGGGCGTTCTCTTCGCGCTCGCGGCCATGACCGTCGTGATGCCGGCCCTGCTGGCGCTGCTCGAGCGCAGCGGCCTTCTCAACCTAAAGCGGGCGGCGGACATGGAGGTCGAGGCGACTGAGGAGGGACGCTATCCCGGGGCGCGTCCTGTCGTGGTGGGGGGGCTCCTGGCCGTGGTCCTGGCGCTTGTGCTGGTGCCCCGCGTCGAGTTTCAGTACGACTTTGGGGAGCTTGAGCCGGAGTACACCGGGTACGAGGAACGCGCCCAGTACGTGAGTCGGGCGAGTTCGGGCGGGGACGGGCGCCGCAATCCTGCCTACATCGTGGCCGACAGCCAGGAGGACGTGCCCGACGTGGTGCGGGCCGTCCGCGAAAAGATGCGGGCCGACACCACCTCACCTACGATCCTGGCTGTGGAGAGCCTACAGGAGCGGTTCCCGCTCAGCGACACCGCGCGGGCGAAGAAGCTTCAGCGCATCGCCGAGATCCGCGAGACAGCCACCGAAAACCGCTATCTGAAGGACGAAACCTCCGACGCCCTCGAACGGCTGCGGCGCGCCGCCCAGACCCGCCAGCCCATCGCGCTCGACCAGGTGCCCAAGTTCCTCCGGAAGCAATTCACGACGAAGGAGGGAGAGCTAGGCACCTTCATCATGATCTACCCGTCCGTGGGCCTGGCCGACGGGCGTAAATCCATTGCCTTCGCGCAGGATGTGGGCACCATTCAAACCGACGACGGAGAAACATACCACGCCGGCTCGACCTCGATCGTAGCGGCGGACATGCTGCTCCTGCTGCAGCGAGAGGCCCCCTGGATGATCGCGGCCACGTTCCTCATCGTGGCGTTGCTGATGTGGGTCAACTTCCGGTCGTTCTGGTGGGCGGGGCTTGCTCTCGTGCCGCTCGTGGTGGGCCTCCTGTGGATGCTACTGCTGATGGAGGTGTTCGGGCTCATGGTGAATTTCTACAACATGATCGTCTTTCCCGCCATTCTGGGCATTGGCAACGATGCGGGGGTCCACATGGTGCATCGGTACCGCGAGGAGGGCCCGCACTCGCTCTGGATGGTGCTCCGGTCCACGGGGGAGCACGTCACGATGGGCACGCTTACGACGATGGTCGGGTTTGGGGGGCTCCTCCTCAGCTTCCATCCGGGCCTCAACTCGATCGGCATTCTCGCCGTCGTAGGCCTGGGCACGACCCTGCTCGCGGCGGTGATCTTCCTGCCGGCCTTGCTGCAGTGGCTAGAGGATCGGGGTGGGGGCTGGTTGGAGGGGGCGGGGGAGGAGAAGTCGGTTGAAAATGTAGAGGACTAGGCCGACTCCCCGGGGAGGGTGTCGAGGGGACTGGTGATGCCCTCGCCGCTCTGCTCCAGGACGTGGACGTACTGCATGGTGGTGCGCAGCTCCTTGTGTCCCAGCAGCCGCTGAATGGTGCGCACGTCGGTGCCGTCCTGCAGCAGGTGCGTCGCAAATGAATGCCGAAGCGTGTGACAAGTGGCGCGCTTCTCGATCTCCGCTGCGTCGGCGGCCTTCTTCACAGCCCGCTGCACGGCCGAGTCGGAGCGGTGATGGCGGCGCACCGCGCCGCTCCGCGGGTCTTCCGACAGTTGCGTGGAGGGGAAGACGTACTGCCACCGCCACTCGGTCGCGGCGTTCGGGTATTTTTCCTCGATTGCGTCGGGCAGGTAGACCCCGCCCATGCCCTCGGCACAGTCGTTCTCGTGCTGGGCTCTCACCGTTTTCAGGTGGCGCCGGAGCGGGTCGTGGAGGCGCTCCGGGAGCACCGTCGTTCGGTCCTTGCCGCCCTTGCCGTCCCGCACGTGGATGCGGCTGTGATCAAAGTCGAGTTCTTTGATCCGGAGGCGCAGGGCTTCCGACAACCGAAGTCCACTGCCATACAAGAGATGAACGACGAGCCGATTGGGCCCCGAGGACAGGGCCGAAAAGAGCCGCTGCACCTCGTCGCGGGAGAGCACCGTGGGGAGGCGCTTGGGCCGGTCGACGCGGTCGAGCGGGCCGATGTCATCAAGCTCCACGCCGAGCACCTGTTCGTAGAGGAAGAGGAGGGCACTCAGGGCCTGGTTCTGCGTAGACGCGGCCACGTTGCGGTCCGACGCCAGGTGGTTCAGAAACGCTCGAATGTCGTCCTCGTCGAGGCGCCGGGGATGGGTAGTGTCGTGGAAGCGAACAAAGCGGGTGACCCACCGCACGTACGCTTTCTCCGTGTGGTAGCTATACTGGCGGCGCCGACAGGTCTGCCGCACCCGGTCGAGGAGTTTGGGGGACTGATTCGGAGATCCGGACATGGCGGGGGAGATGACCTTCCGGGAGATCGTGGGGTTTGCAAATAAGATCTCCAATATCGAATATATCAAACGGTCGGCATATTCCGCGAATCTAACCAGTTTGACATATGCACAGCCGCCCTCGTAGAACCCGCTGGATTTCGTTGGGTTGGAAGACGCAGGATGTGGATATCCTGAGCACCTTCATATAATTACAAGATATGCGCTACCGTCGCTACGCTCCCTTCGCGCATATCGGGGCGAGCTGACTGCGTCACGCGGTGGAATGCTCCGGTCGCTCGTCCCTTCGGTCCTTCCGCGACGCTCCGCATATCCCCCGCTAGACCGCACGCAACCTGCCTGCGCGATGCAGGCATCGCTCCGGCAGAACGGCGCCGGTCAGCTCGCCCCGTTATG